>Ga0224521_1000294_pt1 | contig 15851 bp, 6 predicted proteins | sample CFST0metaG_FD_182731 | JGI IMG/M metagenome (GOLD analysis project Ga0224521, IMG submission 182731) | Peat soil microbial communities from Stordalen Mire, Sweden - C.F.S.T0 | ecosystem: Environmental > Terrestrial > Soil > Wetlands > Peat | place: Sweden: Norrbotten County, Stordalen Mire... | reverse complement strand
CGTCAAGATAATAATCATACATCTGGCCACGCAATGCCGTCCATGGGTTCTGGGTTTTCCAGATTATAAAACCAGTATACCAGTCCCAGGCATGAGCACTAAATCCTTCGGCCAAGGCACGATACTGATCGAAATTGACCAACTGTGCTATATCACCAAATTCTTTAATGTTCTTAGGATTACCATAGGGAACAATCGAATTAGCGTAACCAATATCCTTGTGATAATCCCAAACAGAGTCAATTTTATTTTTTTGATAATCAGGTACTATTTGGTTTTCAACAGGCAGAAATTTTTCGAGTGATTCTGCATCGCCTGTACCAATAGAACCCACTTCGGAGTTGAACGGGAAAGTCCGGTAATTCCAGAAAGTCTTAGGATCCTGAATAGTATATGGTCCATCTCCATTGCCTCCGATAGAATTGTAAGACATGCTATCGGTATTTGAATATTTGAAGAAGCAACGCGTACCGTCCAGTTTCGGCAAAATAGAATCCTGTAAAGGAATCAAAATATCAGTAGGAGGTGGAATTTCATTACCACCGCACCAGATGGCAAGTGAGGGATGGTTGCGTACCATTTTAATCATATCAGCCATCGAAATGAGAGACAAAGCATGATCATCAGGATACTTGCGGCGAGTCCATTGATCCTCTTTTTTCATAGGGTCTACCCAACGACCGTTGCAGTCGCCGGAGAACCAGAAATCCTGGAACACAAGCATTCCATATTTATCACAAGCATCGTAAAATTCAGGACGCTCAATAAGTGCTCCTCCCCAGATACGAATAAGGTTGAGGTTCATATCGTGATGAAAACGAATTTCAGCATCGTAGCGCTCGGTAGAAAACCGTAACATCGCATCAGATATTATCCAGTTGCCACCTTTGATGAAAATTTTCTGTCCATTAACAGCAAACTGCATACTGCGGGTGTGTTCATTCCATTGATGAGTAATTTCACGCACGCCCACTTTTACGTCAGTATCATCCAATACTTTGCCATCGGACGTTACAAAACGATAAGTAAGATTGTAGAGTGGATGATCTCCATACATATTCGGCCACCATAGTTTTGGATTCTTCAGAATTAAATCCGGAAATTTTACTTCAGTATTTCCTGAAGCTGCGAGCACAACAGGCTGTTTCACTGTTTGTCCGTCGATGGTATATTCCACCGTTCCCCGAATAGGTTTTGCCTGAGGATTTTCCACTTCAACCGTGGCTTTGATGATAGCCGGTTCTTGTTGCGTGGCATCAGGATCGCGCTTGCCGGGTACAATTGTAACAACGTGCGGATTTTTCAGCGCAACACCATGCGTCTTTTCAATCGTTACCTTATCCCAAATACCGGTATTGCGATCGCGGATAGGTTGAATCCAGTCCCAACCGGCAGTATATTGGTGTGACAGATTCTTTGCAATACGTCCGTCACCACCCTGACCACCATTTGGATTGCCAACCGGATCAATGGGATAAACAATCACTGCCAACCGATTATTTCCGTCTTTAGCCAACAATGAAGTGACATTGTAAGACTGACGAAGATACATTCCGTAATGGCGTCGGGAATTTACTTTCTTGCCATTGAGGAAAATATCACAAGCGTAATTTACACCCCGGAAGTTAAGGTAAACCTGATTGCTACCCATAGCCGGAGTTTCTTTAAAGTCTTTTACAAACCAATAGGTGTAATAGTCACGACCTGTATTATAAATATCTGGTATCTTTTTGTTGTTCATTCCATAGAAAGGGTCAGGCACTTGCTTGTTATTTAGCATGGTAGTGAGTACTGTTCCCGGTACGGTAGCAGGTGTCCAGTCGTTCAATGAAAATCCTGACTGACTGAGTTGTTCGCCCGTTGCGGCTACCTGATTCATGTTCTGGCATTGCCAACCGCTTTTCAGTTCGTATTGCTCATGAGCAAAAACTCCAACGAAGAAAAAAGTGAGGAGAAGTAAGGATAAAAAATGCTTCATTATATTGATTTTTATTATGTTTCAGTTAAGCCATTACAGAAAGTAACAGCTTAACATTGTCTGGCTTCATGACTATTCTTTAATAGACCATTGATTTAGGTCTGTCTTGTTCGTTAACTCCAAATTCCTTATTCGGTTTATCACCCATTATAAATTCCAATGCACCTCCGGCCATAATGTTTTTGTAGGTAATAAAGGAATGAGAATAAGTCTGACCATTCAACTTCACCGATTGGATATAAACATTATTTGTTCCTGTTTTTTGTACGTTGATTGTGAATTTTCTACCGGCAGGCAAGGTTATGGTAGCTTTGTCGAACGATGGAGATCCAAATACAAAACAAGCACCTGCAGGATTAACCTGATAGAAGCCTAAAGAGGATAAGATATACCAGGCCGACATTTGGCCACAGTCTTCATTTCCGCACAAACCGGCAGGTCTGTCGTGATATTCGTTATGCAAAATATAATTTATCTTTTCCGCTGTTTTCCATTGTTGTCCAACGTAAGCATACAAATAAGCAATGTGGTGACTAGGCTCGTCTCCATGCGCATACTGGCCAATTAACCCGGAGATATCCGGAGAAGCATTTTCTCCTAAATCTCCTTGTACAATAAACAGGCTATCGAGCTTTTGAACAAACGGTTTTTCACCACCAAACTGACTAACAAGACCTTCTACATCCTGAGGAACTAACCATGTGTACTGCCATGCATTGCCTTCAGTATAATCACCCCATTCGTGAATCGATTTGAACGGATCAAGCGGTTCGCGGAAGGACCCATTATCAAGTTTTGGACGCATAAAACCTGTCTTCGGATCAAAATACTGAGTATATGCTTTTGCGCGTTTAGAATAATACTCATAGTCACTCTGTTTGCCCAGTTTCTGAGCCAGTTGAGCAATTGCCCAATCGGACAATGCATATTCAAGTGCTTTAGAAACCGATTCTTTTTCTTTGTCTGCCGGAATATAACCTTTTGCTTTGATATAATTTACACCGTAATCATCACGCATAGATGATGCCTTCATGGCTTCAAATGCCAATTCCGGGTCAATACCTTTGAAACCTTTGAAATAAGCATCGGCAATAACAGGAATAGCCGGATAACCTACCATACAATCTGTTTCCGAACCCATCAAAGGCCAGATTGGTAATTTGCCCTGTTGCTTATAAATAGCCAGCAACGATTGCACCATATCGGGAACACGCTCAGGCTGAATGATGGTATAAAGCGGTTGTGCAGCCCGGTAAACATCCCATAACGAGAAAACAGTGTAATTTTGGAATCCCGGATTTTTATATTCTTTTTTATCTGTCCCTCTGTAATCACTATTGTGATCGTTGAATAACACAGGGGCGGTAAACATATGGTACATTGCTGTATAAAAGGTTCTCAATTGATGAATATCTTTTGTTTCAACAAAAACTCTACCCAACTCTTTATTCCATTTTGCATAAGCATTATCAGCCACTTGCTGAAAATTCCATGCCGGAATCTCCGCAGTAATATTAGCCAAAGCATTTGATTCGCTTACAGGTGATACCCCTATTTTGACCATAATAACTTCTTTATCCCGGGTCTTGAAGTTCAATACGGCAATTGCAGAATCACCCTCCAACTCAATTCCTTTTTGTGGTTTGAGGCCATTAAACAACAGTGTTGCATCAGCAGCTCGAGACAGCTTGATGGCAAAGTATAAGCGTTGATCTATTGACCAACCGGTAGAATAACGGTAGCCGGTATAAGTAGTGGCATCCACTTTTTTGATAAAGGTTTTCACCGGTTTATCCCAACCAATACCCATAGCCAGATTGATACCTATATGTGCAGCAGAAGATTGCGGAAAAGTGTATTTATGAAAAGCTACACGCTCGCTGGCAGTCATTTCAGCTTTCACCGAATAGGCTCTCAGTTTCATTGCAAAATAACCGGGTTTGACTACCTCATCTTTGTGCGTATAAAGTGTTGCCCAACCAGATAATGGAGCTTTTTCTGTACCGGGGCTGGTCATAACTTTGCCAGTGTATGGCATCATCAGAATATCCCCCAAATCACCGATACCAGTGCCACTAAGGTGCATTTGCGAAAATCCTGTCACAATACTGTCGGAGTAGTGATAGCCCGAACACCAGTCCCATCCTTTCACATAATTGTTAGGACCTACCTGAACTGCACCAAATGGCACATGGGCACCCAGAAACACATGACCGTGATCTCCAGTACCAATGTATGGATCAACGTACCGCGCAACATCTCTCGTTTGCGCATTACCGCACTGCAAAGCTGCAAGCAGTAAAATTGTAATAAATAGTAAACTCCTTTTCATCATTTGTGTAATTATTTTATTCTGTATATAGATTTTAGTATCAATAGATATTCTGAGATGTCACTTTAGTTGATTTTCAACTTTTCATTCCACCGATAAAAGCAGTTTGTGCTCGTTGGCAACTTTAATTATCAACTCGCCAAATAAGGTATTTGCCCAGGCAAACCAGGGTCTGGAGAATTTCATAGAATCATCTTTATGAAACGCTTCGTGTATAAATCCTGTTTCGGCGTCTGTGCGTATAAGTGTCTGAAGACATTGTCCGATTTCTTGTTCGTCAGTAGAGGTAAGTGCTTGCATGATAAAGCTCATTGGCCAGATCCAATCAATACCTACGTGAGGACCACCAATACCGGCAGCTGCTTTTCCTTTAAAGAAATATGGATTGTCACTGCCAAGAACTAAACGGCGTGTGTTTTTATAAATTGGGTCGGAAACTTTAATGAATGAACAAAGATAGGGCAGACCTAACAGGTTGGGCACATTGGCATCGTCCATAAAAACCTGTCCGCCAAAACCATCTACCTCGTAAGCATATACTCTGCCGTATTTTGGGTGAGTAGCAATTCCATACTGATTTACAGCCTGAAACACTTCTTTGGCTAAAGCTTTGCATTTAGACGCAAAACTTATATCGCCGGTAACCTTATTTGATATCTCAACTAACTGGTTTAATGATTCAACCGCAAACAGGTTAGACGGAATCAGGAAGCTAAAGAGCGTTGAGTCGTCCGATGGGCGGAAAGAAGAACAGATTAAACCGACAGGATTAACCGGACTTCCAAATCCTTTATTGAGAACAGTATCGCTCTGTTTATCGGTGTCACGTGTAAATGAATAAGCGGTGTCCATTGTTCCCTTTTTGCGTTGTTGTTCCAAAAAGGTTTCATAAACGCGTTTCATGGCACTCTTCCATGTTTCGTCAAACATAGTGGTATTTCCTGTTGTTTTCCAATAATGATATGCCAAACGAATCGGATAACACAAGGAATCAATTTCCCACTTTCGTTCATGTAATTCGGGAATCATCTTGGTATGATCCTTATCCCATTCGCTTCCGGTAGCTCCTTTGTTGAAAGCATTGGCATACGGATCGAGATTAATGCACCAACTTTGACGACGGATAATACCCTCGATCATAAGGCTTAACTGACTATCTTTCGAAGCCAAAGGCAGATAAGGGAAAACCTGTGCAGATGAATCGCGCAACCACATGGCTTCTATATCGCCGGTAATAACAAAGGTATCAGGACGACCATTCTTCATCTCAAATTCCACGGTAGTGTCCAGCGTATTTGGATAACAGTTTTCAAACATCCATGCCAATTTTGGATTTTTAATTTTGGGTTTTATTTGATGAATAACCTCCTCAACAGCTTTTGAGGTAAAATTGCGCTTTGCCAATATAGGACGTTTGCTGACATAAGTAATGTCTGAAGGTTGTAATGGCGATGCCTTTGAAGATAAAGCTGGTGATAAGATATTACCAAAAATACTTTTGCTAATTGCCAGCCCAGCTAATGCCATTCCTCCTGTACGTAAAAAATCTCTGCGTGAAGTCATAATTCTATAAGATTAACTATGTATTGAAATAATATATATTCTACCGGATTATTTATCAAATTCTACTAACGAGCATTTATACATTTCTCTTATTTTTCATTTACTGAAAATGAATATGGAGCATCTGTATTTATCGTTCCTCTAACCATATTAGGTTGGGTTGACATATCGAAATGCAATTGTGCCCCTTTCATAAGATCTGAATGGCTAAGCCAGTTCCTGGTATATTGTATACCGTTAAATGTTAGCGAATTTATATATTTATTCGTGTTACTATTTTGAGGTGCATCAATAATTACCTGTTTCCCATTCTCCAGATTCAACGCTATTTTTTTGAATAAAGGGGCACCTAAAACGTACTGATCTGACGCAGGGCAAACCGGATAAAAACCCATGGCTGAAAAAACATACCAAGCGGATGTTTGCCCGTTATCCTCATCACCACAAAATCCATCAGGAGTAGCGAAGTAAAGCTTATCCAGCACTTCTCGCACATGTGCCTGAGTTTTCCATGGCTGACCGGCATAATTATACAGGTAAATCATATGCTGTATAGGTTGATTTCCATGTGCATAATTACCCATGTTCATAATTTGCATCTCCCGTATTTCATGTATAGGAAAACCATAGTAACTGTCATCGAATACAGGCGGAACAACAAACACCGAGTCAAGCATAGAGATAAATTTATCTTTGCCTCCCATTAAGCCAACAAGTCCCTGAATGTCATGAAATACGGACCAGGTATAATGCCAACTATTTCCTTCGGTAAATGCATCGCCCCACTTAAATGGACTGAATGGTTTCTGAAACGTTCCATTTTGATTTCGTCCACGCATCAACTTTGTTTCAGAGTCAAATACATTCCGATAGTTTTGGCAACGTTTGGCAAATAAATTTATTTCCTTTTTCGGACGTTTCAATAGTTTTGCCAATTGATAAATAGCATAATCATCATATGCATATTCAAGAGTTCGTGCAGCATTCTCATTAATTTTTACATCGTAAGGCACGTATCCCAATTTATTGTAAAAAGCTGCACCCTTACGTCCTACAGACCCCAGAGGTCCCTCGTTATTACTGTTTTTTAATACAGCCTCGTAAAGTTTATTGATGTCGTATCCACGAGCGCCTTTCAGATACGCCTCGGCAATTATGGAAGCCGAATTAGAGCCAACCATACAATCGCGATGACCGGGACTGGCCCATTCTGGCAACCAACCACTTTCATTGTACGCATTTACCAAACCCTCCTGAATATGAGCATTCAACGTAGGCTCAATAAGGTTGAAAAGTGGAAATACGGCCCGAAAAGTATCCCAAAAACCGTTGTCGGTAAACATATAACCTGACTTAACTTCGCCGTTATACGGACTGTAATGCACAATATTTCCCATACCATCTACCTCGTAAAACTTACGTGGGAAAAGCATCGTACGGTATAAACACGAATAAAAAGTACGGGTTTGGTCAACAGTACCACCTTCAACAACAACACGATTCAGTTCCTCATTCCAGCTATTTTTAGCTGATTGCTTTACTTCATCAAAATCTTTTTTCCCAATTTCGCGAAGATTCAGTTCGGCCTGTTCAAAACTAATAAATGAGGATGCTACGCGAGCATTTATTTTCTCTCCCTTTTTGGTTTTAAAATGAATCAATGCCCCAACATGATTATCTACACATTCGAGAACACCTTTAAGAGATTTGTTTCCAGTCCATACTGATTGACTCTCAAAAGATTTATCAAAATAAATAATAAAATAATTTTTGAAATTAGCAGGAACACCACCACTATTACGTGTGGTATAACCTATGATTTTTTTTTCGGAAGGAAATATTTTTACAAATGAACCTTTATCGAATGCATCAATAAGCACAAATGAACTATCTGTTTGTGGAAAAGTGAAGCGAAACGACGCTGCGCGTTCGGTTGGTGCTATCTCCGTTGTTACGTCATAATCGGCCAGATAGACACTATAATAATATGGTTTGGCAATTTCTGTTTTATGTGAAAACCAACTTGCACGTGCGTCTTCGTCTATTTTAGGACTACCTGTCATTGGCAAAATAGAAAACTGTCCGTAGTCATTAATCCACGGACTTGGTTGATGAGTTTGTTTAAAACCTCTTATTTTATCCGCATCATAGGAATATTGCCAGCCATCACCCATCTTTCCTGTTTGCGGTACCCAAAAGTTCATCCCCCATGGCAGGGCGATGGCAGGATAAGTATTGCCGTTTGACAAGCTATACTTCGATTGGGAACCCATAAGTGGATTTACCCAATCAGCCGGATTTTCAAGTTTGTCAACAGTTTGTGCATGAGTGTGGCAAACTGCCAAAACGACTAAGCAAGATAAAAATAGTTTCTTCATATTTTCAAGATAGTTGATTACAATTATTTAGAAAAAATATTCACATCGTCGATATAATAAGTTGCTTTACAAACAGGATCATCGGCTCCAACTAATGGTGGTGACACTTTTTGGTTAGGCGTTGTACGGTCAGGCAAATTGCTGTACGCACCTGTGCAAAAAGAAAGTCGTTCCACAGACTTCACAGCCTCGGTAAGTTGTGCATTTTGCAAAACTGTTTTGCCATCTACTACAACATCAAAACTACCGGCTACATTTGCATTGACAGTAAGTTCCAGTTGGTACCATTTCCCGGGAACATAGTGTTGCAAGCGGGTCGGAGTACTTCCATTCATCGCGTTCAGATAACCATTCTCGTCAAACCAAAGGCGAACAGGACGATTACCGTAACGATCGGTGACATCAATTCTCAACATTCCATTATTATTCTGGTTCAAAAACACTTTAAAGTTAATCGTTGCTTTATTTCCTGTTTTAAAAACCCTGACTGCCTTTGCATAATCGTAAGGATCACTGTCAGAAAGTTCCAGACTCTTATTTTGGGTATCGGGAAATGCCGCAACATTTACCGGAGCCCATTGTGGAGTATATATATTCCAGTCAGGAACAGCTCCGTTTACTTCCATATTATCAAAGTTATCTTTCACATCGCCTTCCACTGAATATTTAATTGAAAGTGGAACACGACTCACCCAAATATCTTCTTTATTAACGCTGTAAGTGAGCCACATATTATTCCCGGGAGCATTACCATTTCCTTCCACTATTCCTCTTGTGTAGTTTGGACCAAAATCTTTCCAACGTCCATAAAAACGGCGCAACGGCACTTCGCCATGTACAACCAGCATGTTGTCAAAAATAATTCCATCATCTCCCGTAACGACGATAAGCGGATAACGATACTCCTGCGTTGCTATTGGATTGTAAACCATTGCATACCGTCCATCTTTTGTCTGTTGTCCCCAGTTTTTCCCGCCAGGCATGATCAAAGTCGGAGCTTGTACCGGATGAGACAATGTTACTCCTTCATCAGATGAAATGGCACTCATTGATTTTTTCCAAAGCACAACCACCTTTCCATCCTTACGATGATAAAACGAGCTGGCCTCTACACTATCCTTCGCTGCACCTAAAGAAGGATAGAAATTATCTTTGCCACTATCTTCATCAATCCACTGCAGAGTCATCAATTTATCTGAAAGTAATGCCTGACATGCCTTCACAAATCCTGCATCCTTCGATTTTGTATAAAACGGATAACTGGTATTGCTTTCGTTCCAATTGTTATAACTGCTGAAACGAATAAAATAAATAGGACCGTATGTTCCGTTTTTATACACTTCACGTACTACTCTTCCTATTCCACCATTACGAAAAGGGTGTTCTGTATGACCATAAAAACCACAAACCAGCAACCGCCCATCAGTTGCCACATAGAAACCCATGCGTTGATGCATCATATAACCGTTGTATCCTTCGGGGATTTTTACCCCCACAGGTGCTTTATATTCAGGAAAAACAACCTGCGGCATAGACCAGTTTCGCCCATCTTTGGAAGTGACCAGCATTGTATGCACAGGTGCAACATGTTCATCTGCAGCCCCACTAATATATTGCAAATAAAACTGATTATTCCAGTAAGCAATATTCGGTGCATGATTGTAGGTCCAACCATAGCCATCTACTTTTTCGAAATGTGTACGGTTAGCTCTTAGCACCTGTCTGTTTTCAACACCCACAGCCAATCTCAATTTACCATCATGTACTGTCGGATCTGCCACTTCACCACCAATGTAACGAACAGGTTCTACAGCGCTCCCTGTTTGAGCCAAAACTTTGGCATAATAAGATGACAAAATTAGCAAAACCAGTAAAAATACTTTTTTATCCATCTCTGCCTGATTACCAATTTAGTTTAACATCAATGCCCTCTGACCTGTTTTGAAACTGAAGCAATAAGGTATGAGAGTTTTCATCCCATTCTGATTCGAATACGGCAGCTTTATTTTCAATAGAAGAGCTCACTTTAATTTGTAAAGGTTTTATCGGGAGAAAGATTCTCATTGCATTTTTTGTATTTGTAGGACCTTTTGCTGTAAATGAATATGACATACCCAATAGTTCCTCCTTATAAATGCGCGCTGCGGCACAAAGTACAGCTGGCTTTTTTTGATCTTTAACTCTCTGCAAATCATATAAAAAAGCCTGTTCACCCGGGTGTACTTCCTTTTTATTTAAAACGGGTAATTCCGGATTAAACAAATCAATTACCGGTCGGTTAATAACAACTGATGCTGTATCTTTATTTTCTGTCATCGCAGAAACAATGGTATAGGGTCCTCGTTCCAGATAAAAGAAATTTTTCGTATGCCAATCATTTATCCCGGCTCGCTCATATCCTTTTTTTACCATGTTTACAAAAGTATCATCTTGCGCCTTTTGCATCACTAACTCTTTTGGATTTTTACGCAATAAATATACACAACCTTTTCCATATCGGTATTCACTTTGGTTGGAATTTACATTTATTCCCATAATCTCAAAAAGATGTTCGGATGGTGCTTTGTAGTTATTTCCTTTAGTATTCCACCACTCCTGCACTGTTTGAAAAGGATCATCATCACGACCAACATAGATTATAACACCTCCTTTACGAACCCAATTTGCCAAATAGTTATGTCCTGTTGATGTGAGAGGTTTCATATTAGAATAACTCATTACCAAAACTTTAATCTTTTTCAATGATTCTGCAATCCCAAGATTTTCGAAATGAACCATTTCTACAGGAATACCTCTCTTAAGCAGAGGTAAAGCCATTCCATAGAAATTTGACAACTGAGGATCATCATAACCTTCATGAACAGGGAAGCGCTGAAACATTATCGAATTGGCCAATAGTATGCCAATTCCCGATGTACCATTTACTTTGTTTTCAGACAGAGGCATATCGTTCAGACAATTTACCATGACTTGCATTTGTGTGGCAAAAGCTGGAGAAATTGCTTGCATTGAATCCTTGCCTTCTACAGGAAATTTGCCCAGATAAATACGGTTGGGCCATGGCATTACTTCATACTTATTCACCTTTGGGTATAACAGTTGCGCTGTAAAAGTAGCCTGATAATTCCGTTTATAATCATTCCACGAACGAATGCCATCTTCAATAGGATCAGTCAGAAAATAGACGGTTCGCTTAGTTGACTCCACCATCGAATAAATCGTACCATACTCCAGAAAAGCATTTTCAAAAGTTCTTTCCTTCATTAAACCATTGTAATACACCGGAACACGAGATGTCCCCGTCCATACCTGTGCAATATATCCGTCCACAGCTGAAAGAGAAGCTAAACTTGCTTCGGGACTTACAATCTGCCATGCTGCATAATTAAGCAATGAATGTGTCGGTACAAAACATTTCAGAGCGATACCTTTGGTTTTAGCATAGTTTTTAGCATAACTGAATACTTCATTTAATGCATTGTAATAGAGCTGATATTTTAATTTTGACGATAAGTAAGTAGCCTCCGGCGATAAATGTTGGGCAACCCATGGAAAACCATAATAGCTCCGCCACGCACGCTTAAAAGAATCACCATATCCGGCGGCAGCCCAATATTCAGGTTCTTCGAGATAAATGGAGCTAACTCCAGTGTCAATCGCTTTTTTTACTAACGACTTAATATAAGACAAATAAGATTCTGATGGATTTACATAAGGAACGTCCTTGTTATGCCAAATGGTATCCCCTTTCACATCTACCTGAGCATCATCAAAGTGCCTGTGTCCATCAAACTTTCCTGTAAAATAATTCTGATAATTTCCCCAGGCAATGCCAGTCATAAACTGAATCTGATAGCCTTCATCTTTCCATGATTTATACCGGCTGATAAATGTTGAATCCATCCCATAAAGAATAGCAATATCCGACCGGACATCATAATCCGGCAACCATTTATAGGCAATCTGGAAAGAGGTCTTATCCTGAGCATTCAGAACAATTCCTCTAACACAAATTAGCATAACTAAAATACACAATCTGATTTTTACATCTAACTTTTTAGTAGCAAAATACGTAAAGACATTACTCCGATAAATCGCAGCAATTCCTCTACAAGCTTGCTTAGGTAAAACACAAAAAACAGTTTTCCGTCCTGATATCTTAATCATAATTTATCTTACAAGTATCTCGTCAGTAAACATCCACGAATTGGATCCCTTAAACAAATAACCTTCCGGAATCTCACCAAAAGTTTTTATTTTCATTTGTATATACCTTGCCTTGCTTTTATTACACTGCACTACAAAAGGAACCAGATAAGGTTCTCCTCGTTTGGAAACGGCTTTGTTTTCAATTTGTCCAGCCGGTTGAAAATCAACACCATCATTTGAAACCAACACAGTAACTTCCCTTGGCAAAAAAATACCACTATTGGCGTCCGAAAGGAAATTTACAATTACAGACTTAAAATCCGTAGCCTCTTTCATATCAACCACAAATACCACTTCCGGTTGCATAAATCCAAGCCATTTTTTATCTCTGAAAGATGAAGTACCCATAATGCCGTTGGTAAGGGTAGAGTCGCCGACTGATGGATATTGCAAATCATATGGTGTTACAAAGTGGACCGGTTTACCCAATGCTTTATTCACTGGAATAAAAATTTCGCCTTCGGCCAGCTCTTCTTTTTGCCTATACAACAAAGCTTTCACTGTAGTTGCCTCATCTACTTCGAATGGTTGTTTATACACCTGCTCGAGTTTGTTGTCTGCGCAAACATATTTCACAGTCGCGCTATCGGTTATAGTGGTAATTGAAACAGTAGCCTTATTGTTTTTATCAATTGTATAACTCAAAACCGGATCAGCAACGACCTGCATTAAATCAAACCAAGCAGTGCCTTTCTGTACCAATTCCAACTCAACAATGGCATTTGTAGAGGAATTAGGTGCTTTGAAAACAAACGAATATTTCTTCCACTCTGGTTCCAGTATAAAACTTTTCTCTATTTTCTCATTGGCAATAGCTATTCTAAAATGAGGCATTTTAACTTGTTTCAAGGCTTTAGCCCAAATTGAAACATTATATGTGTCCCCCGATTTCAAAATTATTGGAAGAAACCGAATCGTCTTCCCTACACTGTCAGCTGGTGTTTGTATCCGCAAACTAAACAGTCCATCAACACTTTGACGACTGTCGGCAAATACAGTGGCTCCTAAATCAGCCTTTCTTTCATCACGGTACCCTTTACCCTGCCCTGTAGCAAGTCCGGGTGTTGCCACCTCTTCAAAACTTGGATTGTAGATTGTATTCCCCGAATAAACAAGACTTTTATTCTCTGCTGCTCTTTTACGAATCAGATAAATCCTTGTACCCAAAGCATCAATCATGTCTTCCAGTTTCGATCCATTAAGTGTCACCGATCGGTTTTCAAACCACAACTCAGCATTTTGAGCTCCTTGAATCTTCTCTAAATTCAGCGAAAACGTAAAAGGTCGATTTTCTTTATTTACAACCATAACAAGCTTATTTCCTTTGTAAGAAAAGCTTTTAGCCAATATATCAGGGTTGCCTGTTACCAAAGTTTCCTGTGTTTCTGAAGAAAGTAGAAAAGGTGTCATTTGGCTTACTTCCACAGACATATTGCTACATTCTGACCATATTCCAACCGATTGTGGATTGAAATTGGTTGCTGAACGTACGTAATATTGAATTCCCTTTACGCCTTCCAATAATCCCAAATAAGTCATTACCCGAATTTCTTTGGGAGTAGATTCGCGTGGCCACATTTCTTGCCCACCGAAAGCCTGAGGCACCAACCAGACTGATTTCTGATACCTGAAATCCCGATTCATTTGTTGCACATATCCACGAATATCTACAGATTTTGGAATAGGATACGGATCGGTCATGGCAATATCCATTGTTTTCCCAAATTCATGGAATTTTGAAGGCATCATAAATACAATAGAAACCGGATGATACGGATCAAGTTCATGAATAAGGTTATAGGCTTTTTCCAATAATCTGGGATCACGTCCCTGACCGTCGGGTTCGTCATTAATATACCACGACAACAAAGCAGGATGATCCTTAAATGCCAGTATCTCATTTTTTAAAAGAGCTATTTTCTCTTCTTCATCTTTCTCCAGTCCTTTGTCACCATTGTGACCGGATCCAATCAACGAATTTAACCCATATTGGACTTTCATCCCTAATTGTGCGCAACGATCCATATAGGCTTTACGTTCCGCCAATCCTTCGGGTAAATTGCTCTGATACGGGCCTATGAAATTGAATCCATTCAAGATTTCCTGATCCGGGATTTTTCCCACAGTTGTACAGTAAAATCCAAAAGGGAAGAACGGTAGCCCGTTTACAACAAGACCTCCAGTTTCTCTGTCTATTTTCACCTCGTTATCTACTGGCTTCAATCGAATAATTTCAACGATCGTATCTTTAAGTAATCTACGATTCGTGTAGACTTTTGCATAAAAACGATTTGTGCCGTAAATCAATTTGTCCTCAATAATTGGAATGTGGAGGATTGAATCTGTAAACTGATACATACCAATTTTACGTTTCTTTCCATCTAGCAGTTGCAACTCAAACCCAGAACTACCTGATATTCCTGGTAGCACACAAACTATAGTGGCTTCCTTTTCATGAGTATAGTAATTACACTTGCTGAAAATGTTGATGCGTTGATCCGAAGAAACTTTTGCAAAAGCTCCCCACTTTAGACTCAACAAAAGCAGCAACATGATTATTACTTTACTTTTCATTTCTAATTGTTTTACATCTAAAGACAACTAAATATCAGTTATATATATTTGACATCACAAACAAACTCTAATTGTATTTTTGTCTTTTCAGAATGAGAATGCGAGAGCTGGGCATTCGTCTTTTTTGGCAAAAGATGCAGGTATCATAACTGTTACTTTATCTCCTGTAATTGTCCACTTAACGGTAGCTCCTGTAGCTAAGAATTTCATTTTAGCACCTTTTTTAGGGAGGTTCCCTTTCCATTCCACAGTTTTGGAAACTGCTTTCCCTTCGGGAAGACAAACAAGAGCATACTGAGTTTTACCATCTTTGCTTTGAGTAAAGAATGTATTTTCATCACGACAGACTTTGCTGATACGAGTTCCGTAAATAGCAGCACCATTCACTTTCATCCATTCACCTATTTCTTTTAATATTTTCACTTCCGACAATTCCACTGTTCCATCAGGGCGAGGACCAACACCTAATAATAAACTTCCGCCTTTGGCCACAATTTCAATTAGTTTGTGGATAACTTGTGTCGGTGATTTATATTGATCATTAGGAACAAACCCCCATGCATTACCCAATGTTATACAGCTTTCCCATGGATGATCAAGAGCTTGTGTGGGAATGGCTTGTTCAGGTGTCTGATAATTCTCATAAGGTCCGGCAACGGTTCTATCGACAACCAATAAACCAGGTTGCACTTCACGAGACATTTTAGCAATACGTGGTATATCTACCTCCTGATTCCATGCCGGAATAGCAGCACCCCAGCCGCGCACTTCATCGGTAACGGTTTCGAGTGGACGAACCCAACCTCCATCGAGCCAC
>Ga0224521_1000291_pt1 | contig 15903 bp, 13 predicted proteins | sample CFST0metaG_FD_182731 | JGI IMG/M metagenome (GOLD analysis project Ga0224521, IMG submission 182731) | Peat soil microbial communities from Stordalen Mire, Sweden - C.F.S.T0 | ecosystem: Environmental > Terrestrial > Soil > Wetlands > Peat | place: Sweden: Norrbotten County, Stordalen Mire... | reverse complement strand
ACATTAATCGTATTACAAAATTGAGCTTACATAAAAGTTTAATTCTCAAAAAAATGAGGTTCAATTAGTTTGTCTATAGGAACTACAAATATTTGTCAAATGAAAATAATTGAAGCTATTATCGAAAGAGCAAATGATGGTTTTTACAGTGCATATTGTACTACTGAAATGTTTTCTGGTGGTGGTAATACTGCCAATGAAGCAAAAACAAACATGCTTGAGCAAATGGAATTTTACAAGCAAACAGCCATTGAAGATAAATTTTCTTACCCTGAATTTTTGAATGAACCTTTTGAGGTGATTTATAAATCTGAATAATTGTCTACAATAGAAATCAGTTTTTTAATAGCAACAGCACATATTTTTCAGATTATTCTCTAAATTCAGACTTATAATCAGTCCTTTATAAAATATTGAGACTAAAAGAGGGACTAATCACCCGATTTTGTCCCCTTTTATATGAAAAATTATAGAATATACATATCAAGTCAAAAAGTTTGGGAGAGAGCTTATTTAAGCATAAATCTTTATTAGTCAGAAAAGAAAAGATCAGTCCGAAGAGTGTACATTTTTTTTAAGATGGAGAACTTTTCTTCATTTCATATTCAATTTTATAATCTCCTTGTCGAATATATTCAGGAATATCATCACCATCTGCGATCCAACTTTCAATATGAAGTTTTAATGAAAATTCAAATGCTTTTCTTACCCCTTCAAGTGTTTTATGAGTAGCCACTACTACTCCATTTATTCCCCCAATACCAGCGCAATAATTCTTGCCTTCCCAACCAATTGGTACTTTTAATTTTTTCATAATCATATAAAGTTTATTCTCTGCAAGAGTTAAGTATAAAATTTTTATAGCTTCAATGTGGCTGTGACAATAGGTGGTCAATTTAGAAGCTGACCCTTTCACGATATTTTCTTGTTATTGTCTCAACACAACTTTGTCAAACGTCCATTCAAGATAATAAATCACAATATAAAATTTCTATCACCCCTAAAGTCTAACTGTTCTCCATACTTCACATAACCTAATTGATTAGTCAGCAGTCGAGTTTTTCCTATTTTAAAATCAGGCGTATTACCATGTGTATGACCGTAAATCCAATAATCAGGCGCAGTAGACTCAATTAAATCAAACAACTCTACAGCAAATGCTTCGTTTATAATACTGTCTTTATATTTTTCAGGGTAATTTTTATAAGTAGGTACATGGTGCGTAACTACTACATTTTTAGTAGCCGTTTCCAATGCCAACTCCTTTTCAAGAAATGCTAAACAATCTTCATGTAATTGATTATACTGCACTATTGAAAGTGGATAGCCTCGATATTTGATGACATGAAAATCATTCATGGCTCTTTGTATCTGCAATTCCTTAGTTGGACTAATCTTACTCCATAATGTTGAAAAAATAAGCTTTACATCATCGTGTATTATTGAAGTATTATTTACCAAAAATATATTACTTCGTATTTTTTCATTCAGAGCACCGCATTTTGTTGCAATATTAAAGTGATAATATTCGTGATTACCAGGTATCCAATAGGTCGTAGCAAAACTATCGGAAATAAAACTAAAGAAGTCTTTATGCTGATCCAACAATTTAAATGGAACAATATCTCCTGCCAACAACAAAACGTCTCCCATTACTTGTAGTGGATTTTCGTTTAGAAAAGCTTTGTTTTCACTAAATTCCAAATGTAAGTCGGATGCGTATTGGACAACCATGTTCGTAGACTGTTTTAGAAATAGAATAGTTATCCAAGCCTTTTATATATGACTTTACTTCTATTGTTTAATTCAACTAATTCTTCTCTTCTCATTTCAACATTTAAACCTTCGGCATACCAAATGCTGTCTTTAAATATCACATTGACTGTATGTATATCTAATTTTTTTGTTAGAAACACATAGTTCCTTTTTCCACCTGTTCCTTCTAATATTACAGTGGGATTTTTTAAAGTAATTTTCAACAAGTCGTGTGCATTAGAACTTAACTCCGAATTTACTATTGCTAGACCAATAGATTTTGCATCAAAAAAGACCTCATTATTTTGAGGATCAAAAACAGATAATGTATCCATATAGATATATTTAAATAGTTTACTTTCTAAAATTCATAGATTTTCCGTCTATTTTATTATTGTATTGAGATCAGATTAATTGTTGCGAACTTACCGAATTAAAACTTAATAAACATGCATTAATCTACTGTTTGACAACCCCTATTCAACGATTAATATTCTATCTTTTAACTGTTACAAATATAATTGTTTTAATTGTATTACTACTGCACCTTACATTTTATATTTACTTTGTTCTAATTGAAAACATAGCCACTCCAGAACAAAGGGCTAAAGGGCTTGATATTGCTGATTACATGATTGAAGAATTGAAAAATAAAACTAATCAATCACAAATTTATAGTTGTTTCTCTACCGATCTTCAATCAATGGTTAAGATTAACCCATTACTTAATATCCTTATAAATGAATTGGATTTAATCGAGGTGTTATCATGTAAATAATTTCAGTCCACAAAATTAAATTAATCTATTTTTTAAGTTCTAACATATTCCGGATTGTATTTGCAAAAAAAATGATTCATTTTCTCTATCTTTGAGCTTCAATAATTAAACTATGGATCAAGAACTCGAAAAAACCCTCTGGGCAACCGCCGATAAACTTCGTAATAACATGGATGCAGCTGAATACAAACACATTGTATTAGGCTTAATCTTTCTTAAATATATATCAGATAGCTTTGTTCAGTTATACGACAAACTCACGGAGGATAAACTTTCCGACCCCGAAGATAAAGACGAATATCTTGCTGAAAATGTTTTCTATGTTCCACCTTCAGCTCGTTGGAATTACCTGCAACACCAAAGAGCAAAACTTCCTACTATTGGCAAAGATATTGACGATGCAATGGATGCAATCGAAAAAGACAATCCTTCACTAAAGGGAGTATTGCCAAAAGATTACGCACGTCCTGCATTAGACAAAAAACGCTTAGGCGAATTAGTTGATTTAGTTGGTAATGTAGGTTTCAATCAGCCCGGACACAACAGTAAAGACCTCTTAGGTCGTGTTTATGAATACTTTTTAGGCATGTTTGCAGATGCAGAGGGAAAACGTGGAGGTCAGTTCTACACACCCGAAAGCATTGTGAAACTATTAGTCGAAATGCTCGAACCATACAACGGTCGTATTTATGACGGTTGTTGTGGTAGTGGTGGTATGTTTGTACAAAGTGAAAAGTTTTTACAGGCACACGGTGGCAAAATTGGAGATATAGCTGTTTACGGTCAGGAAAGCAATCCAACCACCTACAAACTGGCTAAAATGAATTTAGCTATTCGGGGTATTGATGCCAAAATTGAATTGGGAGATACCTTTCACAACGATAAACACAAAGACTTAAAAGCAGATTATATCCTTGCAAATCCACCTTTCAATGTTTCAGATTGGGGCGGTGAGCAATTACAAGACAGCCACCTTTGGAAATACGGAGTACCACCCGCAGGAAATGCGAATTATGGTTGGTTACAACATTTTATAAATAAGTTAAGTCCAACAGGTACAGCAGGTATTGTATTAGCCAATGGTTCAATGACAACCAATGCAGGTACAGAAAATGAAATACGAAAATTAATGATAACGGAAGGCTTGGTTGATTGTATGGTAGCATTACCAACTCAACTTTTCTTCAATACACAGATTCCCGCATGTCTTTGGTTTTTAGCTCGTAATCGCCAAAATCACAACCTGAGAGAAAGAAGCAATGAAATCTTATTCATTGATGCCCGAAAAATAGGTTCAATGACCAGTCGTAAAAATAAAGCTCTCTCAGACGATGATATTGCCAAAATCTCAGAAGTGTATCACAACTGGCGTAGAATTGGTGGAAACTATGAGGATATTCAGGGATTTTGTAAAGCGGCAACGCTTGCGGAAGTTGAAGCCAATAATTATGTTCTCACACCCGGCAGATATGTTGGTACAGAAGAGGTGGAAGACGATGGCATTTCCTTTGAAGAAAAAGTAACTACCATTTCAGAAAATCTGAAAAGTCATTTTGAAAAGTCTATTGAGTTGCAGGAAAGAATTAAAATCAATCTTCTCAAAGTTGGAATTCAATTGTAGTTGACATTATGGAGCATTTCAATAAACCACACAAAACTTTTGAAGAGCAGATAGCTTTACTTCAAAGTCGGGATTTGCTAATCGAAAATCCAAATCGGGCGAAAAGGCATTTGTCTAATATCAGTTATTACAGATTGAGTGCATATATGCTTCCCTATAAAATTGTTGAAGGTGGAGTTTATCTGGATAAATTCAAGAAAGGCACTACATGGGACGAGATATATGATTTATATGTTTTCGATAGAAAGCTGCGTTTGTTAGTTTTCGATGCTGTGGAACGTATCGAAATTGCAATCAGAACGCAAATTATTTACCAACTTAGCTTGAAATATGGTGCTCATTGGCAGGATATACCCGAAATATTTGAAATAAAAACCTACGAACGGAAAGATGGCGAAGAAGTAACAGTTGATGTATATAAAGCCATTCAAAAGCATATCAAAGAACAGTTGACAAATAACAAAGCTGAGGTATTCATTCAGCATTATGCTTCTAAATATAGTAAATACCCGGGAAATCCCACCAATCCACCTTCGTGGATGAGTGTGGAAATAATGTATTTTAATCACCTTTCGCAAATCTGCAATAATCTTAAACAAAGGAGTGATATTGTAGGGATAGCTAAATGGTTTGATTTGCCACCGGATCAATTTTGTTCGTGGTTGCATACTATAAATTATGTGCGAAATTTATCAGCTCACCATGCCCGGCTATGGAACAGGGATTTCAACATTGTGCCAATGAAATTGAAATTTTCCAAAACTAAAAAATGGGTCTCAAATCCCGAGACGGTACAAAGGGCAAAGTTTTATTATTTTGCGTGCATGATAAATTATTTGCTGCAAACCGCCAATCCAAGTTCGAGTTTCAAAGTAAGACTGATAGCACTGCTAGATGAGTATAAACACGTTGTAAATACCGGATATATGGGCTTCCCAGAAAATTGGAAAGAAGAAACATTATGGAAATGAAAAATACTTTTGAAAATATATTTTCAAATACTTGTAAAATAATTTGTGCAAATCAATTTATTGATTTACTTTTGTGCACTGTATTCAAAGTACATTCTACTCAGCAAGTTATCCAACTCAACGATAATAAGCCTCTCAGGCTTGCCTCTTTTGGCAGCATACTTGAGAGGCGTTTTCTATTTTATACTTTCCTGTTTTTTACCAGCCAATAGTAGTAATCAAGCCAAAATCACCGCCGATAGTGATTTTGATCACTTACACAACACATTTATTACTGTTCAAAACTTCAAACCGTTAAAGAACATATGACCCTTACACCCGTACAAATAACAGAACTCAAAGCAATGATAAATTCTGCATTGCAACAGCTTTACAATACTGATATTTCATTAATTGAACGTCATGCACATGAACGTTCTATTGCATTTCGATTTGGATTGTACTTTGCTGCTTTAGTTCCAAATTCAAGCTTTGCAAATGATTATGATATAACAGTAGATTTTGACTACAATCGTAATGGGGAAAATGCAAAACTCATGGAGGGTTTTAATCCAAGACATGGTGTGTTTCCAGATTTTATTTTGCACCATAGAGGTTATAATGATGTAAATATCTTAGTAATTGAATTTAAAGGTGTATGGAATTCCAAACTAAGAGAAAGAGAAGCTGATATTCGTAAATTAACAGGATTCACACACACTAAAAGAAACGATTATCAATACGGTTTAGGTGCTTTTGTTGATTTAAATACAACTTACGCAGGCACCCCAATAACTTATTTTATTAATGGAGAGCAAGAACAATGAGCGAGTGGAAAGAATATAAATTAGGGGAAATAGGTGTGATTGCTAGAGGTAAATCAAAACACAGACCTCGCGATGCAGCTCATTTATATGGTGGAAACTACCCTTTTATACAAACAGGTGATGTAAAAGCGGCAAATCATAAATTAGGTTCTTACAATCAAAGCTATTCCGAGGCAGGTTTGCTTCAAAGTAAATTATGGCCAATTGGAACAATTTGCATTACAATTGCAGCAAATATTGCTGATACTGCTATTTTGTCATTCCCAGCATGTTTTCCTGATAGTGTTATTGGTTTTATACCAAATAAGAATATTTGCAACGTAGATTTTATAGAATATCTTTTACAGTATTATCGTCTTCAAATCAGAACACATTCAATTGGTTCAGTACAAGACAATATAAATTTAGGAACTTTTGAAAAAATAAAATTTAGAATTCCTGACCTTCCCACTCAAACCACCATTGCCGAAATCCTTTCTTCTCTCGACGATAAGATAGAACTCAACAGCCAAATCAATAAATACTTAGAGATATTAGCCCAGACCTTATTTAAACAGTGGTTTATCGACTTCGAGTTTCCAAATGATAATGGAGAGCCTTACTGCTCTACAGGTGGCGAAATGGTGGATAGTGAATTAGGGGAAATTCCAAAAGGGTGGAAAGTTGGAGTATTAGAAGATGTTATAGCTTTTTCTAATGGTTATGCTTTTAATAGTCGAGAATTACTCGATAAAGATAAAGGGGGTTGCTTCCACGTTTTCAAAATGGGTCACATAAAAAAAGGTGGTGGCTTAAATGCAAATGGTACGAAGAGTTATTTCGAACGAAGCAAAACCGATAAGATTCAAAAATACATACTGAAAGTTGGTGATTTATTAATGTGCATGACTGATATGAAAGGAAACGTCGCACTTTTAGGTCATACTGCTTTAATGAATGAAAATGACAAATATATTGTAAATCAACGCGTAGGCTTGTTACGACCTAACAACGATATTTGCATTGATTATCCATATTTGTACATTCTAACAAATAGCAATAATTTTATTGAAGACTTGAGAAGTCGCGCAAATAGTGGAGTACAAGTAAATCTTTCGACAAGCGAAATAAAGAATTCTAAAATAGTCATTCCACCAAAGGAAATTAATTTAGCTTTTGATATTGTTGTTAAATCATTCTTTAATGATATTTTCAATATAACGAAAGAAAATGACGAACTTATAAAGCTACGTGACACTCTTCTCCCCAAACTCATATCAGGCGAATTAGAAGTATCAGATGCTTTGATATAGTATAATAATTCATAAAATTGAAATATCATTTACCTTATTAGTAAATAATTTTATATCTTTGCAGTGGAAATAGTTTACAAAAACAATAGACTCGAAAATTCCCTTACCAATGACAAGGAGATGCTTAAATCTTACGGTGTATTGGCTAAGAAGATTAAACAACGAATGACGCAGCTGAAAGAAGCAGATAACTTGTCTGTCATTTCTAAACTACCTGCTTTGCGCTTGCACCCTTACAAAGGGGATAGAATTGGTGAATGGTCAATTGATATTATGGAGAATTGGCGTATTATCTTTGAAATTGACCAAGACCCAATACCAAAATCAGAAGATGGAGGCGTTAATCTCCTTCTGATTACAGCCATAAAGATTGTTTCAGTAGAAGACCCACATTAAAAAAAACTACAGTCATGACTGATTTAGAAGCAAAAAAGTTACTCTTATCTTGCCCGGGAGATACAATCCAAGAAACAATAGATGAAATAGGTATGTCTCAAGCCGAATTGGCTGAGCGATTGGGCAGGTCTATACCCAAACTAAACGAACTGATAAAAGGCAAAGCCCCAATAACAAAAGAAACAGCCACCAAGCTTGAATATGTATTGGGTGTGCCTGCCAGCTTTTGGCTAAATTTAGAACGAGCTTATCAAGACGAGTTGTTGGCAATTGATCAAATAGAGTACTTGGAACAATGCATTGAATGGCTAAAATCATTCCCTGTTTTATTGATGAAAAAAATGGGATTGTTACCAAATACAAACGAAAAACCCTTGTTGGTCGAAAGCCTTTTGAAATTTTTCAGAGTTGCCTCACCCGTTCAATGGTCAAGTCTTTATACCAATAATGAATTGGCATTTAAAATAGACCTCAATCACACCGCAGAACCACAAGCCATTTCTGTATGGTTACGGTTAGGCGAATTACAGGCTGATAAATTACAAACTGCTGAATTTGATAAAAAATTAATCCGTGAGCGTTTTGACGAAATACAAGCTTTGTGTTATCATAACCCTGAGAATTGGATGGAACTTCTGCAAAAAATCTGTAGTGAATGTGGCATTGCATTAGTTTACACGCCTTGTATTTCCAAAGCTCCAATTTACGGTGCTACTCGTTGGATTAGAAATAGTTCAAAGCCATTAATTCAAATTGCCGACCGTCAAAAAGATTACAATGCATTTTGGTTTTCATTCTATCACGAGTTAGCGCACATTCTGCTTCATGGTAAAAAAGAAATTTTCATAGATGGTTTAGACAATTTAAATATAGATGGTGAAAAAGAAAAGCAAGCCGATGACTTTGCTGCTCGTATGTTATTATCTGAAAAAGAAAGAAATGAGTTATTTCGCAATTCTGATTTCCCTGCCGAACTGATTTTATCATTTAGCCGAAAATATAAAAAAAATCCGTCAATTATTGTTTCTCAACTTCAAAGAGAAAAAAAGGTCGAATATAATAATGTGAGTTTAGTTAGCATGAAAATAAAAGTAGCATTTAGCGAATTAACCCTATAGGCAATGGCAGTAATATCAGAAGATCATATTGAGCAAGTAGTAATTCAAGAATTCATAGAGTTGGGTTATCACTACCTCAATGGTGCTGATATTTCACCTGATGGTCATTCACAAGAAAGAGAATACAACGAAGTCGTTTTGAAGTCAAGACTTCAAAATGCCATTGCATTAATCAATCCCACCGTTCCGGCTGATGCACAGGAAGAAGCCCTGCGTAAAGTCTTGCGTTCTGATAGTCCAAACTTATTTCACAACAATTATCAATTTCATAAATACCTTACCGATGGTGTTGATATTGAATATCGCAAAGGAGATAGAATTGCAGGGGATAAAGTTTGGTTGGTTGATTACGAAAACCCCGAAAACAATGAGTTTCTAGTTATCAATCAGTTTACAATTATTGAAGGTAGTGTCAACAAACGCCCTGATATTATCCTTTTTGTAAACGGTTTGCCATTAGTCGTTATTGAACTTAAAAATGCTGTCGACGAAAATGCCACAATTAAAACAGCGTTTAATCAATTACAAACCTACAAACAAACTATTCCGTCACTCTTTCATTATAATGCTCTTTTGATTGTTTCAGATGGTTGGGATGCCCTGTATGGTTCGCTTACAGCTCCCAAACAGTTCTTTGTACCTTGGAAATCAATAGACGGAAATGTGGTAGCAGATGAAAATATGCCACAAATGGAAGTTATGGCAAAAGGTATGCTGAATAAAAAGGTAATACTCGACCTTATTCGGCATTACATTGTATTCCACCAAAACAAAGACCAAATCACGAAAATAGTACCACGCTATCACCAATACTTTGCGGTCAATAAGGCTGTAGAAACTACAAAAAAAGCAACTGCCGTAAATGGAGACCAACGTGCTGGAGTTATTTGGCATACGCAAGGCAGCGGAAAAAGTTTGAGTATGGTGTTTTATGCAGGAAAATTAGTTTTGGCATTAAATAACCCTACTTTAGTGGTCTTAACCGACCGGAACGATTTAGATGACCAGCTTTTCGACACATTCACTTCCAGTCAGGATTTACTTCGTCAAACACCTGTACAAGCTGAAAACAGAGACCATTTAAAACGCCTGTTAAGCGTTTCTTCTGGTGGTATAGTATTTACAACAATACAAAAGTTTTTGCCCGAAATTGAAGAGAGAATAGAATTAGCCGATGGCAAATTCAAAAACATAAAAGGTCAGTTTGATGAATTATCCGACCGTAGAAATATAGTAGTAATAGCCGACGAGGCACACCGTAGCCAATATGATTTCATGGATGGCTTTGCTAAACACATGCGTGATGCTTTGCCTAATGCTTCATTTATAGGTTTTACAGGTACGCCAATTGAAAATACAGACAAGAATACACAAGCTGTTTTTGGCGATTATATTGATGTGTACGACATTCAACAAGCGGTTGAAGATGGCGCAACTGTCCGTATTTACTACGAAAATAGATTAGCAAAAATTAATCTAAAAGAGGAAGAAAAACCCCGGGTAGATGCAGAATTTGAAGAACTGACAGAGGGCGAAGAAATAACAAGTAGTCAACAATTAAAAGCCAAATGGGCAAGATTAGAAGCCATTGTAGGTAACGAACACCGTTTACAACTAATTGCAGCCGATATTGTAAAGCACTTTGAACAAAGAAATGCAATACTTGATGGTAAAGGCATGATAGTATGCATGAGCCGCCGTATTTGTGTTGACTTATACGATGAAATAATAAAAATTAGACCCGATTGGCACAGTGATGATGATACGGAGGGAGCAATAAAAGTTGTTATGACTGGCTCTTCTTCCGACCCTTTGAATTATCAACCCCATGTTAGAAATAAACAAAAGCGTAAAGCATTAGGCGAAAGGCTCAAAGACCCGAAAGACAAGCTTAAATTAGCCATTGTGCGTGATATGTGGCTTACTGGATTCGATGCTCCGGCATTGCACACACTTTACATTGACAAACCAATGCAAGGTCATAACCTGATGCAAGCCATAGCACGGGTAAACCGTGTTTATAAGGACAAAGAGGGTGGTTTGATTGTTGATTACATTGGCATTGCTACTGAGCTTAAAAAAGCCTTATCGGTTTACACAGATAACGGAGGAAAAGGAAGTCCAACTTTCGACCAGGAAGAAGCTGCCTCCGTAATGATGGGCAAATATGAAATTGTCGCTCAAATGTTTTCCGAGCAACCCACAGATAAATCTCAACCAAAAGGTTTCGATTATAAATCATTCTTTGACTTATCACCAAAGCAAAAATTATATTATCCAATTCAGGCAGCTAACTTTATTCTAGGGTTGGAAAATGGAAAAGACCGTTTTATTAATAGTGTGACAACGCTTACAAAATCATTTGCTATTTCTGTACCACACCCCTACACGCTTGAAATACGAGACGAAGTAGGATTGTTTCAGGCAATTAAAGCACGCATTGTAAAAGTTACCGAAAGCACAAAAGGAGGTAAATCAGACGAAGAAATTGAAACAGCTATAAAGCAAATTTTATCAGATGCCATAGTATCAGACGAAGTAGTAGATATTTTTGATGCAGCCGGTATTAAAAAGCCTGATATTTCTATTCTGTCAGATGAATTTATGGCAGAAATAAAAGGAATGCAGCTTAAAAATCTTGCATTTGAATTGCTTAAAAAATTGTTGAATGACGAAATCAAATCACGGAAAACAGCAAATCTGGTACAATCAAAAAAATTCTCCGAAATGTTAGATCAAGCCGTGAGGAATTACCAAAACAACTTGATATCTTCAGCTGAGATAATTGATGAAATGATACGGCTTGCAAAAGACATTAAAGCAGCCGACCGCAAAGGAGAAGAATTAGGATTGGATTTTAGGGAATTCGCCTTTTATTCAGCTTTAGAAGTAAACGACAGTGCAGTAGCAGTTTTAGGTGATGAAGTATTAAGACATATTGCCAGAGAATTAGTCGATACAGTTAGGAGCAACACAAGCATAGATTGGACTGTCCGTGAAAATGTGCAAGCCAAAATGAGAATTGCAGTCAAAAAGATACTCCGCAAACACGGCTATCCACCAGACATGGAACTCAAAGCCACCGAAACGGTAATCGAACAAGCTAAGCTGTTAGCAAACGAATTGAACGATGTAAAAATATACAGTCTCAACAACAGACATGATAATTTAATTGCAGCCGAACCGAAATAAAAAGAATTTGAAAAGTTTCGCAATTCCGAATTCCACAAAATCAAATGTGGCAGCAAACACTTTAAAGCCATAGAAGCAAACCTTGAAGTTGTTACTTTGGTAATTGAAATATAGTTTTTGAAGGGTTATATTATAAATTCTATAGGCAATAAATGGATTCAATAAACTACAAAGAAGAAGAACTTGAAAAGATTCAGAATCTTTTTGATGGCAGTCTAATTCTAATCGTGAGTGCAACTGATATTGAAACGAATTCAATTCATAACAAGTTAACCCCACTATACGGTTTTGACAGCATAATTAAGCATTTTGATGGTAATCTAACATATTATTTTGGTGTGTTTGGATGTTACAAAATAGCTCATGTTCAATGTGCTATGGGTTCAATATCAAGAGACAGCTCAATTATGACAGTTTCTACTGCATTACAAAAACTGCATTCAAAAGTAGTTATTATGATAGGAATTGCTTTTGGAGTAGATGAGGTGAAACAGAAAATTGGAGATGTCCTGATAGCAGAATCGGTAATTCCATATGACACAAAGCGAGTTGGCAAAAAAGATACAATTCACAGAGGAATGGAAGCCCAATCGAGTCAATTACTTGTCAATCGTTTCAAAAATATAAGAACTTGGGAACATATTATTAATGGAGGTACTAAAGCAAAAACAATCTTTACAAGATTATTATCTGGTGAAGAACTTGTGGACAATATCCAACGCAGAGATGAATTAACGAAAACATTTCCTGATTCAAAAGGAGGTGAGATGGAAGGAGCTGGTGTTTATTCTGCTTGTGGCAATAAGATTGATTGGATATTAGTAAAAGGTATTTGTGACTTTGCAAATGGTGATAAAGGTGAAAACAAAAAGATTAACCAACAAATTGCAATTGAATCAGCTTTAAGTCTTTGTTTAGAACTATTTACTTCTACACATGCTTTTGAAGATGTAAATATTTCGCCAATAGAAACTCAGTCTGAAAATTCATTAATTGAGAATCCGAATATTAATGAGGTGTTATTTGATTATTACGATGCTTCTAAAGCAAAATATTACATTGAAAGACAATTTGATAAATTATTTAATGATAAATTTAAACAATATGGTATTTGGCTGTATGGTCCTTCGGGTTGCGGAAAATCAAATTTGATTGTTAGAAATCTTATCTATGCAAAAAAGGAATATTTACAAATAAATTTATCTCCTTGTATTGGAGATAGTATTGATTCTTTTTTTAATGAGATTTTATTTGAAATATCCTCAAAAGTTGAGGGCGTTTATTCTGTAATTCAACCCAAGAGTTTCAACGAGTGTAATCGGGCATTAATAGATCTTCTAAATAGATTTTATTCAAATAAGGAGTTGATAATTTTTATTGAAGAAATTCCAATTGATTCTGAGAAAAGCCAAAAAGAATTTGCTGAAAAATTATTTGCTTTAATTATTTCTAAGTCATTCTTTGGCAGTCTTAGTAAAATAAAATTAGTTCTATCTTCGATTAATGACCCGTCAATTAGTATACCGCAGAGTCAACATAAGATTCACCAACATTTAAGTTTTATTGGTTTAGAAAACTGGGAAACAACTGAAATTGAGCTTTTGATAACATTAATTGAAAAAGAGTTCAACTTTAAATTAAATACTTTGATTAAATCAGAACTAATTCATAAAGCCAATGGTTCACCTCGCTTCGTGAAGAAATTTTTTCGTAGTATATATACTGTTAGTAAAACAGATGATATTACTCTGAAACAGTTATTAAAAGAAACAGAACGTGAATTAAATCAAATATAATATGACAAAAATATTAAAACCATATACAATAATTCCTTCAGATTTATATGTTCAAAGGGATGCAGATAAACAGATTAAAAATATCATTGAGGATATGGGTCGACCAGGCTATGTGTTAGTTTCAAGGCAAATGGGTAAAACCAATCTTCTTCTCAATGCAAAAAGAAAACTAGAATCAGCATTAGATGCTTTTGTTTATATTGATCTTTCAAATGAGTTTACTGATATTAGAAATTGTTTTGAAAATATAATAGACATTGCAATCGATTCTTACCCAGAGAAATTTAATTCAATAGTTAAAACAATAAAAGAAAGGAGAAATGAATTAATAGAAACTCCACCTCACAAGCAACATACAAATGAACTTCGTATACTACTACAAGCTTTAAAGGGTGGTAAATTAGTAATTATCCTAGACGAAATAGATGCTTTAACAAAAACCAATTACTCCGACCAGCTATTCTCTCAAATCAGAAGTAGTTATTTTGCTTCAAGAGTAAACTATTTAGAGTTCAATAATCTCACATATTTACTTTCAGGTGTTGTTGAACCAAGGGATATTATTAAAGACCCAAAAGTTTCTCCTTTTAATATTGGTCAGAAGATTTATTTGAATGATTTTTCTAGAGCCGAATTTGAACAATTTATTTTTATATCAAAGTTGTCTTTAAGTGATGAAATAAAAGACAGAATTTTTTATTGGACCAATGGAAATCCCCGTATTACTTGGGATGTTTGTTCTGAAGTTGAAGATGCAGCTAAATATTCTGAATTAACTATCAGTTTGATTGATAAAATTGTAACAGATTTGTACTTAACTACATATGATAAGCCTCCTATTGATAATATAAGGGAATTAGTCAAAAAAGATAAAGAAATAAGAAATTCAATTATTGAAATTGGCTATAAGAAGGGGAATGAAATTTCTGATAGAATCAAAAGTAAACTTTATTTAGCAGGCATTATCAATTATGATGAAGATGATATACATATTAAAAATAGAATTATAAAGCAAAGTTTAAATATAGAATGGATTAAATCGATTGAGGAAGATGAAAAAGGATTAGTAAATGTTGCAATTGAGCTATTTGATAAAAGTAACTTTATTGAATCTTTGAATATTTTCGAGAGGTACTTAATTGATAACGAATTTAATTTTGAAGATAAGTCAATTTGTTTTTACTATATGGCTTATGCTGCTTATAGGAACTCTGACTTTGATAAAACGCTTAAATATTTAAATCAAACCTCCTTTGATATTATTGAAGAAAGAAAATTATATTTTCGTGGTATTAATTTAAGAGGTCTGGCATATTATTTTTTGGGTAATATTGATGAAAGCCTACATTGCTTTAAGCTCATTATAGATAAGAGCAATAAAGATGATATATACGCAAGAGCTTTGCTAAATTTTGGCAGTATATGTCTTAAATCAGAAAAGGACAACTTTAAAACTGACGCAACTTCAATTTTTAATGATATAATTAATGAAACTGGTTTTGAAAGAGAAAAATTAAAAAAAGAGGTTATTGATGAATTAAAATCAATTGCACATTATAATTTAGCACAATTGCAAAGTCTTGATGCTAATATCATAGATGCTGTTACAAATTATAATATCGCTATTTCATTTGCCAAAAACAATACAAAGCCAGCAATATATATATCATTGCTAGATATCACAACAAATGATAATGACAGGAAAGTATTATATAGTCAGTTAGTTGATTTAATTGTCGATGACAAAATAAATCCAATTGAGAATGATCCGGAGAAGCCTATAGCCTTTAGTTTTGATGAATTTAAAAACATTGCTATTGACGTATTTGTAAATTTCAGAGATAGTTTATTTCAAAAACTGAAACCCTCACTTACAATTCTGGGCGACAAATCACTAGGAGAACATATTTATGATTTGGCAGTTTATTCAATAAATACAAAAAGTGATTGGGATTCAGCTTTAAAAATTTTTGAGAACATAAAAGAAAATTTTGAAAATGTAAACTTTTGTTTAACTGAAACTGTCAAATATAACACACTTAAATTTATAGCATATCTTTCAGATGTTAGAGAGAATCAACTGAATCATATTGAATATATTTCTCATTTTAATAAAGAAAGGTTAGCTGAAGTCGATTACTTTGATATGGAAATCTTTGCGAATTTAGTATATAATCT
>Ga0224521_1000287_pt1 | contig 15990 bp, 7 predicted proteins | sample CFST0metaG_FD_182731 | JGI IMG/M metagenome (GOLD analysis project Ga0224521, IMG submission 182731) | Peat soil microbial communities from Stordalen Mire, Sweden - C.F.S.T0 | ecosystem: Environmental > Terrestrial > Soil > Wetlands > Peat | place: Sweden: Norrbotten County, Stordalen Mire... | reverse complement strand
CAAATACACCTTGATATGAAAGGGACGCAACTCTGCAGCAATTGTTTTCACCTTCAACAGGTTCTCTGTCGAAAGCATTTGGGGAGATGCATTTACATTATTCAACACAGTTGCATTGATTCCAATGGATGCGTTGGCACGGGCATATTCTTTATATAGTGGAGAAACTGTAGCGGGTAACTCATCCCATTTCCAGATAGAGTGTCCGGCGTAACCGCGTTCAATGCTTCCGTCGAGATTATCCCAATGGTTAAGCACCCGTATCTGATACGAAGGTTTTTCAACGATATTGATATTATCGGAGAACTGATGAGTCTGAATCAACCGCAGCAGATGAAATACGCCATAAAGCAATCCGCTCTCACCGGCTGAGGCAACCACCGTTATACGCTTGTTCTTTTGTTGGACACTCTTAATAACATAACCTTCAGCGCCCAGCTGTTTCAACTCATTTTTCAATCCGAAATAAGCGATTGCCGGATCTTTTAAAGACACAATCACCAGGGTGTTGTTATTTAGTTCGCTTACTGTTGGGAGTGAAGCTCCTGTCATTTCAGTCCAACCATGTTGAAACTCTTTAACTGCAAACTGATTTTTATTTGCATCTATTCCGGAAAAATAGTGTGTATCTGTGTTAGTTTTATTGAAGCGTAACCACAACTGATGACCATCTTCCGCAGCCAGATGAGCAGTGGTTAAAGCCAATAGAACTAAGAATATTATTTTTCGAATCATTTATAGAGATCAACTTTAATTAATGAGTTTTTAGCGATATAGAGATACGCTTATTTACAGGAGTAAAACAGCGTATAGCTCTTATTATTTTTCGCCTCCGCCATCAATTGTTTTTATCGTGCCGTCTTCGTTGTATTCCAACTCAACGACTTTAATACTCCTCAACCATGTTCTTCCTCCCGATGGTACGCTGTCGTGATGAAAGAGATACCATTTTCCTTCGAACTCAACAATGGAATGATGCGTGGTCCATCCCACAACCGGAGTCAGAATTACACCTGCATAGGTAAACGGTCCGTATGGATTATCGCCAATAGCATAACATAGTTGGTGTGTATTTCCTGTAGAATAAGAGAAATAGTATTTACCGTTGTATTTATGCATCCATGGTCCTTCAAAATACCTGCGGTTGTGATCACCTGCTTTCAGAGGTTCTCCGTTTTCGTCCAATATCAACACATCACGTGGTTCTTCGCCAAACTCCAGCATATCATCACTTAGCTTTGCTACACGTGCACACAAAGCAGCTTCATCATCGGCCGGTTCTGCCGGGCTTTCAATGGCTTTATTGTCGCGGTATCGTTGCAACTGACCACCCCACAATCCACCGAAGTAGATGTAGAAATCTGTTGTATTATCTTCTAATACAGCCGGATCGATAGTAAAACTGCCTTTAATCGGATCACTTTGTGGAACAAACGGTCCCTCGGGTTTATCGCTGACAGCTACGCCAATGCGGAAAATATCATTTTTATCTTTTAATGGAAAGTAAAGGTAATACTTTCCATCTTTGCAGGCTGCATCGGGAGCCCACAATTGACGGCCTGACCACGGAATATCTTTCACATCAAGTGCCACGCCATGATCGGTTACTTCGCCATCAATGCTATCCATCGAGAAAACATGGTAATCGCGCATATCAAAATGGTCGCCATTATCATTCTCGGAGATGCCCGATTCAATATCGTGGGAAGGATAGATGTAAATTTTACCGTTGAATACATGAGCCGAAGGATCGGCAGTATAAAGATCTTTGACTAAATATCTTGGAGTTTTCATTCTTATTAATTATACATGGTCTCTAAAGGGAGGCCGGGATAGTTTTGGTTCTTATATTTTTCTTATTTTATTATTCAACTGAATAAATTAAAACTCATTTCTTAATTATTACTCTTACTTCTTCGTTCGGCTAATTCCGCTTGCAACTTTTCATTCAAACTTTTTGTGATTGGATAAAAGAAAAGAGCAACAACGCCGATAATAAATGTAGAGGCTGGTATAATACTGGAAGTTAACCGGATACCTGAAATAGCTGAAGCGCTTTGAACTGTATTGGGAACAAATCCAAAAGCGTCAATAATGGCACCACATATAGCACCACCTATACCAAGTCCGGCTTTTAATGCAAAAACAACTCCGGCAAATACAAAACCGGTAGCACGACGATGATTCACCCATTCTGAATGGTCAGCTACATCACCCATCATGGCCCAAAGTAACGGAATTGTAGGAGCGTATGCAAGACTCTTCAAAATATTAATCGTAAATATCATTCCAATATTGTCGGTCGGAACCACGAAAAACATAGCAGTAAACAACGCGGTAAATGCCAGGCAAACAATAAAAACATTGCGTTTGCCAAATATCCCAGATAACCAACCGGATAAAAATATAACTCCAAGCAACGTGATTATTTGTCCTATCATATTGAACAAGCTGAATCCAACGGCAAAAACCTGACTATTATCTGAAGCAATCAACCCGAATGCATTCAGAAAACCATGCAGAGCACCATAAGTCTGACCTGCATCGGCCACCAGACCAAAATGACGTAAGAAATTAAACAAAGCATCTTTATCAACTACGTAATTAAAATAATACGACATGCTACTTCCCCACATGGACAATGTTACAAACAAGAATAGAGTGAGTGCAAACATAGCTTTCCAGGGGCCGTTACTAATAATGTCTTTAAAATCCTGTTTAATCGGTGTTTTTTGATTAACCGGAGGTTTAATGCGTTCTTTAGTTGTGAAAAATGTAATAACCAAAAGCACTACAACTACACAGGCAAACAACAAAATAGTACTCGACCATCCTTTTTGCGCATTACCATGCCCGAATTTTGTAACCAAAGGCAGAGTAAGACCCTGAACAATAAAAGTGGCGATAGTGGCAGTCACAAACCGTATAGACGAAATACTGGTACGTTCTTTAATGTCGCTTGTCATCACGCCGCCCAGCGAAGAATAAGGGGTATTATTGAAAGAATAAACAGACATCAACATGATATAGGTGATACCGGCATAAAGAATTTTTCCGCGTTCGCTTAAATCAGGTGTAGAGAAGGCTAAAATGAAGAAAGCAGCAAAAGGAATTGCTGTCCACAATACCCACGGGCGATACTTACCCCAACGGGTGTTCGTTCTGTCTGAAATTATCCCTACCATCGGATCAACAAAAGCATCGAATACTCGTGCTACCAGTAAAATCATACCCGCGGCAGTAGCTTTTATTCCAAACACATCGGTATAGAAAAATAATTGAAACATCATCATCATTTGGAAGATGAGGTTGGCCGATCCATCTCCCAGGCTATATCCTACTTTTTCGCCAAACGATACTTTTTGTGTTGTTGATTTCATTGATTTATTTTTTATTATATTATACATTATTTCCAGGCATCAATCCTAAAAGGAGATACCGGTAAACCTTCATAGTTATACAAGTTGGCATTTTCGGGATTGCCTGCCCAGACATATCTTACAGCGACAGGATCAGGCACTTTCGCCTGCACAAACAACTGAATCGCAAAAAGTGACATCACCATCAATAGTTTACTCCTGTTATTCAATATTATACTATATTATTTATTTTCATCATTCTACTAGTAGACAAAACATCATGTTTTAATATATATTCTCAGTTGCCTGCACTCCCGGAAAACAAGGCTTTGCTCCTCCTGAATCCAATACCAACTTTTACATCCATAGCTATTGTAAAATCAATTTTATTGATACAATACTTTGTGCAGTGAGCGCCACATTAACTGACTTTTTATCGCTGCTCAAGGTTGTTGCAATTGGCTCCATATTCTTTGTTGCATCGGTTTCCACTGCAGATGCAATACTGATTGAGGTTGGTGACGCAACTTGCAGTATGACAGGAGTCGCTTTATTATTTATAATAATTACTGTCATGTCATTCTGCCCGGCATAAGCTGTAGACAATAAATCAGCATCTTGTAATGTTGTTCCTATTCGCGTTCTGCCTGTAGCATACTTGGCATAATGGGAAAGTATGTAGCCTCTTTTGGTAGTTTCCCCAAATGCAACAGTACTTTTTGCATTGTCATCCGCCAACATCGAATAATATCTTTTTAAATACCACCAGATATAGGCATTGTAATTAGCTGCCATACAATCATTGATTTCTTTGGCAACATACACCAACGAGGGTTTCCACAACCAATCATATCCATTTTTCTCTTCATTCAAAAGATGCTCGGTCATCCATACCTCTTTACCATTTTGACGTGCTAATGGATAATCATTTAATCCACCTCCATATAAATGTCCCCCAACAATATCAAAGTTATTTACTGTTTCCGTACTATTTAGCAATGGGTCTGTATATTCCCAATTAAAATGAAAAGATTCAGCAGCTATTGTTTTCACATTTCCCAATTGACGTCCATAGGCTTTGACGAAGTTGAAAATTTCTTCAGGTGTGAAGCTGCACCAATTCATATCAGGTTCATTCTGGATAGAAATGGCATAGAGGTTTAGACCTTTAGAGGACATATAATCTACAAATTCCTTAAGATGGGCAGCATAATCTTTATAATACTCCGGAAGTAAATATTTAGTTTGAGTAGCATCAAATGTTGATTTACGGGTACCAGTCATATTAGCAGGCGGATACCAGGGAGAAGCAAATACTATAGCTCCTAATGACTGAGCCTTTTTTGCAACTTCTATATCATTATCCCAGTCAGTCTTGTCGGGGTACACCATCATTCGGATGATATTGTAACCTAAGCCTGTTTGACTGTACATTTTTTCTGTTTCTGCAAGCGTTATCTGGTTGGAAGCACCTACCCAGATAGTTGGGTCGAGCATGCCACCAAAACCTGTTACTTTCTGGTACGTCACAGCAGGATCGATAGTCATACTCACTGCTATTCCTGCATTTTGCACAATTGAAATTTTCGTTGTCTCTCCTGTCGAAATATTTGTCACAATAATATTTTGGCTTCTCGTTGAAGTTGTTAGATTGTGATCCAAATTAACTATTATATCAGTATGGCTCTCCGATTTACTTATATCACCACCACTGGTAACCGAAAATCCTGTGATAAAACTACTACCCTCGGCCGATATTGACCATTGAACGTGCGACCATTCTACCCGAACTGTGATAGTATCAGACACAGCAGAGACCTGTGCGGTTGTATTGCTGAATCGGACATAATTACTTAATTCGTTCTTACTACAATTAGTTAAAAAAATACAACATATAATTATAAAAAAGAGACGTATCAACAACTGTTTCATTATCTTAGATTCTTCGACTTTTGATTTAATTATTCGCGTGTGTTAAAAGTTATATTTAAGCTTATTGGCTTCTTCATTCATCCGAAACCAATCAAAGTCAACAAATCCCCCCATTGATTTAGTAGCATAATTAAAGAAGAACTTTTCTTAAATAAAGGCTTGAAAATCAGACAGCCTTTATCGTAAGTAGTGGAATCGCCATTTTTTTTCGATTTGTATCAAAAATAGTTTTCATTTACCAACAGTCGTGTTATTCTCTATGCACTACAGTTGATTGTGGTATTTTTCTCACTTGCAGTTACTGGAAATGTGGCAAAATGAGCGGTAATTTGTTTCTTATTAGTTTAGATATGAAGTTCTTACATCTCAGTTGTTGTGAAACGAGGTTACCGTTGGGATTCACACTATTTACCTACTGCTTAGAAAATAAATTGTTTGATAAAATTATGGCCGATTGGGATCCGATTTTATAAAAATCCCAATCAGCCATAAGTTAATAACCTAATTAATAACCAGGATTTTGATATGCTGCTTTTTCTGCAGCGGTCATATCCATACCATCAATCTGTCCTTGTGGAATAGGATCTAAATAGTTTGCAGGTAAAATAGTACGCGTTACAGTTTGAACAGTACGATCTCCAATAGCAGTACCGCAAATTTGATAGGTACCAGCAATATTTGACCATGTTTGAGTGCGTCTCAAATCGAAAATACGGTGACCTTCTCCATAAAATTCCCGCGAAAGCTCTGACAAAATATAATTTATATCTATTGTTGCAGGCGTAGCGGCAACCATAGCAGCACTATTGTCTGCAGTTATAACAGCATTTTGAGCATTACTATATTTCCATTTTCCTGCACGAGCACGAATAACATTAATTAATCCTCTGGCAGTTCCATCATTTGCATAAGTTCCAGATACAGATGTTGTAGTTGCACCCTTCACTGCAGCTTCGGCTGCTACAAAGAATAACTCAGAGAACTTGAGAATTGGGTAAGGACGGGTACTACCCGCATTCGGGTTTCCTAAACCACCATTATTATCTGTACGATAAGGCCCTAGTTTCCAAAGCCCTGGGTATACAATTCTGCTTATGGCACTTGGTCCAAACACATAATCGGCTCTTCCTGGTATTGTACCAGCACCAACATTGCTTATTCCTGCTGTTTTCGAAGCGGGATAAACAATAGATGGATCATCAGTGCTCAGGAAAGAGAGTATTGGAGCACCGGGTACAACTGACATACTGTTTGCATTAACTAAAGAAGCAGCTGTTACGCCTGTACCTGTTAAGTTCCAATTTGCATGGTAAACAGTTGTAAAGGTTCCATCGTAGCGGGAATCATTCGTTTTGTCTGCAAAAGTGTTTGTAAATACTCCGATAGGAGGAGCCATACGTACCCAGGGGCGCCCCAAGTCTTGTGTAGATGCACGCTGAACAGAACTCTTTCCTGAAGTTCTGATATTCGGATAGTTCCATGTCATCATCCAGCCGGCAAAGTTATCCGGAGCACCGCCACTGCCATAAGTCAGACTACTTACATTGTATTGTTGACTAGCTTGCGTGTGATCAGCATACAGCATCATTTCATTGTTGCGATCATTTGAACCCACATTAACATCGTAATATGTTGCTTGCAAGGCATAAGATCCCGGATTAGCAATAGCTGCAGTTGCCAGGTTGTATGCCTGTTGAAAATACCAGGTAGCATCTTTACCATTAGGGTCTGTTCTGTCACTCGACGGATAAGTAGGAATATTATTAGGGTTTTGAAGCCACCATGCATAAGTCAGGTAAGCTTTAGCCAATAACAATTGGGCAACCTGTTTGGTCACTGTTCCCGTAAGACGTTGTGTCACAGGCAAAGTATTTACTGCTGTCAACAAATCAGGAAATATACATTTAGTATAAACCTCAGGTACAGTGTTGCGTACAGATGTTCTGACTGGGTTCGTATTAAATTTAAGTACACCTGCACCTAAATCCAAAGGCACACCTCCATACTCTTGTGTCAACAAAAAGTAGTCGAACGCACGCATAAAATTGGCTTCGGCAATCAACGAACCAGGAATAGTATCTGTAGATCCTTTTTTGCTGGCATTTACTAATAAAGCATTCTCAATGATACCATTAGCTGTATTAATGTTAGAGTATACAGTACCCCACAATATACTGATAGGATAAGTAGCCGAATTAAAAGTCGCAACGCCGGAATAATCCATAGACGTAAAGTTTCCATCCGCACTCGCACCCCATGTTGCTTCATCAGTCCCAGTCTCAGTTTCGCTATAGTAATAGGCTTGCCCGTATAAATTTCTGAGGTTGGCATAAAGTGCCGTTACTCCTCCCACAACACCTGCTTGTGTTTGAAAATATCCGGGTGTAAAAATACTTCGTGGATCTTCAGTCAAAAGATTGGAAGAACATCCCATCAGGAACATAGATACCAAAGCTGTTCCTATTAAAGTTTTTATATATTTACTTTTCATCGCTGTTTTTTTAAAATGTTATATTGATACCCATTAAGTAATTGTGAGTTGAAGGCGTATTAGTGCCTATAACCAGTGTACGAGCGTTGTATGAAGACACTGCCTGATTTTGATTACCGTACGAGTTAGTTTCAGGATCCATTCCTGATTGATTGTGGTATGCTGAAAACAATATAAATGGGTTCTGTACAGTACCATAAAGTCGTAGTTTCTCAATTCCGGCATATTTTAACCATTTTTGTTTGAAATTATATCCAAGAGTAATGGTACGTATTTTCAGATATGATGCATTAAAGTAACCCAGAGTGCTGCCATATATTGGATTATCACCACTTAATTGACCTGCTGGATTTGGATATTTAGCACTAGTATTTGTTGGTGTCCAGTAGTCAATCTTTACATTTCCACGACGCCCTGTCATTAAGTTAAGATAACTGGCTGATCCATAAAGAGTACTAACAAGAATACCACCACTTTGAAAACCTCCGACAACACTCAGATCAAATCCTTTATAAGCAACGCGTGTATTGAATCCACCCTGAAAATCAGGATCCAGATTCATAACTTGCCTGTCAGCCGGACCAATCGCCCTTGTTGGTGAACCATCAGCGTTGTAAGTGCCGGTATATTGCACTTTAATCATACCTGCTACTCCACCTGGTTGTAATGTCTGCAAATATTTATAATCAGCATCAGTCGTATTCCAAAGACCTATTTTCTTATAATCATAGATACTATTTATCGATTTTCCAACAAACCACCCATTGTTTATGTCTTGAGTCTCACCTGAAGTAAGAGCTGTTATCTTATTTACGTTTTTATATACGTTAGCCCCGACTTCCCATGTCCAACCATTAAGATTATCCAATATCACACCATTAAGTGATAATTCGAAGCCTTTGTTTTGGGTTGAACCTACATTGGCAGTATAACTTCCTACACCAGTAGTAGGTGGAAGACTAACGCTCATTAAAAGATCTTTCGTGTTCGTTACATAGTATTCTACTGTACCTGATAAGCGATTTTTCAAAACAGAAAAGTCTAAGCCAAAATTATCTGTGATAGAATATTCCCAACCTAATTTAGGATTTGGAAGTGTATTTACATAATAGCCAGTAAGATAAGTAGAACCAAAATTATATGGAGAATTGGACAATGATCCAAGTGTAGAGTATGGATTAACAGCTTGATTCGAAGTTTGTCCATAACCGGCTCGTAATTTCAATGCATCAATCCATGTTATATTCTGCATAAACGATTCCTTATTAATATTCCAACCAACAGATACAGCAGGATATGTATGCCACTGATAGCCTGAAGCCAGCCTTGACGAACCATCAGAACGACCGGTAACACTTATCATATAGCGATCATCATAAGAATACATTACGCGTCCCATCCAAGACTCCAAACCCCATACAGTATATCCCTGATAACTTGGATTAACTGTAATGTCAGATGCAGCTGCCTGACCGATATTATAGAACTGTAAGTTGTCTGCAGGGATATTTAAAGCAGACATATTTGAACTATTATAAAAATTCTGCTCAGCAGAGTACATGGCTACTGCATTCACCCTGTGTTTTCCAAAAGCTCTGTCGTAAGTCAACATATTCTCAATAGCCCAATCAGTATCATAAGTATTTGTTACATTAGCAGATGAAGATGCTGTAGCTGAAGAGTTCATAACTCCAACACCTGTATATGTGCCAGCGTTACTAAAGTTGAAGTTCGCACCAATATTTGTACGGTACTTTAAACCTTCCACACCCGGAATTTTTATTTCGGCATAGAAAGAGTTATAGGATCCTAATGCTTTTTTTTGATCCTTCCATGTATCTCCCAAATTGTCAACCACACCTCTTGTCAATACAAAACCTTGATCCAGTGGCATTTGAACAGTTCTTTTCAAAGTACCATCAGTATTATATGGATTGGCAATAGGTGACTGGCTTAGAACACCACCTACACCTAGGCTGGCACCATTAGTTACGTTAAAATTAGTATTAGAAGTAAAACCAACACGTATATATTTTCCAATTTCTTGATCAACAGAGCCACGAATAGCATAACGGTTGTAGTTTTGACCAGGTATTACTGCTTGACTTTTATAATAGTTAGCACCAAACTTATAACTGCCCTTCTCATTTCCACCTGAGATATTTAAATCATGGCTTTCTACTATAGCAGTTCTATAAAACAACGACTGCCAATTGGTATTTACATCATTGGATTCATCCAATCCGAGTGTAGGGTATCTTCCAGATGCAGCACGAAGTGCAACAAATTCAGATCCAGTCATCATGGGGTAGTAAATAGCTTTTCCTACACCAAAAGAGCCATTGTAGCTAATCTGTGGAGTTGAACCTTTTACCCCTTTGTTGGTAGTTATCAATATAACACCGTTAGCACCACGCGATCCGTAAATGGCGGTTGCTGAAGCATCTTTCAGAATATCAAGACTCTTGATATCATCAGGACTAATGTCGCTGATTGATCCTGAAAAAGGAATACCGTCAAGCACGATCAAAGGATCATTGTTAGCAGTCAACGAACGTGTACCACGAATACGAATTTGCAACGTAGCACCCGGTTTTGAATCAGTTTGCTGTAAATCCACACCTGCAACGCGTCCTTGCAACGCCTGAGTGATATTTCCTGCAGGAATTTCTTTTAATATATCTCCTTTTACTGAAGCTACTGAACCTGTAACAGCTTCTTTCCGTTGTGTACCATATCCTACAACCACAACTTCACTCAATGATTTGTCCTGATCTTTTAATATAATATCAATTCTGGTTTTTCCGCTTACGCTTATAACTTGTTTTTGATAACCCAAATAAGAAAAACTCAATGATGAGTTTGCTCTCGTTTTGATTTCATAATTACCGGATACATCAGTTATTGTTCCTGTAGATGTACCAACTTCCATTACACTTACCCCTATTAACGTTTCTCCATTTGCATCTTTCACAACTCCCTTAACGGTTATTGTCTGTGCAAAAGCACATAGGGGAAATAAAAAAAATAAGAATAGAAGGCTAAAAGGCCTAATTAGTTTTTTGCTTTTCATGATTAGAATTCATTTTTTTTAGATTTATAATTACTTGTTTTTGATAATCACGTAATAATTTTCAGGTTTCCATTTTCTTGTAATTTATAGGGTTAACAATGATTTATACTTTGGTTACAAACATACTGATTTACATTTGCATCAGGTTGAACAGGCTTTTCAATTACTTTTCCACTGGTTACATTCAAGCCCCATTTGTAACAAAAACTTTACTCGACGTTACATTTTCTACTCTAATCATAAATTTTATCAAAAACCAGTAAATAATGTTTTGTATTTTTTGATTCAAAAATCAAAAAAAATACAAAACGATTTCAATGTAAATTACTTTTAGCAATGTGGTATTAATTATTGAACTCGCACGGAACATCCAACGTATAGGGGAAAAAACAGGATATATTACTTAGCATAAAACAGAGCATCTTATCTTATACTCTCTGTACATTTGCATTAAATTTTCATTGGTGAAATCTCGGAGGCTTATCAAAAAAAAAGCAGCCGGAAATTAATCCGACTGCTTTATATTAAATGTTATTACGTATGTCAATCAAGCTTCTTATTATCATTAATATGTTGGGCATATTCTTTAGGGGACATACCATAAAACTCCCGGAATGAATTGGAGAAATGAGACAGGTTCGAGAAACCCAACGCATACGCAAGTTCAGAAATACCCGTTTTTTGGGTGGAAAGCAATTCTGCTGCTTGTTTCAAGCGAATAGACTTAATAAAATCACGGGCAGATTGATTGGTTAGTTCTTTCAACTTGCGATGCATGTGTACACGACTCATACCTACTCCACTTGCTAAGAATTCAACATTCAAATCAGGATCGGCTATGTTATCATTGATAATTTTAATTACTTTTTCTAACAATATCTGATCCGTTGGACGCATCGCTATGGGTTTTATGAGCAATTTATTGTCTTCCGAATCTGAAAGTTTCATTTCCAAACGTTCACGGTTTTCAAGCAGATTGGCAATTCTTTTCTTCAGCAAATCAACATTAAATGGTTTAATCACATAAGCATCGGCTCCAATATCAAAACCCTGCGCTTTATCTTCATCTCCCGATTTGGCCGTAAGCAATATAATGGGGATATGATTCACATTAATGTTCGATTTCATTTTTTTACACAACGTAATTCCGTCCATCTCCGGCATCATCACATCACTTATCACCAAATTCGGTTTCTCTCTGAGAATAAAATCCAACGCTTCCTTTCCATTCCGGCATTCTGATATTTTATACATATCAGACAATTCGGTGCGGATATATTGTCGGATTTCATCTTCATCATCCACCACCAGAATGCGATATTTCGTTTTTGATTTTATTTTAGTTGCATTTTCAACCGTCATGTCATCATATAGAATTGCATCTGGCATATGAATAGCCGATTTTTGACTTGGTTCAGAGCTATAGTTTTCTATTTCTCTATCATTCAGATGCGAGTTTCCTAAAGGCATGCGTACAACAAACTCACTACCCTGCCCCATTTGTTTATTCCGGGCACTGATAACTCCATGTTGCAGTTCCACCAACGAACGGGCAAGGTGAAGACCAATTCCAGTTCCAAAATTTGATTTTGTCTGATCGTTATCTATTTGATAAAAACGTTCGAATATCCTCTCAATCTTTTCTTCTTCAAGACCTATTCCGGTATCAGAAATGATAATTTCGAAATAATTTCTCAAAGCACCTTCTTCTGTTTCATCTGTTCCGGTACTAAGCAAAACCATAATTTCACCATTCTCGGGCGTATACTTAAATGCGTTCGATAGAATATTAAGTAATACTTTATCAAAGTTATTCAAATCTATCCATACATCAAGTTTTGGTTCGTTATGTTGAAATTCAAAATGAATATTACGTTTTTTTGCCTGATACTCGAATGTTTGTATCAGATCATCAATAAAGCTGATAATATCAGTTTCTCTCATCTTTACAAACATCAAACCCTTATCAATTTTTCGGATATCCATCAACTGGTTAATCAACCGCAAAATTCGCTGTCCGTTCCGGTACATCATTTGATACACCTTTTGCTTTTCTATATCTGCATTCTCCGAAATTAGTTTTTCAAGCGGACTTATAATCAGCGTCATTGGCGTCCGGATTTCATGCGAGATATTGATAAAAAACTGTAACTTGGCTTCATTGATTTGTTCAGCATGCTCACGACGCATTAGTTCTTGTTTGTGCTCAATCTGACTCAGGATATATCTGGTAATACCGTATCCCAACAACAGCAATAAAATAAAATAAAAAGTTTTTGCCCACCACGAAAGATACCATGGCGGAGAGATAATGATTACAAATTCCTTTTCAGGCGATCTATTATCCTGAATACAAGCCATTACCTTTAATTTATAAGTTCCATAACTTATATTCGTGAAGTTGATGCGGCTTATGCCCTGCTGGGTATTAATCCATTCAGAATTCAGCCCATCCATTTTATAGCGATAGTAAACACGTTCCGAATTTCCAAAATCAAATGCTGAAAATTCAAGACTAAACATGTTGTCTTTATAGCTCAAATGAATAGTATCTACATCAGAGATAAATCGATTTATTATTCGTTTATTCCTATTGACCGACAGGTCACCTTTTTTTACTGGAACATCCAAAATATATAAATCGGTAAGATATACACGCAGTTTCTTTCTCAAATCATTAATTTCCTGAGGATAGAAATAGCTTACACCACTTATACCTCCAAAGAACATTTCACCATTGCTTGCATGAAAAGTAGCTCCTCTCGAAAATTCATTTCCTTGTAAGCCATCGAAAGCATAGTGATTCACAAATTTATTCTCCGCAACAATTAATTTAGAGATTCCCATGTGTGTACTTAACCACATATTTCCTTTTTCATCTTCCAATATACCACAAATCACATTACTCGGCAGCCCATCAGCCATTGTGTACAACCTGGATTTATTTTTCTTCTTATCATAGCAGGCCAAACCTTCTGCCGTTCCAATCCAGATATTGCCTTTGTGATCTTCAGTCATTGCATACACAATCAAACCGGGCAGCATATTATTTTTAGTTGTCAGATTCACAACTTTATTTGTTTGCGGATTTATTTTGCAAGCTCCCTTAAATGTTCCAATCCATATAAATCCATCTCTATCATGTAATATACAATTAATTAATCCATTGGATATCTTCCCATCATGCCATCCATCAAGAGCGTAATGCTGCTTATAGGTTTGCGTTTTTAAATCGAATGAATACAATCCTGCACCATTAGTTCCTATCCACAAATTTTTCTTCTTATCTTCGGTAATGCACATTACTTTATTACTCAAAGAATTATTGCCTATTGTTGGCGAAATCTGATTATAATAGATACAAGTGCCATTATTCTTATTAAACTTAGACAAACCGTTTAAATATGACCCTAACCAAATATCATTATTACTATCCTGGAAAATACACATAATAGTGCTGGAAACTGAATTTGGTGTGGTTCGTGAAAAATGTTTCACTTTTCTCCCATTCTCAACACCATAAATTCCATCATTGTCAGTTCCAACCCAAAGAATATTATCATTATCCTTCAGTATAGACATTACGCAACTAGAACCTATAATATTCATATTATAGGACTTATAACCAAGAACTGAAAATTTGTTTGGATTATTAGGCGCAAAATAAACTCCTTTTTGAAAAATACCTGCCCATAAGTTTCCCGCTCTATCCTGCAAAATAGTATGTACCTTCATTTTAGAAAAGTCAAACAATGAAGATTGTATCTCAATATTCTCTAATATGTTCTTCTTTTCATTGTAAACTTTCATCCCCATACCATCAGTTCCGACTAATAAATCCTTCTGTTTATCAATAAGTAAGCATTTTACAGGAAGCCTTTGAGACGATTTTGCATAAACAATCTGTTCAAACTTATCAGCCGTTCTATTAAACTTAAACAGTCCGGCTGTTAGTGTACCTACAAAGATATTGCCCCGGTAATCTTCGCAGATGGCCGAAGTTTGGTTGCTTCCTATCTTGGTTGGAGATTTATAAGTATAAAGTTTTTTAGTTTTTGTTGAGTATCTGTTCAGTCCCTGATCATCTGATAAAATCCAGAAATCTTTTCTCGAATCTTGAAATACGTGAACAAGAGAACTGCTACATAATAATCTTGAGAATTTTGAATCGAAATGATACGAATCTTTATTGGAATTTATAATTAAAAGTCCCTGATCACTGGTAACCCAAATTTGGTGTGTATTACTTTCAATGATTGACGAAATACTAGGTTCAATACTTACTCCGTTTTTGAAAAGTTTTACTTCTTCAAAAGTATCTTCAACTCTGTTATAGAGCATCAGTCCATTAATACAGCCAATCCAAAAGCGACCCGAAGAGTCTTCAAAAAGTGTCCGTACATAATTACTTTTAAGTGTTTTGGGGGTTCCCTTTATATTTTTATAAGTAGTGAACTTAACTCCGTTGTACTTATTTAGTCCGTCTTCGGTAGCAATCCAGATATAATTACGTTTATCCTGATAAATAGCATTTATCAAACTGTTTGACAATTCTTTATCGGTGGAATAAAAAGTTCCTATCTGGGAAAAAATAGGACAAAACTGTCCTAAAATAAAGAGGAAGAATAAGGCGAGATGACGCTTTTTCATGAATATCAAAAAATAGAAGGTTGCATTTTGAAAGGCAAAGTTAGCAATATATGACAATACTCTCTAAATAAGTTCATGTTTTTTATTACTGAACTGAAGAATGTTATTTGCCCCAAAATTAATCTGGCAATAAAGAAGACTGTTATTTGGGATAAATAAAATTTCGGTTTACTTGCTTCTGCGTCACTTTAACAAAAAAAAAGGAAACGCAAAATAATGAATACTATTCATCACTTTGCGTTTCCATACTTTTACTTTGCTCAAATCCTAAAGAAAATTACTCATGTTTATTTCTTTTAATACTCTAACATTCAGAGCTAAGACTCATAATTCTTAGTAATTACTAAATGGTTTTATTATGAACCCGTAGCTATATTCTTTTGCTTTCAACAGATATTGTTCGTGTGGATATGCACCCCAACTGTTGTCACCTCCCACACCACGCTGAGCAAGATCTACCGATAAGATTACTTCATCCCTGTTAG
>Ga0224521_1000286_pt1 | contig 15993 bp, 11 predicted proteins | sample CFST0metaG_FD_182731 | JGI IMG/M metagenome (GOLD analysis project Ga0224521, IMG submission 182731) | Peat soil microbial communities from Stordalen Mire, Sweden - C.F.S.T0 | ecosystem: Environmental > Terrestrial > Soil > Wetlands > Peat | place: Sweden: Norrbotten County, Stordalen Mire... | reverse complement strand
TAGAAAAACTATCTTTGAAAATGAAGTTCTTTAATAGTATGTTTCTTTGAAAATCGGTAATTAACGATGCAGAAACACTTGCATTCCTATTTACCGAAAACCTGCATTTGTAATTACCGCTTACAATTGTTGAATAAAAGATTAAGTTGTTAAGAGTTGGGAATAGGTTATAATATTCGATTTATTGAATGGTGAAAAGTACATGGATGAACAATTTCGGTACCAAATGGCAAAAAAAGGATACAGCGTTAAAGCAAATGATGAGCAGAAGGGTAAATGAAAAAGATTGAATATAAGTGGATCGCTCTTTCGTGTACTAGTCTTGGAGCGCTTTTTTCAGTTTTAAGCGGGAGTACATTGATCATAGCACTACCTGTTATTATGAAAGATTTGCATGCCACTATGAATATAATTATGTGGACTGTGATGATTTATATGCTTATACTGACAATCCTTGTACCTTCTATTGGAAGGGTCGCGGATATGATTGGCAGAAAAAAGCTTTTCATCTGGGGTTTCATTGTTTTTACCATCGGTTCAGTTTTATGTGGACTTTCCACTTCCGGGTGGCAATTGCTTTTGTTCAGGTTTGTGCAATCAGTTGGAGGTGCATTGCTTGTAGCAAACAGTACTCCTATTGTTACAGATGCATTTCCTAAAAAAGAACTTGGTATGGCATTGGGTATAAATGGTATGGTAATAAGTGTGGCAAGTGTAATTGGACCAATTTTGGGAGGAGCATTTATTCATATGGGCTGGAGGTATATATTTTTTATAAACATTCCTATTGGGCTTATTGGTACAATATGGGCAGGAATTCAGCTTAAGGAACTGAATGTGCTTCCTGAAAAGCAGAAATTTGACTGGAGTGGGGCAATAACATTTACATCAGGAATGACATCATTATTGTTAGCATTGACATTTGGAGCTTTTTATGGATGGTCTAAAATATACGTGGCAGTCTTGTTTGTGGTTGCAATAATATTTTTAGTTTTATTTCTGTTTGTTGAAAATAAAGTCAGGCAACCTATGCTTGACCTGAATCTTTTCAAAACAAGGATACTTGCATTTGCATACAGCAGTAATCTTCTCAATGGGATTGCTCGTGGAGCAGTAGTATTCTTACTTGTATTTTATTTTCAAGGGATAAAATCAATTGATCCGGTTATGTCAGGAATTCTGCTTGCACCATTTGCTCTGTCAATGATGATTATGGCTCCTATTAGCGGATGGCTTTCAGACAGGTATGGTTCCAGGGAGCTGAGTTCTATTGGACTTTTTATTTCAGCAATCGGTTTGCTCGGAATGGTAAGGATATCTGCAAGTACATCTGTTTTGGAATTATCTGCATGGATGTTCATATCCGGATTAGGTTCAGGTATGTTTTTTTCTCCGAATACAAGTGCCATTATGGGGGCTGTACCAGTAGAACGGCGTGGAATTGCAGCCGGAGTAAGAACGATGATGAACAATACAGGAAATTTAATCAGCATTGCTCTTTCAATGGCTATCATTTCATCAAGTATAGACTTCAAGGCAATGCAAGGGCTATTTTCAGGGACACAGATGGGCTCAGAAGGTATAGCTGTGAACCATTTTATTTCAGGCTTGAGGATGGCCTTTACAATATCATTTTTTATTAGTATACTGGCAGCATTTATATCTTATTTAAGGGGCCCACAACCTAAATGGGAGAAAGAGATTGTTTCTCAGTCCAATGGATTGTCCAAAAGATAATGTCTGAAATTGATGAACAGATAATTTAATTGTAACAACAACTAATTTATAATAAAAAACAGGAGGTCTATAAAATGAAACTAAATTCGCCATTTGTAATTACAATTAGCCGCCAGTTAGGAAGCGGAGGGGCATATATAGGACAGAAGTTGGCAAAAAACTTGAATATTTTTTATGCGGACCGTGAAATCATCTCTCAGGCTGCCAAACAATTTTCGTTATTAGAGGAGGATTTGGAATCACGTGATGAAAAAATAAGCTCATTTTGGCAATCATTTTTGCAATCATATGCATTTACTAATCCAGTTGCATATGAACCGCCCCAAATTATCCCAACAGACAGCGCATTATTTAAAGTTGAAAAAGAAATAATAGAACATATTGCAAAAGAGCGTTCATCTATTATCATAGGACGATGCGGCTCTTATATCCTTCGAGAATATCCAAACCATATGAGTATATTTTTACACGGTGATGTAACTTTCCGAAAAGGTCGTGTCCAGAAGATTTATAATGTTTCCGAAGAAGCTGCCAGGAAAATGATTGCCCAAAGCGATAAAGAAAGAACTCTTTATTATCAAACCTTTGCTGATAAGGAATGGCCAGATGCAAGACAATATGATATTTCTTTAGATACAAGTAAAATAGGTCTAGATAAAAGTGTAGAGTTAATTATGAAATACCTGGACTAGCTTAAATGCTTTATTAATATCATCCCACCATAAATATATCACATAAAAACTAAGACGAGACAATTCAAAAGATCTCAAAAGCATGCAATTTCATCATCAAATCCATCAACAATCGTAAATTATAAGTTTACGGAGCATTGATTATTAATGTTTTGCAATTTAAGGTTCAGGTGCTATAAACATTCATCAACTAAATATCTAATAATTCTAATCCACCCTCCACTACAAAAAGATAAAGTATAAGCCTGTAGAATAACAACATACAGGCTTTTATAGGAACCATAAGAGTAATTTTTGTTTTACAAATAAACAAGCACCTGACTCATAATCAGGGGGTCGTTGGTTCGAGCCCAACTGGGCCCACTTCAGATAATCAACCGCTTATGAAAATATTTCACAAAAGGTTTTTTATTTCACGCCAGGTTTACGCCAGGTTTTGAAGAAAAATGAGGAGTTTTGACCGAAAAGATTGAATGGAAATTCTGATTAAAAAGTAACCCAAGATTTTTTCTTAGTATCAGGTTACAGGAAGTTTGAGGTCAGCGACAGAAGATTATTGGAAAAACCTTTGACCTTGACCATAACTCAACCATAACGCCGGTTCTTTAGCAGGCATTTTCATTTGGACCGTCAGGCCGAGAAGTTTCTCATGACAGTTTCTACCGATACTGTAAATTGTAAAATATCCTTAAAATTTAAAAATCACAGTATTTCGGTCCATATCTTTTTATCCAATAACATCTTTTCCCGCAGAATTTGAATTGGGGGCATTCCATTCTCTAATACCATGTCATGGAATTTTTTTAATGTAAAATTATCTCCTTCTTGTTTTTTATAGTCTGCCCGAAGCTTAAGCATCTCCAATTTACCAAAAGTGTAATAAAGATATCCGGGATCGAAAGTACCACGGATAGCTTCCTGCCGTGAAGGTTTTTCACCCTGATACCAGTTATCCATAAAAAACTTTGTTGCATCATCCACTGACATACCTTCGCAATGCATTTTAATTGATACACATAAGCGGCATAAGCGAAGCAATGCTTCACCGGATTGAGCCAGACGATATTTTGCAGTTTTTATCGGATCACCAGTTGTTCCATATCCTTCGTCTATCATCATTTTCTCAGTGTAATGCGCCCATCCTTCAATAAATGCATAACTTCCAAATATTTTTTCAATTTTAGTGGCAGATGATTTATTGAGGTGAGCAAATTGAATATAGTGACCTGGATAAACTTCATGGATAGCTATTAAATCACTTGTATAAGAATCAAACATAGAAAGCCAGTCTTCTTTTTGTTTCGTGGTCCACATAGAATCAACCGGAGTAATGTAATAATATGCTTCAGTTGCTTTCTTCTCAAAAGCGCCGGGAGAATCCATTGATGCTGTACTGGTGGATCTAGCATATTTGGGAGTTGCTTCAACACTAACATTTGCTTCAGATGGAATTGTAACTATTTTTTTATCAATAAGAAATTGTCGAATGGCTTCTACATTTTTCTTTATCGTCGGTAACAGACTGTCAGAAGTTGGATGTTCCTTTTGGAGATTCTGATACACTTCAACGGATTTCTTTTGGGGGTTAATGATCTTTGCAGTAGCATTAAACACATCTTTTTCCTTTTGCAACTCAGCCAGTCCAATCTCCAATATCTTTTCCGAAGGCATTGATATGTCTTCACCATAAAGCAGCATTTTCCGGTATTTTTCCCGTCCTAGAGCATACTTGTTATTGGCTTTTGGTAGCTTTTCTTCCTTTAGATATTTGACATAAGCCTTCACCTCAGAAATAGCTTTATTATTTGCACTTTTGAACTCATCCATAAGCGAATCGTTCTTCATTCCTTTTAATGCAATGAGTAAATCATTTCCTAAAAAATCAACAGACCCGTTAGCTATTAGAATAGCTGTCTCAATATACTGTTTAGCGAGCGAATCGGAAAGATTTGACTTTGCAGCTTCAAATATTACAGATGCATTTTTCTCGAATGCAATGATAGATTTCAATCGGTCTTCGAGTGGTGCAAAATTTCGTTTTATGTAGATACTCACATTCATGGCAGAAGCGTAAGTCATAGGATTCCTGGTGAATGGCTCTATCTCTTCAAAATTGAATAGTTCGTTCTTGATCCCACATTGTAGAATACTAAAATCATAGTGCATTCCAGTGCTAAGTGAGGCAGTGTCAAATTCGTTGAGCATTTGATCAAATAATTTGAGACGGGTAAGCTCCCTAACGATGGATTTCTTACTAATATCTGAAATTTTTCCATCGAACTCATGAAATCCCAAAGATACTGAGAGTTCAGGTCGCCAGGCTAAATAGCCTGCCAGAAACTCATCTGAAAGTTGTTGGAATTTCATGTCTCCTTTCGAAGATGAGGAATTTTTTATACTTTCCCTGCAACTACCGAAAGTTGTCATTAAGACTGCAAAAACGATAATAAGTTTTTTCATAAAATTTGGGTATTTGGTAGTCTCATGCGTGTAATCGAACTATTTCATATAATTGCCAATCTAAGCAATTATTCTCTATATAATACTACATTTGATGATATAAATATCTGAAATTCACTCTGTTAATATAATAACAGTAGATTCGAGTTGGCCGGATCATATTGACCACATTAAACCGGAGTTTAAGAATTGTTGTTTTGTTTTGTATGTTTCGGTGAAATATGACCGGATTTTGAGGTGGTCAATTGAGGTTATAACTATAATACAACATAAATAACCTTTGGCTGGAGCAACCAGGATAATTACATCTATATAGCAAGGTATGAGAGGTTCCTGTCTATTTGTTTTTACAATAAAATCTGTTTGATTTGATCAAGACCAATAATTAATTCAGCCACATGAGTTACATCCATTGAATTTTTATTTATGCAGTACTCCCTTTCCGGGAGAGGGAAAGGGAACAGACATTTGATGCATTTGCTGCTTACTTTGCACAGACTGCATTTCCTGCGAGCCAATATTTCGTTTTTTACTGATTCAAAGCTATGAATTATTTCATCATAGGATTGTCCTATAGTACCAATTTTAGTTCCATACCAGCAAAATCTGATCTCTGATTTATCGTTTATTATTAAAGTGCTCCTGTTTTTACAATTTGAGAGTTCCTTTGTCCATTTACACATATTTGCAAAATAAGGCAGAGCTCTGATATTTATCAGGTATGAAAAAGGATGCTTTTTTCTGCTGATCTTACGCATGTAGGAGTATGCAGAAACCGAATCGCTGTAATTAGCTTCCCTGCACAAAGTCTTCATGAAATTTACATCTGAATCGTTCAGATTTGATATAGTATATTTAAAATCACATATTTTAATATTATCATTTTCAGACTTTAATAGCAATGATTGCGAAGAAAGCAGAAATAAGCCATCTTTAGTTTCCATAAAGCAGTAGTTCCGGATATTAAGGGTTGGCGAAGAACATTTAATTAACGTCTTATAATTTCTGTTTGCCAATCTGGTCAATGATTCCTTGTTTGAATAAATCTGAATTATCGTGCCATTTATTGCAAGAATATCTTTCAGCCAATTCACAAATCTGCTATTTACCCTATCTGACTTCAGTATAACATTCCTGAATCCATTCTCAGTTTTGTTTTTCTCACAGGTTAATGATAAAATTCCAAGGGTGCTTTTGTCGTTGTACCTCTTTAACTGATGCAGATTGGATTTTGGTGAAATATAAACCTTTCTGACGACATCAGCCGGATAAGTCACTTTAGAAAATATGGGATTATTATCAATATATCTAATCTTATATCCATACTTTTCATAATTAGCGAATAAGGGTGTTCCCTTGAATATGGTCAGGAAATTGTGTGCATAGTGATCGATGTTCTTATTCCTGTCAATAGCTTCAATGGTGCGTCTTGCTTCACTGACTGTTTCACCAGGTAAACCTACCATAATGCTGGCTACAATACTTTCTATACCGATCTTCTTTGCATAAGACGTTACCCTATCCAGACTTTCAATAAATCTTATTTCTTTCTCAAAACCATGTGACGGGATATCTTCAGCGACATGCACTTTACCGATTCTCCTTAATGTTTGAGGGTTTGCACTTTCAAGGGAAAAACCAATTGAAACAAATCCTGCCTCTTTCATCTGATCAAGAAGGGTCTCATTAACACAATCACACCTGGTTATACAACCAAGACGGACTTTTATCTTATTATTTATTATTGCATTACATATTTCCCCAGCTCTTTGTGGAATAAGTGTGAATGCATCGTCTTGGAAAGTTAATACCTGATTACCTTCCATATGTCTAGAAATAAAATCCAGTTCTCCGATGACTCTATCGACAGAATGAGTTGAAAATCTCTTTTTTGACAAAACAGCACAGTTGCAATAGACACAATTCTGGTTACAGCCCCTGGCTGTCAGAATGCCAGTGCTGTAACCTTCTGTACCGGGTATAATTCCGCTCAGAAAGGGGGAAGGATATTTATCAAGATAATTCAGGAATTCAAAATTTTCACGAAGTATTTGATTTTCAGGATTATTGTAAACATTTTCTGCATATCTGTAAGAGATCCCTTTAATTCCTGTTAAATCAGCCTTTTCAATATTAAATTTTGTTTGCTCTAGTGCCGTGATAAATTGAAGAAATGTCTCCTCACTTTCATTTAGGAAACAGACATCAACGAATGAGTATGTGCTCATTATAAAATCAAAATGAACCGAGGGACAGGGACCTCCGAATACAATCAGAGTACCGGGTGATAATTTTTTAATCTGCCCAGCAATTAATGCTGAGATATTAAAGTTTGTGTCGTAAACGGTAAATCCTACTATTTTAGCCCTGAAATCGAGTATTTCTTTTATGCAGTTTCCCAGGTTAACAGGATCCTTGTGAATTAACTGTTGAGCGTGAAAACCATTGGATTTCAGATAAGATATTATATAAGCACTGCCTAAATGATAGTCGAAGAAGTTGCCCTGACTTTCACTATCTGGTGAAAATACAAATAAACAATCACTTGTTTTCTGCAAATGGAAATCAACCAAAATAACCGGTACTATTAAGGTTTTATAAAAAGTTACACAAAATCATAAGGATCCCTCAGGTTTTTAACTTCTAGGACTTACTTGTTTTGTGATAACTTGCACGAGAAAATTTGAAATTTCAAAAATTTCAATCTCGGTGACTGATAATTTACATAATACACTGTAAATTGATTTTTTCAGATCATCTCCACTTCTTCCTGATTCAATGGCTTCACTGATCATTTCAAAAAATTCCTGCGCTTTTTCCTTTCCCAAAACGCTTTCAAAAATCTCGTAGATTGTCAGATTCCGCAAATCATTTAAGTCTTTCATAGTGCTTTTACATTTAGAATGACAATTAAAAAACTATTAATGAAATTGATATTGAAACAACATCCTCGAAAAAATCCAAATTAAATTTACAGATTTTATTTCATATAAAAAAATATATTGTTAATCTTCAACCTTTTAAAATCGGTTTAAGTTGTTACGGCAGGTTCAGTTTATGAAAAAGATTCTTAAACCTTTTATCATCTTTCAGAAAATCAAAAATCGGGTATCTAAAAATATACGGTAGGTTAGGATCATGTTTTATGAAGGCATATTCAAGCATATCAAGTGTTCTCCCTTTATTTCCCGCACAGGCATAAATCTGTGCAATCTCTGAAGGATTGATATATTTGGTTCTTAAATTCCAGTAGAGACTATCACCCTGGAGGTTCAGTATCTCCTTATAACTTTTCAATTTATTGTCTTGTTTAAATATATTTGCATAACCCTTAAAATAAATACTGAAAACTGATTCCCATACCTGTAAGGCTTCAGTATACCTGCCTGCCATATGAAGAGCAAGCGGGAGATTATCGAGTACAGTACCATTTTCAGGATCGATTTTCAGTAATTCATTAAATGCCATGATGGCATCATCATACCTCCTGGAACAAAACATTATTATGCAATAAGGTCCTTTACTGTTCAGGTTCATCGGATCAAGATTCAACGCTATTTTGATCTGTTCAGATGCTTCCTTAAAACGTCCCAGAATAACCAGCAAATTTGCATATCCGGTTCTGACATCAGTATTGTTGGGATTGAGAGAAAGAGCTTTCTTACATGACAATTCTGCTCCCTGGTAGTCATACATTAAATAATTCTGAATCCAGCTTCGGCAGACGTAGACTTCGGCAAGTGTACTATCGAGCTCATACGCCTTATTGAATGCCTCCAGAGCTTTTGGTGTTGCCTCTCCGGGTGATGAATAAGAACTGAGCGATCGATTTATCCAGACTTCACTTATTCCTACATAAGCTAGGGCATAATTGGTATCCTTTTCTTTAGCAAGTTCAAAATGCTGCATGGCTACATCATAATTCTGACGATAGAATCTGTTCAGGTAACTCTTGCCCAAAAGGTAATCCTCATATGCAGCCAGATTTGAGGTGGGAGCTTTTTCGATTCTTTGCTTCTCCTGGGGTGTTATAACTGCCTTTAATTCTTCAGCAATAGATTCAGCGAGCTGGCTTTCTATCCTGAAAACGTCCTTTGCATCATGTATTTCCTGGTCATAAGAGTGTCCCCAGAGTCGAATCTCCTTTTTAACAGACTTGTACAGTGTGATGCTAAGGTGAATCATTTTCCCTGATTTCTGCCCGACACCTTCGACTATATAGTTAACTCCAAGTTCCTTCGCTATCTCGGGAATTGTTTTAGAAGTATTTCTGAATTTTTCAGCCGAGGTACGTGACCTTGGAGTTAAGTCTTTAATTGTTTGAAGATGATTTAGTACACCCTCCATTATTCCGTTCATAAAATACAGGTTGCTGTCGCTCGGGCTGTCATTTATAAAGGGTATTACTGCAATTGTTTTTTCAATCTGTTCTTTTGGTTTAGAAAGGATTGGAATCAAAAAATACCCAAGCACAAAAAGTGCAAGTATTATAACAGATGCAATGATGGTTTTTGATATAGGCTTCTTTCCCTTTTCAGTTTTTACATTAATAATTTCTTTTGAAATCCCTTCAGACTTTTGTCCATAATGTTCTATTGCAGTAATAATCTCTTTTATTGCAAGTGCTACTTTATTAATCTGATTACGATAAATGGTATGATTCAGATTGTCATGAGGATTCTCTTCATTTGAACGAAGTGGTCTGTTTACTCCTGGTTCTTTATAGATAAAATCAATTCCACGAAATACTCCTCCTAATATTGATTCACAAAGGTTAGTGTCAGAAATATCCAGATCATTTATACGAACAGGGAGTACTCTGCTTGCAACATTTCCGTTTGGAAGTTTAACTTTTAGTCCAAACTGATCCTTAGATGCTTCTTCTACAAAAGCTTTGAACTCATGCTCCCAAGCGAATGATTTTGGATCACAATAGGTGCGGGATATAATTGGAATAAATACCAAACACTTCAGTTTATCTTTCAGTGAAGCATCTACATCATGTGTCTCAAGTAGGCCATTATGAGGATTGATATCAAAATAAACACTAATCTCTTCTTTGAATGTTGATTCAAGTTCAGTCTTCAGAGCATCAACAACTTCACTTACCCACTTGTCGCCTTTATTATCTTTCTGGCGGTAGCTGATGAATATGTCATATTTGTAGGCTTCTATAATGCTTGACATCAGAGGTCTATTTGATTCATTATCAAATTTAAACTAAAGTCAGGCTAAATACAAAAATATATTTATAGGGGAAATAAGGATTTGAAAATTCAAACTTGAAGGGATTATAAACCTGTTATCAGAATGGTGTTAATTACCACCGCCCTTTGTTTAAATTTAAACAGATTGTCCTGTAATTTTTATGATATAATAGCACCAGCCCTCACCAGATTGATTCTGGTCAATTATGGGAGAGTGTAAATGGGTTTTAAAGGCAAAGGTTGGCTGAAGATGATCTATTAATAGCGACCTCAGAACATCGCAAGAATGGAATTTTAATTTGACATTGTCTTAAGCATTGTGTAACTTTGTTAAAAGCAAGGTCATTAAGGAAATAATAATCAAGTAAATGAAACAATAGTTTTATATTTTAACCGATGAAAACACTATTTAAAGGTTTTGTTTTTGGGTTTGTGACTTTTTTTGTTACAATATCTGCCAGCTCGCAAGGAACCTGCAAGAAAAAGATAGTTATTCATAATGATACTATTTGTTTAAATTTTCTTGACACTTTAAAAATGCCGAATTTTAGACATTTAATCTACAGGCATAAGTATGTCGTAAAAATTGAAAATATAAACAGAAGTTTATTCAAGATTGAAGGCACAACTACTCAAAAGGATTATAATACTTCTATACCTCCTATTTTTTCAAGTATAGAATTGCCGGTTTCTATGTTTAAAGAAGCTCAAAAACCTTCACCTCCTGTAAAACAAATTACCCCTCCTGTAAAACATAAAAAAATTGCCTCGTCCTGTTCTGATACAATTAAATATTACAATATTCTTATCAAAAAAGAACTGGTTTTATTTAAAAATGAAGTCAAGCATTTTAACAAAGCTTTAGAATTAAACAATGCTATTAAAGATTTATCAAATTCGTGTAATTTACCTTATACGAAAATTCAGAATGAGTCTAATTCATTATTATATAATTATATTGGTGAATCTATAACTGATAAGAAAAAGCTAACATCGAAACTTAAGTCTAATATAGAGCGTACAATAATTGATGCAGATTTAGAAGCGAATAAGTTGGATTCATTAACTGCTGATTTCGATAATAAAATTTATCCTTTTTTAAAACATAGGAATGATAGTATAATAGCTTGGTTGGCGTCAATAAAGACAACTGATTCTGAATATAAAAAGGCCTTTAATGACATACTGAAGGCAAAAGATGATAATGAATTAATAGCTAACTACCAAGATTCATTGGATTCAATTTTAAAAAAAGTTGCAGAACTGGTTGTTGAGATGAAGAAGTTTAAGGCTGAGAACAAAATTCAGGAGCTTATCAATAATTATAATACAATTAATTACTACAACTTTACCTATATAAGTGAGCCAATTAAGGATTCTTCTGATATAGTAAAATTTAATATTAAAATAACATCAAATAGACCGTTACCCTGTAATATTCCAAATGAAACTTATATTTCAGAAACTTACAGGACAAAAGGAGGATGGAAAATTGACTTCAGTACCGGGGCGTTTGGTAGCTTTGGGAGTGAGGATTTCCTTGGAAAAAATTTGCAGTATGTTCTTGTAAACGATTCTGTCAAAAGAATTGAGAAAAACAGAGGGAATAGGTGTTTATTATCAATTGGGGCTTTGGCGCATTTTTATAAGAGGTCAGGCTCTAATTGGAATACTGCATTTAGTTTAGGCGTTAGCACAACAACTGGATTTGATTCTTTTAATTTACATTTAGGAATATCAGAAATAATTGGCAAACAAAATAGGTTTGTGGTTACTCTTGGAACGACAATAAGGGAATCACAAATTCTTGCAAAGGGCTATGAACTTGACAAAGATTATCCATTAACCACATTACCAGATGCAGTCCCAGTCATCAATGTATTCCCGAAATTTGGATATTTTTTGGGGATAACATTTAACCTGTCATCCTCTAAGACCCAATAAATATAACGGGAGTATTAAATTCATATTATGATTGTAATCCTTATAATAAAACAATAAAATCCTTGCCTTTAAGGTATTATAATAGTAAATTAGCTTATAAAATTAGAAAGTATAGGTGTATTTATAAACAAATGTTAAAGGAATTACTTTTGTTCACAATACTGAATAATAAACTATTATTAGTTTATGGAACTTATTGATAAGGCACTTTTAAATTATCATTTGCCTTAATCTGGACTCTTATTTATGATCTTATAATAATAGAATAATATTTCTCGTAAAAAAATCTTACAAGTTTCAATTAATTAAAATTCTATCATGAAACAAACGAGACCTTTAATTTTATTAATTGTTGGCTTTGCTGCTATTGCTTATATTGGCGGAATCTTATGGGCAGGTATAGCGAGTGTAACAAGTCCGACAATGCCAAAGATTCCTGAACTAGTAACCCAGGCGATCACAGCCATTGGCGCTGTACTTGCTACAAATTTCGGAGCACTATTTGGAATTTCTCAATTTACAAGTAATGACAAAAGTGCTAATCCGACATATTTGAACATAAAAAAATTGTATAAATTACCTCTGCTGTCGGATGCAAAAAACAAGACTCCATTTCTTGATAAGTTGCCGATTTATGCTGCCTATCTATACTTTATTAGTCTTTTAGTGGCAACAGTCTTCTGGTGTATTGACGGATTCTCAGATCAGTGCGCACAAGTACTTAAGAATATGACTTCTACATTAATTGGGGCTGCTACTGGTGTACTTGCTGTTTATTTAAATGTAAAAAAAACAATATAGTTTTATAAATAACAGTATATTATAAACTTAGTGAATAGTCTCCCCTATTTCCTAAGATATAAGGATCGAAACCTTAATGAAGGTTTGGTATTTGTTGATTATGAGTTAGTGTCGACTCCCGATGATTAATTAATTATTAGACAAAAAGGAGGTAAATATGGCTTTTAAAACAGTGTTTATTGCACATGCACCTGATGCAGATCCTGAAAAACATCATAATCTGATAGAAACAGGTAAATACAAACTTTTTACTTATGTTGTAAAAAACCAGAACGAAGCGATTAAAGTTTGTAAAGATCTTTATGAAAAAGAAAAAATTGAGTCAGTACTGCTTTGTCCAGGCTTTACTCATAAAGATGTAGCCGAAATCTTCGAAGCACTCGAAAGTAAAGTTGCTGTTTGTGTTTCCCGAGGTGATGGTCCAAGCAGCAAAATTACCGCTCCTGTTTTGCAAAGAGAATTTTTTGGCAAATGATTTGTTGGAATCATTAACTTTATTGACTGCAACAGAATCACAATAGTATAAGCACAAAATCTTTAAGTAATATCTGAAACTTATAACAACACATATCATTTATCTTGAATGATATGCGATAGTCGTATATAACCTGGTCTATCTATGAAATCGTATGGGTTTTTTGCATCAATATTTTAATATGTCTTTTCATACTCTGGTAATGTGAGCCGTTCCAGTAAATCCGGTTACAGTCATGACATTTTTTAAATTTCCGATAATATTGCCGTGTTTTAGGTAATAAACGGTTCAGAATTTCCTTTTTTGTAACATCCTCCAGTTGTCCATTGCATTCCATACAACGTGTAAAAAGAGTGATCTGGTTCTTTAAATCAAAATGGAGGATTACGTCCTTTAATTGCTCACAATAGTATATCGATCTTATCCAGTAACCATGGGTCACTTTTTTATTCTTAAGCAATCCTCTGTCCCTCGTCAGAATAACTCTTTTATCTGATATTGCTAGATTTATGATTTCCTTGTCACTAAAGTCTGTACGGTAATACGTATCAAAGCCACATAATCGCAGGTATTTGGTGAGTTTTCCAAGATGAACATCAGCGACAAACTTCAAATCCCGCAAAGGTTTTTCCCTCAAATGTGTGACAGAAGCGATATCAAAGCTTTCAAAAACAGGATAAACAGATACGGAATCTGCATTCTTAAGTTTATAAGAAAAATCTAACGGCAGACTATTCACGAGGATCAGGTCGACTTCAACATGTGGGACCCCCATTGCCTCGATAGCATCTTTAACCGAAGGATTGCCGTTAAATGCATATGAAAAAAGCATTTTCCTTTTCTCCGAAGGCAGAAAATCATTCAATTCCTCATAAAATCTGAAATATGCAAGGCTCATATTCATTTTGCATTTGAATAATCATCGTCAACAGGTTTAGTGAAGAATAATATTAGTATGCGAGTCGTTGATATGTTTTACAACTTTAGTGATGCTCATGATTGTCAGTTCCACACCTTTGTGTTTTTTTTCATTTTGTAAATATATAAAAAGTAAGAAAATCATTTGGAATCAGAATGTAGTGTTTAATATAACTGGAATTAATAATAAATGGTATTTTAGAAGTTCCAAAGGGTTGGTAATATGATAAATATGAAATATTAAAACAATAAAACTCAACCACAAGCACACGCTAAAATTTCTCACCTGGATTCATGTTTTCTTTACTAATCAGCATAGTTATTAACTTCAGATTCAGAGAGAAGAGTTTTTGATTAGATTTCTTTTAAATTCATTACCTCACAATGCAATTTTTAATATCTAATGTAATTTTTACAATTCAGACAAATTGTATATTTAGGTATATTTTGGTTTAGCAATTAATGATAGCAATAAAATATCAAAGATTTTGATCATATTCCATTTGATTGATTTACAATAATTTTATAAATTTATATTTTACTAGAGAGCTATAAGATTTTGTTACTTGAAAATGTTATTACAACCTTCCTGCTCAATATTTCTGACCATTTTGGTTTGCTTAGGTCAAATTGAAAATCAAACAAGTAAAACAAAAGGAGGAGAAAAAATGGAAATTAAAAGTTCAGCATTCAAAGAAGGTGATATCATATCTAGGAAATATACCTGTGACAATATTGATATTTCACCACCATTGGAATGGTCACAGGTTCCTGACGATACAAAGACATTTGCTCTTATTTGTGATGACCCTGATGCACCTATGGGGACATGGGTACATTGGGTTCTTTTTAATCTTCCCAGAAATGTCTTGAAGCTTTCTGAGAATTTGCCAAAACTAGAAGTCCTGAAAAACGGGGCAAGGCAAGGTAAGAATGATTTTGGAAAAATCGGGTATGGAGGACCTTGTCCTCCGAGTGGAACCCACAGGTATTATTTCAAAATTTATGCACTAGATAAGGAACTTGATTCCAAACCTGGTATTAATAAAAAAGAAATGTTGAAAGCAATGGAAGGACATATATTGGCAGAAGGACAATTAATGGGGAGATATAAAAGATTTTAAAGGAAAATGTCTTGATAGCTTTATCTGGGAAGAATTTTAAATCATTGCAGGTCAAATCTTTTCTATCAATAAGGACTGGAAAAATCCTTTTTTCAAATTACATGCAGAATATTTGCCAGGAAGTTGATAAGTTGATAATTGCAGGATTTATATTAGAATTGAAGTTGTTAGCAGCTAAATGATTTCAAAAAATCACGCATTAGTTGACCAAAACGTGATTTTAATATTCGAGCCTCATTTAGAATCTGAAAGTTAAAGTTCTGAATAACTGTTTGATTATTTATTCACAAGAGTTTGTATATTTATTTGATTATGTGTGCGTTGAAAAATCCATCACCACTTCCGTCAATATGAAATTTAAAGACCCCTGCAAGTTATTGACTTACAGGGGTCTGCGTTTGAAGGTTATGGTGCCACCAACATTTTTTTGATTTGATTTAATTGTGCTTATTCTATCGGTCCGAAAAAAAGGACTACTATAATATAACAATTATTTGTTTGTACATGGTTGGAAAACGCGGGTATATTGACCATTTATTCGCAGTGTAATGTGACCACTGGATCGCGGATTAAATTGACCACCCCTTTTTAACTCTTCCTAAAGTAATTTTTATCACGGTCGTTTTGGTTTAAAA
>Ga0224521_1000285_pt1 | contig 16000 bp, 7 predicted proteins | sample CFST0metaG_FD_182731 | JGI IMG/M metagenome (GOLD analysis project Ga0224521, IMG submission 182731) | Peat soil microbial communities from Stordalen Mire, Sweden - C.F.S.T0 | ecosystem: Environmental > Terrestrial > Soil > Wetlands > Peat | place: Sweden: Norrbotten County, Stordalen Mire... | reverse complement strand
CCGGAAATATCTCAGATATTGCATTTGCTGTTGGCTTTAATGATCCGAAACATTTCAGCAAATGCTTCAAAACAGAGTTCGGACTTACTCCAAGAGAATATCAAAAGACAAAAAAGGATTAAAGTATTCATAAATAAACCCGTAGTACCCTTAGAAGGGTATAAATAAATAATTTGACATTGGGGTTTCCTGGCAAGTTAAGCGTACCCTGAACACCACTTCAAGTTTTGCCTCAAGCAGGTTTATTATTTTGGAACCGGCAACTTTGGTAATGATGCCAAAAATGGTTGGTGAGAATCTATGAAACCAGCTATGGTATTGAGATTTGGAAAAGTTTATTGAAATTCGTTTCAATAAACTTTTTTAATTTGTATTTCAAAAATAATGAATAGGTATTTTATCTATGAATATTCGCCGGTAATGAAAAAGAGGAACCTCAAACTGAAGTTCCTCTTTTTCCTTTTAATCAGAAGTCTATTGCTTGATGGGTTGCTCCTTTGCAGAGCCCATCTCCTCTTCAACTTTGCTTTAAAGTTATTGATTATTCCTGGTAAAATAACCAATTGTTGTCCGGTAGAAATATTAGATTCTTCACTTCGCTCAGAATGACAGATCATTACAATGTCTTTGTAGTGGGATGGGGTAGGTTGGCGGCTTCGCCGCCAACCTACCCCATCCTATAAACATAAAACGTTGACTGTCATTTCGAACGAAGTGAGAATTGAAAATCGGCGTTAGTCAAATCTCTAACAAAAACATAATTTATTATGTTTTCCGGACAACAATGTAAAATAACCAATTATTTTTGGCATCATTACCTGAATCAAAAAAAAACCACCTTGGGAGATTTTAAACTACCCAAGGTGGTCATAACTAAACCTATTAAAACTATTAACCTATTAAAACTAAACTTATTAATTCAATGCTCCGGTATTTGGAGTTGTCGACCATCCCGGATTCTGATAAATCGGAGAAATTGACACATACAGTCCATCTGTAGAGGTAATTAAGACCTAAGAAATTAACGTGAGTCTTTTTGTTTAGCAACAAAGAAACTCACGTTTTTTTTACTCCTCCTTTTATAAGAAGAAAATTACAGTTAACCTAACACAACAACTTAATACCCTGGATTCTGAGGTAGTAAATTTTTATTAATCAGGATATCGGATTGAGGAATTGGCCATAGCCAGCCCTTAGTTGCATTAAATGTTCTGGTATCTATTTTGATCTGCGAGAATACCCATTTTGCAGGATTGGTAGGATCAGACAATTTCGTCTTATCATAACCATAAACATCATGTACCAACGATTCATCTTTCCAACGCAACATATCGGCGTATCGCGTCCCTTCCATACAAAATTCAACCCTTCTCTCATGCCGCATTATCTGACGAAGTTGGGTTTGGTTAAGCCCAGTACCTTCAACAGATTCAATGCTAGGCATGCCCACTCTAGCACGTACCTTATCAATCAGATCATAAATTTCCTGAGCGGTACTACCAGATTCAATAAGTGCTTCGGCACGCATAAGACAGATATCTGCATAACGCATCAAAATTGTATTTAGTGAACTGTTGTTCACATCAGCGATTCCATACTCTGCATACTTGCGTGGCTTGGCACCACAAGGATATTCATCATAACTGGCAGGGATAAAAGTAGCAACACCATATTTTGTACCAGGCAACACCACGGTAGCATCCAACCTTGGATCTCTGTTTACATAAGGATTTTGATCGTTATAACCCGATGTTGCATCTGTAATAGGTTTACCATTGGTCATGTAATATGAATTAATCATATCGGCTGTGATGTTTGAGGTTTGCCATGTACCAAGAACAAATGGTTCAGCCGGCCATGGTTGCGATTGAGTTGTTGGAATATACTGGATATCAAAAATCACTTCAACATTATCCTCATGGGCCTCAGTGAAAAGGTCGGAATAGTTTGGATAAAAATCATAAAGTTTTAGATCCATAACATCCTTAGCAGCCTGTGCAGCCTCTCCCCATTTTTGATTGTAGAGTAATATCTTGGCCTTATATGCCAGTGCTGCCCCTTTTGTGGCACGTCCTACATTCGCACCTGAATAAGAGGTAGGAAGAACACTAGCAGCATCTGTTAGGTCAGCAAGAATTTGAGTCAGCACATCTGCTTTGGCAGTTCTTTTTACATATGCATCAGCTAATGCTAAGACTTTAGTAATAAGCGGCACGTCTCCAAAATAAGTAATCAAATCGGAATAAGCATAACCTCTTAAGAATTTGGCTTCTGCAACCATTGGAGCCTTTACATCATCTGTCACTGAAGCAGTTGTGATATCTTGCATAAACTGATTTGCCCTTACAATAATTGCATAATCCTGCGACCATTTAGCACTGGGACCCCAACTATTTGAATTTGTACTCCATGAACCAATTTCATTTGAACCCTGCCAAGCTGCCTGACAATAACCGTTATCAGACATAAACTCAAACTGATAAAAATGAGTAGGCGTTGCATTAGGCTGAATAGCATTATAGATGCCCATTAGTGCCATTTTACACTGTGCCTCATTTTGATAGAATGTTGAAGGAGATAGTCTGTCTTTCGGAGTTTTGTTCAGAAGGTCTTCAGAACAACCAAACAAACCCAATAAGATAAACGATAAGGCAATAATTTTATTTATATTGTTCATAATCTTGTTATTTAAAAGTTAACATTTAAACCTGCAGTCATAACACGAACCTGTGGAAAGGCTTCAGCTCTGGTTTGATCTGTTGTTTGTTCGGGATCAAAACCTTTGAATTTAGTAAAGGTAAAGGCATTTTGAATATTTCCATAAATTCTTAATGAACTTATTCCAACTTTAGAAAGAATTTTTGGACTTATTGTATATCCTAACTCAATATTTTTCAAGCGAAGATAGGATGCATCTTCCATATAGAAAGATGAATGAACGTTAGTACGATACTCGTCCAAGGTTACACGTGGCATTGTATTGCTTGGATTTGTTGGCGTCCATCTGTCCAACCACCACGACCCTAAATTAGCAACACCACTGAATGGAGTAGCAATTTCATAATAGAAATAGCCCTGAATTCCCTGAACACCTTGGAAAAACATACTAAAATCAAATCCCTTCCATTCTAAATTAATATTCATAGAATAAGACAAATCCGGGAATTGTTTTCCGATAACCTTCCTGTCATGATTCTGATCCACTACGCCATCTCCATCGAGATCTTTAAACTTAATGTCTCCTGGTTGCGCATTATAATCGGTAACTGAAACGACACCCGGTTTTAAAGTATACTTACCATTAACTAAATTAAAATCAGAAGTCTGGTAGATTCCATCCATTTGGTAACCGTAGAACGAATTAATAGCTGCACCCACTATAATGGCTTTAGGAGATGTCAACTCCTCATTAACGTCCAATTTTGTGATTTTATTTACGATGTGAGCCAAATTAAGCGTAGATCGCAATTTTAGTCCATTCGCAAATGTTTTCCTGTAAGTTAACGAAGCCTCAATCCCTTTGTTTTGAACCTCACCGGCATTAGCATACGGATAACCCAACGCCATAGTGGCCGGAATAGGTTGTTGCTTTAGTAGACCTTTTGTTCTTTTATCAAAATAATCGGCGGTCAATTCAAAGCCATACTTCAAATTCATATCAACACCAAAATTTAATTGCTCTGCAGTCTCCCATGTTAATTGCTTGTTAGTCATATCCTTTATGGCCACACCAGAATATAATGTACCACCAAGAGAGTAGTTTTGACCAGATGATAAAATATCACTACCATTATAATAATTACCAATGCTTTGATTGCCTAGCCGCCCCCATGATGCACGCAGTTTCAGCAAATTCAACCAACTGGCATTTTTCATAAACTCTTCTTTCGATATTATCCAACCACCAGAGAATGATGGAAACGTTCCCCACTGATGTCCTTGTGCAAATCTTGAAGAACCATCTCGCCTAATGTTAGCCTCAACCAGATATTTTCCTTGAAATCCATAATTTATACGTCCGAAATAAGATCGTAAACCAAGATCGTAGCTTCCGGCATCATTTGTTTGAGTAGCAGCATCTCCTAGACTGAGTATTCTCTGAGTATTGTTGACGAAATTTTTTCGATAGCCACTCTGCCAATCATACGTAAACTCTTCCTCTGAATAGCCTGCCAAAACATTCAACTCGTGCTCACCAATGGTTTTATTGTATTTGAGTAAACTAGTCAACATTGTTTGAACATCTGTCTCATTTGTAACACTTAAGTCAGATTGTTCGGTTTTTGTACCTCCGGCCTTGTTTTGTAATACTACATTGGCATTAAAAGCATTTTTGTTTGATGATATAACGTTATATCCATAAGTAACTTGTGCACTTAAATCTTTAAATATTTTATATTCCGCTTCAAACTGCGCGTTTAAATCATATCGTTTTGTTTTAGTGGTGCTACCTGCCTGAATCTCGGCATAAGGATTTAATTCACCATTAACTGACATATATTGACCGGTTGCATCCTGTAGAGGATATACCGGTGCAAGCGTAGCATACCAGGTAGCATTCCACATACTGGTAGGTTCATTCTTAACGCCTAGATTTCCAGCTATTTTGGTAGAAAGTCTTAACTTTTTATCTTTTAAGAAAAAAGCATCAATGTTAGAACGAAAGTCTGTCTTTTTATAATTGGTAGCCGCAAGAATACCATCTTGATTTAACTGTCCAAGCATAAATGCATATTGTAAATTTTCGTTGCCTCCTGCTAAACTTAAACGGTGATTCTGCGTTTTTGCCTTACCATAATATACATTGAAATAATCAACATCCGGGTACATCGGATCATTATGGGCTGCAAACTTTTGAATATCTGCATCTGTATAACTTGCAACACGTCCTGAGTTCGCCGCCGCCTCATTTTTGAGCGTAGCATACTCAACCGAATTTAAAACACTTGGTAATCTGGTTGCCTCTTGTATTCCAAAATAGCCACTATAACTAACCGTCATCTTGCCTACAGAACCTTTCTTTGTAGTAACCAAAATAACACCATTGGCAGCTCTGTTTCCATAAATAGAGGCAGAAGCAGCATCTTTCAATACTGATACAGATTTAATATCATTGGCATTTACATCAGATAAATTGCCTGGGAATCCATCAATTATTACCAATGGCGAATTATTATTAAATGACCCAACACCTCTAATAGAAATAACTGCATTGTCATCACCCGGTTTTCCTGAACTTTGTAAAGCATATACCCCGGCAACAGTACCTTGCAAAGCTAAACTGGCATCAGTCATCGGTCTGGTTTCCATGTCACTCATCTGAACATTTCCAACAGAACCGGTTAAATTCACTTTTTTCTGTGTTCCATAACCTACAACTACAACTTCATTCATGTTGATTGAATTATCTGCTAGCTTTACACTTAGTGAAGTCTGATTTCCAACTTTAGCTTCCTGACTATTCATGCCAATATAGGTGAACAGTAATACCGTGGAAGGTCCAACATTATTAAGGGAAAATTCACCATTAACGTCTGTGATTGTCCCTGTATTTGTCCCTTTTATTTTTACACTTACTCCGATTAAAGCATCTCCATTTTTGTCTGTCACTTTACCGGAAATAGTTCCTTTCTTTTGTTGCATAGTCGAATTCTGTGCGACTACTTCATTTCCATTGCTCATTATGACCGGCGTTATCCAAGCAAATAGAGCAATTAGACATAAAAACTTCTTTTTTACGTTCATGATTTTTGTTGATTAAATTAGTATTAGATTATACAAATGTGATTTGAGACCTGTTGATTGTACAGTTTATTCTCAATAAGATGCTTAAAGTTAACCTGTTCCGTTTCTCATATTTTCAAATTTTTAATTTTTAATTGTTTTTTTAAAAAATTGGAGCTACATTACTTAATGATTGCAAATATATGACAGCAATTTTTTATATAGGTTGTTGATTCTTTCAAATAGGGGTAAAATTCATTCACTATCAACAAGTAATTGAAATTGAGAAATATACAATACAAGTATATTGGATTTACAGTTGCTACTTAACTTTATTCTGAGCTAAATCAAAATAAAATTGAGTGATGAAAGTATTTATAAGCATATATTCAATCCTAGAAAAAGATAACAAAATATCCGTAGTGCACTTAGAAAATCTAAATAATCTGATATTGGGGTAAAATAATGTTTGCTTGTATCTCCAATCATCGGTTTAGTTAGGGTCGACTTCAAGTCACACCCTAACTTTTTTATTTTTGTGCCTGCTGAACGAAAAGAAATACCTGCTAAAAATCTTTCGGTGCCTGCTGAACAAAAAGAAATGCATGCTGAAAATCTTTCAGTGCCTGCTGAACAAAAAGAAATGCATGCTGAAAACCTTTCGGTGCCTGCTGAACGAAAAGAAATGCCTGCTGAAAATCTTTCGGTGCCTGCTGAACAAAAAGAAATACCTGCTGAAAATCTTTCGGTGCCTGCTGAACAAAAAGAAATACCTGCTGAAAATCTTTCAATGCCTACTAATTAAAAAGAAATGCCTGCTGAGGTCTATTCAATAAACTGCAGGGTCTATTCAATAAACCGTCTCCAACCTCAGGTTTACTAAGAGTACAACTTGAAATCGCTCCCTCGGTGGGTAGTGTTTTTTTTAGTTGCTGCATCTAAACAATTAAATAGAAGAACATAATCAAGAATAAAAATTAACAATATTTCTTTGTGAATAAACTCCCCTTTAAAGAATTCAAGAATTTCTTATTTTATCTAATTTTCCACTTTATTGAACGAATTATAGACTAACTGAAAATAGTACTTGCGTACCTTTGTAGTTTGAATTTCTAACATTAAAAAGTGTGGGCTTGCATCGATACAACGATGGGCTCTTGGCCTTCTATTTGAACCCTGAGTATAAGTAAACCAGGTCAAAGTCGCTTCCCTATAACTTTTGAAGTGGATTATGTTCATATTTACCAACAAATCAATTCTAAATAGAACGTCACAAAACCAGATATCAAACAAACAACTTTATACTTCATGAGAAAAATATTATTTCTATTCATCCTCATTCTGTTGTCTACAAGCAATGCAATGTATGCCCAAACCACAAAAAAAGTTTATCCCTCAAACAATGCAGGAACTTTTATAGCCGGAGACAAAGAGTTCCTGCTCAATGGAAAACCATTCATTATCCGGGCAAGTGAACTTCATTATACACGTATACCAAAAGCCTATTGGGATCATCGGATAAAAATGTGTAAAGCAATGGGTATGAACACCATTTGCATCTATCTGTTTTGGAATATTCATGAACAGACTCCGGGAATTTTTGATTTTACAGGACAAAACGATGTCGCTGAATTTGTTCGTTTAATACAAGAAAACGGAATGTACTGCATTGTTCGACCCGGACCATACGTTTGTGCGGAATGGGATATGGGTGGACTGCCCTGGTGGCTGTTGAAAAAGAAAGACCTTCAGGTGCGAAGTCTAACGGATAGCTATTTTATGAAGCGAACCAAAAATTATTTGAACGAAGTCGGAAAACAATTAGCTCCGCTTCAAATTCAACATGGTGGAAACATCATTATGGTTCAGGTTGAAAATGAATACGGAACCTGGGGCAGCGATAGTAAATACATGGAAACCATGCGCGATAATATTCGTCAGTCAGGTTTCGATAAAGTGCAACTGCTGCGTTGCGATTGGTCGTCAAACTTCTTCCGTTACAAACTCGATGACGCTGTAAATGCATTAAACTTTGGTGCCGGATCTAACATCGACGATCAATTCCGCAAATTCAAAGAAATGAATCCAACTTCACCTTTAATGTGTGGTGAATATTGGACCGGTTGGTTCGATCAATGGGGTCGTCCGCACGAAACCCGTGAAATCAACAGTTTTATTGGCAGTCTTAAAGACATGTTGGATAGACGTATATCATTCAGCCTGTATATGGCACATGGTGGCACGAGCTTTGGTCAATGGGCAGGTGCAAATGCTCCGGCTTATGCACCCACTACTTCATCGTACGATTACAATGCACCCATCGATGAAGCCGGAAACCCAACCGATAAGTTCTACGCTATCCACGATTTGCTCAAAAACTATTTGCAGGAAGGTGAAACATTGCCTGTCCTACCTCAAAATCCGGAAGAAACCATTACCATTCCGACAATTAAGTTCACACTAACAGCGAATGTATTTGAGAATCTGCCCGTTGCCAAACAATCGGAAAACATTCAACCCATGGAATTTTTCGACCAGGGCTGGGGAACTATTATTTATCGCAAACAACTGCAAGCCTGCAATCACAAGCAATCTCTTATCATCAAAGATGTTCACGATTGGGCAACAGTATTTATCAATGGTAAAATCATCGGCAAACTGGATCGCCGCAGAGGCGAAAGTACAGTTGAAATTCCTGTTTTAAAAGCAAATGCCCGTTTGGATATTTTGGTAGAAGGAATGGGACGCGTAAATTATGGTGAAGCAATTCTGGATCGCAAAGGAATTACGGACAAAGTGCTGCTCTCCGATGGAAAAACAGAAGCTGAATTAAAGAACTGGACTGTCTACAATCTACCCGTTGATTACCCGTTTCAAACGAAAGGCAGATTCGTTGCAAAACCAGCAACCGGTCCGGCTTGGTACAAAGCTTCTTTCAACCTGACAAAAACAGGCTACACTTACCTGAATATGAGCTCGTGGGGCAAAGGGATGGTTTGGGTAAACGGGTATAACTTAGGACGCTTCTGGAAAATAGGACCAACCCAAACACTCTGCGTGCCGGGTTGTTATTTGAAAAAAGGAGTGAACGAAATCATTGTACTGGATATTGATAAACCTCGCACTACGAGCATTGAAGGACTAAATCATGCCATCTTGGATGTTATCGGAAAAGATGACAACCAACAACAAGAAGCAACAAGAAGTCTGAATTTAAACGGACTGAATGCAGTTGTAGCTGGAACATTTCCTGCCGAAAGCGGTTGGAAATCAGTTAATATAAACGAAATAACTGCCGGACGCTATTTCTGTTTCGAAGCATTGAATGCTCAGGATGCAAACGACAACAGCACATCGGCTGCCGAATTTGAAATTATTGGCGAAGATGGCAAAGCAATCTCATCCATCAACTGGAAAGTCGTATTTGTAGATAGCGAAGAAACGGTAAAAGCAGCCAATGGAGCTGATAAATTATTTGATATTCAAGAGTCAATAATCTGGCAAACAAAAATTGGTGATAAAGCAAATCATCCGCACCAGGTAGTTATCGACATGGGTAAAGAAATCAATGTAAAAGGCTTTAGAATTCTTCCCCGTACCGATAAAAGCACCAAAGGAATGGTAAAAGACTACCGCTTCTTCCTGGAAAAGAAACTGTTTAAGTTCTAGAGAAATACGGAAACTCACCTTAATCTTTTCATTCACCCATATATTGAGGAAAAATTCCACCTTATTGATTGATTCCACGCCTTAAATAAAACCATAGAATTGTATTTTTGTAAAAAATATAGATAAGCATAAAATGAAAGCAAAATTAATACTGATTATTACTGTTCTACTTTTTACAACTACAATTCAGGCAAAACCTCAGTTTGGAAGGGATGCATTATTCAACGACAACTGGCGATTTAAACTGGCAGATGTGAAAGAAGGTGCACTGGCAAGCTTTGATGATTCCAAATGGGGGCAAATTAATTTACCTCATGATTGGACCGTAAAATCTGTTTATAGCCCCGACAAAGCAAGTGCAACAGGTTATCTCCCCGGTGGTATCGGGTGGTATCGCAAAACGTTTAGCGTGCCTATATCTGAAAAAGGCAATAAAGTATATATCTATTTCGAAGGAGTGTATAATCACAGTGAAGTTTTTATCAACGGAAATAGTGTTGGCAAGCGCCCAAACGGATATATTTCATTTATGTATGACCTCACTCCGTATATCAGATTTGGTCAGGAGAATTTAATTTCGGTACGGGTTGATCACTCGTTGGATGCCGATTCCCGTTGGTACACCGGTTCGGGAATTTATCGGAATACGTATCTGGTGTATGCTTCACCTGTACATATCGACTTGTGGGGCGTTTATTTTAAAGCCACCAATGTTACAAATAAGAAAGCTGATGTATCGGTAGAAACAACCATCAATAATGAGACTAACAAAGCCGGAAGTGTACTCGTTTCGTATCAAATCATCGATCCTGTAACAGGAAAGATAGTTGCGAAGTCATCCAAAATACTGAAAACCGAAGCAAGTAAAAAGACTCTTTCAACCCAATCCTTTAGCATTGCCTCGCCTAAACGGTGGTCATTAGAACAACCAAATCTGTACACACTTAAAACCTTCGTCTCTCTAAATGGAAAAATCATTGATCAGAATGAGCAACAGATAGGCATTCGTGCACTGACATTTGATCCCAACAAAGGCTTTGCGCTAAATGGTGTGTGGACAAAGGTAAAAGGTGTTTGTATTCATCACGACGCCGGTTGTTTAGGCTCTGCCGTACCGCGCGAAGTGTGGAAACGAAGATTAAGTACATTGAAAGAAATGGGTTGCAATGCCATACGCTTGAGCCATAATCCTCAGGCACCGGATGTGTACGAACTCTGCGACGAGATTGGTCTGTTGGTCATGGATGAAGCTTTTGATGAATGGGAGTTTTCCAAAAAGAAATGGATTACGGGTTGGAACCAGGGTACTCCCGGATTTCAGGGTGCTGCTTCTTATTTTGCAGAATGGAGCGATAAAGATTTAGGGGATATGATTCACCGCGACCGCAATCACGCTTCCATCATCATGTGGAGTATTGGCAACGAGGTGGATTATCCGAACGATCCGTATTCTCATCCCATCCTCGATCATGCAAATATCAATCAACCTGTTCAGGGAGGCTATTTGCCAAACAACCCGAAAGCCGAAAGACTCGGAGCCATTGCCAAACGACTGGCTGCCATCGTTCGCGGATTAGATACATCTCGTCCTGTTACGGCAGCATTAGCCGGCGTAGTCATGTCGAACGAAACAGAATATCCATCGGGACTTGATATAACAGGCTATAATTACACCGAGGAACGTTATGCACAAGATCATGCCAAATATCCTAAACGGGTTATCTACGGCAGTGAGAATGGACATAGCATGGAATCGTGGAAAGCAGTAAGAGATAATGATTATATCTTCGGACAATTTCTTTGGACAGGAATAGATTATCTGGGTGAATCGGGCTCATGGCCATCGCGTGGATTCTACTCCGGATTCCTTGACTTTGGAGGTTTTATAAAACCCCGCGGATATTTCCGTCAGGCTTTGTGGAGCGATAAACCGGTTGCTTATATTGGCACTTACCCGCAACCTAAAAACAACCATTATCTATCAACAGATGCATGGCCTGTTTGGAATTACGATGAAGGGAAGATGATACGTGTGGTTTGTTATAGTAATGCCGCAAAAGCGCGTTTAATGCTAAATGGAAAACAGGTTGGTGACATTAAAAATCAGGACGACCATACAGGTGTTATTTATTGGGATATACCATTTCAAAATGGGAAACTGGAAGTGATTGGGTTAGATACAAAAAACAATCAGACCTGCAGCTACGCTTTACAATCTTCCGGCAGACCATTCTCCATAACAGCTCAATCCGATTTGTCTGAAATCAGAAAAGACCACGGCATTGCGCAGGTGGTTGTTCAGATAGTGGATGAAAAAGGGGTTCCTGTTATGATTTCAGAAGATGAACTTACATGCACTATCGATGGTCCTGCCGAATTACTTGGCTTAGAGGCCAGCAATAACTCCGACATGGGGAATTATGCCGACAATGTACAACGTGTTTATCACGGTAGATTAATAGCTTACGTGAAAGCTACCGGCAATGAGGGTAAAGTGAATATAAAGTTTACAGCTCCCTGGCTAAAGGAAGCAACTTTGACTATTAAAGTAGTGAACAAATAATTAAGTAGTTACAAGTAAATAGTTACGAGTTACAGGCTTCGAAAAGCTTAGCACTAAAGTATTTTTATCTGCATATTGAGACAGGGAAACATACCGTTAAATCAACTGAATTACTTGATTTTTTTTTATGAGTACAAATGTGTAAATTTGTGCCCATGATTAGTTTACCTTAGTTCTTACATTAATATCATTGAAAAAATGAACACTAAAAACACGCTTTCTTTACTTATTCTGAGTTGCATTTTATTTACGGCAACCATCACTGCCCAAACAAAAAAAGACTTCCGCACATGGGCATCCACTCCTCCTATGGGCTGGAACAGCTGGGACTGTTACGGTTCTACAGTTACCGAAGCAGAAGTAAAAGCCAATGTCGATTATATGGCTTCAAAACTAAAAAGCTCCGGTTGGGAATATATTGTAGTGGACATTCGCTGGTTTGTGGAGAATGATAAAGCCGGAGGGTACAATGAAAAAGATCCTATCTACGTGATGGATGAATACGGTCGGTATATGCCTGCTCTTAATCGTTTTCCTTCGGCAAAAGATGGTAAAGGATTCAAAGTTTTGGCGGATTATGTACACTCCAAAGGTCTGAAGTTTGGGATTCATATTATGCGTGGAATTCCGAAACTAGCTGTAGATAAAAAATTACCCATCAAGGGAACCAATGGTATTACAGCCGACCAGATTTATTCTACCGAACTTCAATGCCAGTGGTTGCACGACAATTATACGATTGTTGCCACCAAGCCCGGTGCTCAGGAATATTATAATTCTATCATGGAACTATACGCTTCGTGGGGAGTAGATTTTATTAAAGTCGACGACCTTTCCCGTCCTTATCATCAAGGTGAAATTGAACTTATCCGCAACGCGATAGATAAAACCGGTCGTCCGATTGTATTTAGTACATCGCCCGGAGAAACACCGATAGAGAGTGCTGAACACGTTAAAACACATGCCAACATGTGGCGGATGGTGGATGATGTATGGGATACCTGGCCTCACATCGCCCATCTTTTTGATATAACTCAAAAGTGGTATCCATTTATTGCGCCGGGTACCTGGCCGGATTGTGATATGATTCCGTTAGGGCGCATTTCACTTCGTGGCGAAAGAGGAGCCGACCGAATGACCCGACTAACAAAAGACGAACAATACACTTTGATGACCTTATTTACTATCTTCAGATCTCCGTTGATTTTTGGAGGTGATCTTCCAAGCAATGATGCTTTTACCTTGTCGTTATTGACCAATAAAGAAGTGCTGAAAATGCACCGCGAAAGTACCGGGGTTCATCAGTTGTATCAAAAAGATAAAAAGGTGGCCATTACTTCACGCAATCCTAAAACAGGAGATGTGTATGTCGCCCTTTTTAATTTGACTGATGATAAGAGCCCGGCTAAGGTGAGTGTAAAACTTGCTGACTTAGGTATAAAAGGCAAATGCACCATCACGGATATGTGGACAGGCAAAAAAATTGGAGAGTTCTCAAAAGAGTTTTCCGGTTCTTTGGTTGGTCATGCTTCGGGGCTGTACAAACTCAAGAAAAAATAAGTTTCTTTGATCAATTTTGGAAGAGATATACTTAACGTGAGTTTCTATGTTGAAAAACAAATATAGAAACTCACGTTAATATTTTAATTTAATCAATAAACTGAAGAAATTCTCCCCTTTATTGATTGATTTCTTTACTTCCAGATCCATTCAATAACTGTATTTTTGTAATCAATGAATAAGAATCCAACGATTTAATGATCAATCTATAAATCTAATCAACAATGTTTTTAAAAAAAATCAAATTTCTAATGTGTTTAGGCCTTGCATTAAGTAGTCTAACGACAGTTCATGCAAAACCAAGCATTCCAACCTCCAAAAAGAAAGCTGCAACAGTAACTGCAAAAGATAAATGCAGTGCTTATCTTTTTGTTTATTTTACTGGTAATAGAAAAGACGAAGAGCAAATCCGCTTTGCATTGAGTAGTGACGGATATAACTTCAAAGCACTCAATCAGAATAAACCGATTATCAGCTCCAAAAAGATTAGCCTGAGCGGTGGTGTACGCGATCCTCATATCTTGCGCTGTGAAGATGGAAAAACCTTTTACATGGTAGCCACCGATATGGTTTGCAGTAAAGGCTGGGATTCCAATCGCGGCATGGTGCTCATTAAATCGACTGACCTTGTAAACTGGACTTCTACGGCCATTCATATTCCTACGGTTTTCCCCAACGAATTTGGTGATGTGCTGCGCGTATGGGCTCCACAAACTATTTACGACCCATCTGTAGGAAAGTATATGGTTTACTTTTCTATGCTGAAAAGTGGAAAAGGAGACTACGATAAGATTTACTATTCTTACGCCAACAAAGATTTTACCGCTCTGGAAACCATTCCAAAACAGTTATTTCTCAATCCCAACAAGACCTCGTGCATTGATGGAGATATTGTAAAAGCATTTGGCCAGTACCATTTGTTTTACAAAACCGAAGATACCGAAAAAGGAATCAGAAAAGCCGTTGCCAACAAACTTACCGGCGAGTGGAAACCGGTGGGTGGTTTAATGCAACAAACCACCAGTCCGGTTGAAGGTGCTGGCGTTTTCAAACTAAATAATTCTGACGATTGGGTTTTAATGTACGATATGTACACCAGCGGACGCTATCAATTTACAAAAGGTTCGGATCTTGAGCATTTCAAAGTCATCGATCAGGATGTAACCATGGATTTTCATCCTCGTCATGGAACTGTGTTGCCCATTACTGCCAACGAAGCTGCCCGACTGACCAACAAATGGCTTAATGAATAGCTTTGTGAAGTATAGTCGGAATACTACTGAAAGTGTCGACTCCTTCTTTTCAGGATTTGTATAAATCCGTATGGTAAAGCTTTGTTATAGCTAGCCCCTGACAAATAAAAAGCAGAGTCTCCCCGACCCTGCTTTTTGAATTTTATCTAAAGTCGGCACACAACATAAGTCATGCTCCGATTATCATCACGATTTTCTAACCGCTTCCACTTCTGCTACCGTCTTGGGTTTTACTTTGGTACCCAACCGACGTGCTCCGCTTTCGGTCATCATATAGTCTTCTTCATTGCGTATGCCACCAAATGTGCGGAATTTCTGCACCTCAGTCCAATTGATAAACTCATTGAATAACCCTTCGCCCTGCCATTTATCCATCAATTCCGGAATAAAATAGATACCGGGTTCAATGGTAAACACATGTCCTGCTTTAAGTGGCTTAGCCAGACGCAATGATTTCAGTCCGAATTGAGTACTTTTTGGTTCGCCATCGTAACCAATCCACACTTCACCCAGATCTTCCATATCGTGCACGTCCATTCCCATCATATGACCTGTTCCGCAAGGTATAAAAAGTGCGTGAGCACCCACTGCAATGGCATCATCCAGATTTCCCTTCATCAGCCCGAGCTCTTTCATGCTGGTGGCAATAGATTTGCAAGCCGCTAAATGAACATTGCGATATGGAACGTTGAGCGCCAGAGCATCAATAGCTGCCTGATGAGCGTTCAGACTCAGTTCATAAACCAGTTTTTGCTGAGCCGTAAAGCTTGCATCTACCGGAAAAGTACTTGACAAATCGCCGGCATAATGCATTTCGGTCTCAGCACCAGCGTCAAGCAGGAAGAGATCGCCGCTTTTGAGCACATTGCCATGATAATGGTTGTGCAAAGTTTGTCCGTTGATAGTGGCAATAATGGGAAACGACAATTCTCCATTAGCTGCATGTGCAATTTCATGAACCCGGGCAGCAACCTGAGCTTCAGTCATACCAACTCTGGCAATTTGCATTCCGGCCACATGCATATCTACTGAAATATCGACTCCTTTTTCTATCTCGCGTATTTCTTCGTCCGATTTTATTTCCCGTTGGCTTACTACAGCACGGATTAACCTGACTGACGACTTCGAGGCTATTTCAGCCTGATGAAGTCCAAGTAAATCCTGTAACTTCAGTTTGTTTTCGGGGCGATAAGGAGGCAAAAAGTGAATCTCACGTCCTTTCTTCTGAGCT
>Ga0224521_1000284_pt1 | contig 16021 bp, 11 predicted proteins | sample CFST0metaG_FD_182731 | JGI IMG/M metagenome (GOLD analysis project Ga0224521, IMG submission 182731) | Peat soil microbial communities from Stordalen Mire, Sweden - C.F.S.T0 | ecosystem: Environmental > Terrestrial > Soil > Wetlands > Peat | place: Sweden: Norrbotten County, Stordalen Mire... | reverse complement strand
TTTCTGCCATATGGTTCTAAATACACTTCCTTGCTGAAAGGAGCCGAAAGATTTACTGGAGGGGCCAATGCCCCTCCAGTACTATTTCATTTTATACCTTGTTCAATGTGCCGTCTACCGTTTAGACTTCGTGGAACTCACCGTCGACGGTACCGTCGTCCTTCTTGCCGCCGGGAGGAGGCGGTTGGCTGCCGGGAGGCGGAGGCTGCGGCGGTTGCTGCTGTTTATAGATTTCCTGGCCGACTTTCTGCATGGTTTCATTCAGGGTCTGAGAAGCCTGTTTGATAGCATCCATATTGCTGCCCTTCATTGCCTCGCGGACGGCAGTTACTTTGTCTGTGATTTCCTTGTTCAGGGCTTCAGTCACCTTGTCCTTATTGTCACGCAGGGTCTTTTCGGCCATGTAAGCCATGTTATCGGCGGTATTGCGGATTTCAACTTCCTCTTTACGTTTGGCATCTTCGGAAGCGTGGGCTTCGCCTTCCTTCCGCATTTTTTCGATTTCTTCCTTGCTCAGGCCGCTGGAGACAGTAATAGTTATTTTCTGTTCCTTGCCGGTACCTTTATCCAAGGCTTTTACACTTAAAATACCGTTGGCGTCGATATCAAAGGTGACTTCAACCTGGGGCAGGCCCCGCGGCGCCGGGAGAATGCCGTCCAGCATAAACCGGCCGAGGGTCCGATTATCGTTGGCCATCTGTCTCTCGCCCTGGAGGACATGAATCTCAACACTGGGCTGACTGTCGGTGGCGGTACTGAAAATCTGACTCTTGGAAGTAGGGATAGTGGTATTACGCCCAATAAGCGGAGTCATGACCCCGCCGAGAGTCTCGATACCGAGCGTCAACGGGGTAACATCAAGCAGTAATACTTCTTTAACCTCGCCTCCCAGCACGCCGGCCTGAATTGCGGCGCCAATGGCGACCACTTCATCCGGGTTAACGCTCTTATTCGGTTCCTTACCGAAGAACTGTTTGACCTTTTGCTGCACAATCGGCATTCTGGTCTGACCGCCGACGAGGATGACTTCATCAATCTGTGCCGTGGTTTTACCGGCATCAGCGACAGCCTGTTTACATGGTTCAAGGGTTTTTTCCACCAGATCCATGACCAGTTGTTCCAGCTTGGCGCGGGTTAAGTTAACATTCATATGCTTCGGGCCGCTGGCATCAGCGGTGATAAACGGCAAATTGACATCGGTCTGCTGAACGGTGGAAAGCTCGATTTTGGCTTTTTCCGCCGCTTCTTTCAGTCTTTGCAAGGCCATTCTATCCTGCCGCAGGTCAATACCCTGGTCGCGTTTGAACTCATCGCAAAGCCAATCGATGATTCTCTGGTCGAAATCGTCACCGCCGAGGTGAGTATCGCCGGCGGTAGATTTCACCTGGAAGGTGCCACCGCCGATATCGAGAACGGAAATATCGAAGGTACCGCCGCCCAGGTCATAAACCGCGATGATTTCTTCTTTTTTCTTGTCCAATCCATAGGCCAGGGCCGCGGCCGTCGGTTCGTTGATAATTCTGAGAACATTTAATCCGGCGATGGTGCCGGCATCCTTGGTGGCCTGACGCTGGGCATCATTAAAGTATGCCGGGACAGTAATCACGGCATCGGTGACCTTCTCACCGAGAAAAGCCTCCGCATCCGTCTTCAGCTTCTGCAAAATCATCGCGGAGATTTCCGGCGGGCTGTATTCTTTGCCGCCCATGACCACACGAACTTCGTTATTCGGACCGGGTTTTACTTTATATGTCTTACGGCGGGCATCTTCTTCCACCGGCAGTTCACGCCCGATGGGTTCGCCGTATTTTCTACCCATAAAACGTTTAATGCTGTAAACGGTATTTTCCGGGTTCACAATGGCCTGGCGTTTGGCAATTTGCCCGACGAGCCGTTCACCTGTTTTACTGATGGCAACAATCGAAGGGAACAGATGGCTGCCTTCCGCCGAAGAAATTACCACCGGTTCGCCGCCCTGCATTACCGCCACTTCGCTGAATGTTGTGCCTAAATCAATCCCAACTGTTTTTCCCACTTAAAAACCTCCTGCAATTTTTTAAATAATGTTATTATTTCGGAATGTGTTATTCCTGTTTTGTTTCCTCTTCCGGTTCTATCGCCGGCTCTTCAATTACCGGTTCGCCATTACCGACGGCGACTTTGCTGGGACGGAGAATTTTGTCATGCAGCCGATAGCCTTTTTGCAGTTCCCGGACAACCTTCCCGTCTTCACCTTTGACATGCATCACTGCTTCGTGCAGATTGGGGTCAAAATCTTCTCCCACCGCCTTAATCGGGGATAGTCCCTGAGCTTCAAGAGTCGTTCTCAATTTACGTTCCACCAGTCTGACACCGTGCACCCAATCCATTTTTGCCAGTTTGGGGGTGAGCGAATCGACAGCCCGTTCAAAATCGTCCAGCACGGGCAATAATGAGAGTATCAACTGGGTGTTGGCGTAAACACCCATCTCCATTTTTTCCTGGTCGAGACGGCGTTTATAATTAATGAAATCCGCCTGCGCCCTTTTCCAGCTGTCCAGGTAGTCATCGGCCTTCTGCTTAGACTCGGCCAGCATCTTTTGTAAATCCTGTTTTGTTTCGGGGCTAGCTCCCTCTTTCACTTCGGGTTTGGTCGCTTCCGGTTCTTGGGGAATCATTTGTTCTCCACCTTTTTTAGTAATTGCTATTAATTGTCCGATTCAGGCACGATTTTGCGGCCGTATAACCATGCCATCAGACCGGTCAGCACTTCCGCCAGGTAATCTACGGAAGCAATGCTGCGGGCATATTGCATACGTGTCGGCCCGATGACGGCGATGCAACCGATAGCCTCACCCGGCAAACCGTATTGACTGATAACCACACTGTAATTCTGGATTGTTTCCGATTTATTCTCTTTGCCGATAATAACATGGACGCCCCTATCGGTAAGCTTGTCCGGCAGAATCACTCTCAACAGATTTTTATTTTCAGTCAAAGCCAGTGATGTTGTGGTCTGACGGGCATTGGCAAATTCCGGCTGGTTAAAAATAAATTGGAGGCCATCCAGATACGGGGCTTCATATTCGATTTCATCTTCGGTTTTCATGATATTCAGAATACTCTCGGAGATGCTTTTTTCCAGGTCAGATAACCCCGGTTTTTTTGCCTGAATCTGAGGATTATTCAAACCGTCAAAAAGGCCATTCAATCGATTACTGATTTCAGATAATTCTGTCTGAGACACCGGCTGGTTAAAAACGGTCAACTGCTGCCTGACTACGGCGCCCTGCAGGACCAGCACCAGGAGGGCTGTTGAATCCTGGATGCTGACCAGTTCAAGATGTTTGAAAAGGCAGTTGTCCGGTTTAGCAGTGGCGACAATCGCCATGTTCTGAGACATATTCGCCAACAGAGTTGCAGTCAATTTCGCCCATTCTTCCACTCTGGTTTCAACCTGATGAAAGAGATGGTTGATCATCCTTTGCTGATTGAGGGGCAGACGGATATCATCCAGCGTCTCCACATAATGCCGATACCCTTTATCAGAGGGTACACTGCCGGCGGATGTATGGGGCTGGATAATATAACCTTCCTGTTTCAGGCGCATCATCTCATTCCGGATAGTGGCTGATGAAACATCCAACCCGTTATTATGCAGAACACTTTGCGACGGTACCGGTGCGGCCCGCGCAATATACTGTTCAACAATAGATTTTAGAATCGCTTCTGTTCTTGGTGAAAGTGTTTTACTCATATTTAGCACTCTGACCTTCTGACTGCTAACACATATTAAAGTATCATTTTAAGCAATGATTGTCAAGAGATTTTAGTCACATAATTGAATACAACACGAGACTGTGATAAACTAAATTCATGGAAATTACATGGTTAGGACATTCCTGTTTCAAATTAAAAGGCAAACAAGCAACTGTTATCACCGACCCATTTTCCCCGGCCATTGGCTATACCCTGGGGAAAGTTATGGCGGATATTGTTACTGTCAGTCACCCCCATCCCGGACATTCTTACGTTCAGGGCGTCGCTGACGAACCGAGAGTACTGAAGAGTCCCGGTGAATATGAATCCGGCGGAGTATTGACGGTTGGAGTGCATACATTTCATGATAATGAAAAGGGCGCCCAGCGCGGCAAGAACACGGTTTTTGTAATCGATGTCGACGATGTGATGATTTGTCACCTCGGTGACCTTGGACACGTATTAACCGCAGAGCAGGTAGCTGAAATCAATGGAGTAGACGTACTGCTGATTCCCGTTGGCAATGTTTCGACGATTGACGCAGTTCAAGCAGCTCAGATCGTGCGGCAGCTGGAACCCAAAATCGTCATCCCGATGCACTACAAGACCGAAGCGGAAAAGAAAGACCTCGAAACCGCCGACCGTTTTCTAAAAGAGATGGGCGTGAAAGAAGCTATTGCTCAACCGAAGTTACTAGTAAACAAAAGCAGCATGCCGCTGACGATGCAGGTCGTCATGTTAAGCTACAAATAATAGCTTTTTCTCATTGACGCCGTCTGATTGTGACAACGACAAGCACTGCCAGTGTTATCACGATAATTCCTAACAACCCAATCCCACTATAAATTATCCAATGCGGGATGGTAACGTTAACGTTAACCGGCTGCGTCGTATCCGGTAATTGTACAATCAGTGTAGATGTTATTGCTATTGGTGTCTCTGTTGTGGTTGAAGGTGTAGTTTCAGTTGTGGTCGCCGGTGAGTCCGTAGTAGACGTAGTTGCAGTTGTTTGTGTTGTAGCGGTCGTGACAGGGGCAGGTTCAGTGATAAAAGCACCGACAGCGCTCCAGCCGCCAAAACTGTTCTTAGAGCGGGCTTTTACTTTCCAATAATACGCGGTGTCATTTTTCAGCAGGATATCGCTTTCCCAGGCATTGCTGTCCACCGCATTGTCGCCGGTTTTATCAATTACGATGTTGTCGAATGCGGTATCCGTTGCCACCAGTAAATCGTATTTATCGGCAGAATTGATAGTGTTCCATTGGAATATCGGCTTCACTGTGGTTTTCGCGCCGGCCGCCGGAACTGACAATACCGGTACAACGTTGGTTCCTCCCAGCATGGTATAGAACGACCAGGTGTCCGACCAGCGGCTGAGGTAAGGACTATTTACCCGGACCCGCCAATAATAAGCGGCGGCGGGATTCAGCTGGGTGACGCGGACCGAACTTGAGTCGGAATTGCCCGTTAACCCGGCCAGGAGGCCTGAAAAGCTCGCATTGTCACTGACCTGCCACTCGTACCCGCTCGCACCGTCCATGACTTCCCATTTTAGATTAAGGTTAATCGTATCTAGTCCCGGGGTTTTGTTATCCGGTGCAATCAGAGTCATGGGCAATGTCAGGGTATCGGCAAAAGTCATCAAACGCATGTTTTTTGTATCGACTACCCACAGTTGATTACCGCAAAAGGACATTTCATTTAGCGCCACTGCATCTTCAAATCCGGATAGTACGGTCTCAAAAGTCGGGGAGGAGTAAGTGGGGTTTAAAGAACGCAGTACTCCGCCGTTGGTACCAGCGGCGACCGGCTGACCATTAACCGCATAAAGCGTGCCGTCATTGGCGATAGCTAACTGCTTAATGACCGCGGCATCCGGCAGAGAAGAACCGATGCCTTTCCAGACGGCGCCTTGACCAAGCGTCAGGCGATAAATACGTTCCTTGCTGGTGGAAACTACTTTGGCATCGCTGGCGGCATAGACAATCCTGTCCTCACTGAATTTACTGTCAAAGGCAACGCTGATGTTACCAACCCCGGTGGCGAGGGGCAGTGTTTGTCCCAATAAACCAAAGTTCAAACCGTTATCCTGCGACATATAGACTTGCCCCACCGAGTTGCCGGCTAAAATTGTTTTATCCTGTGAGTAACCGGGGGATAACGCCACGGTTACCAGCGACTGGCTACCGACCGCCGCCGGGCTTGCATAGGCAATGCCGCCATTAGCCGTTTGATAAATCAGACCTTTACTCGTATCGTGACCGCCGACAAACCAGGTATTACCGTCTACGACTGACAGCGTATCAACAGCACAGGGGACAAGGCGGCCGCTGAAATTTTGTCCATTATCAGTTGACTTCCAAATTACCGGATTATTATTCCCCTGTCCGGCGACAAGAATAATGGGATTATCCGCGCCGTATTGGGGTATAGTTTTTACTTTACTCAGGTTATCGATGCCGGAAATGCTGCTGCAGAAAATCCTGTCCCAATTGAGGCCGCTGTCGGTTGTGCGCCAGAGACTTTGTTTCAGGTTACTGCTGTTAAAGGTCAGGATGAAAGCGGTCGTTTGCAGCGGTGCCGCAATATCGGAAATGTCGTTGATTTTAGTGTCAATCAGGCTGATTTGATTCCAGGTCAGGCCGCCGTCGCCGGAATACGAGAAGGCGCTTTCGACCCCGCGTGTGGCGGCGTAAAGTTTATGCTGATTGGCAAAATCAGGCGCGGTTAACAAACAGGTATCGGTTTGGCCGGTAGGCGGTTTGTTATTTTGCTGCCAGCTGGCCCCGCCGTCATTACTAAGATAAACCCAGGCATTTCTCGAACACCCGGCAAGTATTGTATTGCCGCTGATTGCCAGACTGCCGACATCGACAGCGTTCAGGCCGCTACCGGAGCCGATTTTCAAATCCTTCGGGGTGGACGCCGCAGGGGACTGGGCGCTGCTTATTTTGTAGACATCACCGCCGTTGGTACCGGTATCAATACCCACAAAAAAAACAGCATTATTTGAAATGCCGTTATAGGCATCGGGAAAAGCAATAGTCGCTGCCGCCGGGGCGATGGCGTTAATCCGGGCATTGCTAACCGTCTGTCCCCAGTTCAGGGTATTGACCTTGCTGATGATAAAGGTATTGGTTTCATCAGAAGCAATGGCAATTATCTGGTGGTCGTTATTATAATTGGGAGAGAATACGACCCGACAGGTGTCATAATTCCCGATAGTAGTGTTGACCCAGGCGCTGCCACCCTGGCTTTCATCCAGAAGATAGACCCCGCCGTATTGCGCGGTATGAGTATCAGTTGTGCTGACAACGACGGTATTGGCATTACCGGTGTTTACTACATCAATTGAAGTAACGGCCACGGTCCCGCTGCCGGCGCCGCCCGGATTTGGCGGTAAAGGGGTAAAGGTACTACCGGCGTCTGTAGATTTGTAGATACGGGAGGTTGTGGCGTAGTAGACATTGCTACTGTCTTGAGGTGAAATCGCGATATCAACAATGACATCACTGACCTTACCGGTTGTCGTCCAGCTGCGGCCGGCATCTGTGGATTTAAAAAGGGTGGATGTAGTACCTGACGGGTTAGCATAACAATAGAGGGTGCCGTCATTGGCCATGGTCAGGCAGCGGATGTCAGAGCCGGCGGCCAGGGTCCATTTTCCGGCCACTCCTTCGGTGGGGATATTCACCGGCATCCATTGCGCGGTATCAGCCGCGGATACCGGCTGGTAAATTGGGATAATGGCAGCAAGCAAAGGCAGAAATAGCAGCAGCACCGATAGCTTCTGTGCCATTATTTTCATAGTGGAATTATACTTGACTGATTATTCTATGTCAATTCTATTAATACATGATGTTATAAGCAGGCAATAAAAATCGGCATTAGTGTTGATTGACACCCCTCCGTCCGAAATGCAATACTGACGGAAGAACAGGTTGATTGTAAAAAGGCGGCTGAAGCGATGCCGGCAGACAAAATTCAACTTCCGGAGAGAATGTTCCACCCGAAATCGATTGCGGTCGTGGGCGCATCTTCCAGCGCCGCGGAGACAGGCTGGGTCAAACGGCTGCTGGATTTCGGCTACAAAGGGGAAATCTATCCCATTAATCCGAAGGTCAAGGAAATCCAGGGGTTAAGAGCCTATGCCAACATCTGCGATGCACCTGACCCCATCGATTACGCGATATTGAATGTCCCGGCGCGTTCCACGCCTCAGGCACTGCGGGACTGTGTTGCGAAAAGGGTGAAATTTGTGCACTGCTATACAGCGGGTTTTAGCGAAGACGGCAATGATGAGGGTAAACGGCTCGAATCCGAAATGACTAAAATGATAACCGGAAGCAGAACCCGCTTACTGGGTCCGAATTGTATGGGCATTTACTGTCCTGAATCCGGAATGACCTTCAGCGAAGATTTCCCCAAAGCGGAGGGCCGGATTGCGGTTGTTTCCCAATCAGGGGCAGAGGCTTCCCGGCTGGTGCTGCTCTGCCAGGATGTCAACCTGTATTGCAGTAAAGTGATCAGTTACGGGAACGCCGCCGACCTGGACGCGCCGGATTTTCTGGAATATCTGGCGCAGGATACGAAAACCGATATAATTGCCATTTATGTCGAAGGTGTGAAAGACGGCCCGGCATTTATGTCTGCTGTCCGGAAATGCCGGGCAAAAAAGCCGGTTGTTATCCTGGGAGCTGGGACAACCGAAAACGGCGCCCGCGCCGCCCTTTCGCATACGGCTTCAGTCACATGGTCACAAGAGAACTGGAAGGCTTTTTTCAAACAGACCGGCGCAATTCCCGCACTGACAACGGATGAAACGGCTGATATTATTCAAGCGTTAACCCGCATCAGGAAAATGAGCGGGCAGCGTGTCGCGATAGTCGGGCGGGGAGGAGGCATCGGAGTGGTGGCAACGGATATCTGTGAACGTGCCGGACTGAAAGTGCCGCCTTTCAGTAAGGAAACACAGGCAAAATTAGGCAAAATCAGGCCTGATGCCGGAGCCGGATTGAGAAATCCGGTCGAACCGAAACTGGGGATGGAAGGCGCGACGGAATTCTACCTGCGGGGGCTGCCGATAATCGATGCGGATACGGAAACGGATATCATCCTGATTCAGATGGCGGTAGATATCTACGGAGGCCATGGAGCAGACCTGAGGCAAATTATGTCGGAGTCTGCTTATGCGTTATGCGCCGCGGCCGATTCAATTAAGAAACCGCTGGCAGCGGCCATGTTTACCGGCGGCCGTCCCGAGACGGTTTTGGCCGCCGCTGCCGCCAGGGATATCCTGACAAAAGCCGGAATTGCCGTTTTTACGGGGGTGGAATCAGCGGCGCGGGCAATCAGCAGAATACCAATTGCCAAACCCTAATATCGAAATCCGAAATCCGAAACAAATTCCAAATCTCAAGAAATAAAGAAGCTGAATAGAACTTCAACAATTCGCAATTGCAAATATTCGCGGTTGAATGACGGGCAATAAATTACAGGACTACCGCCGGAAAGGATTATTTCAGTTTCTCCAGTAATTCGGACATTTTAACGGTTTCCTGCTGGGACGTGGTCATATCCCGTAAAATCGCCGTGCCGGCTTTTACCTCATCATCGCCGATGATGACAGCCCGTGAAATTTTCAGGTTATTGGCCTGGCGCATCTGCGCTTTCAAACTCTTGGCTGAAGTGGCGGAAATCACGCCGGTACCCTGCCGCCGCAAAACCGCAGTCAATTTCATCGCTTCATTCCGGGCAGCTTCGCCGAGACAGGCGACAAAAATCTTTGGCGCCGGCACCAGAGGAACCGGGATGTTTTGCCGCTTCAGGTTTAAAACAATTCTTTCAATGCCGGTGGCGAATCCAATCGCCGGTGTGGGTTTACCGCCCAGCATTTCAATCAGGCCGTCATAACGCCCGCCGCCGACAATCGTGCTCTGGGATTTTTCTTCCTCCGGCTGAATTTCGAAAACCGTGCGGGAATAATAGTCCAACCCCCGCACCAGGCGCTGGTTGACCTCGAAAGGAATTTCCAGTATTCCCAGGTAATTCTTCAACTGTTGGAAATGGTCCGCACAGGGCAGGCAGAGATAATCGATACTTTTCGGCGCCTGATTGACGATTTGCTGACAACCGGGCTGTTTACAATCGAGTAGCCGCAGGACGTTACGGTCCAAACGGGTCCGGCAATCCGGGCAAAGTTCGCCGATATGGTTGGCAAAATAGCCCCTTAAAACCTCCAGATATTTGGGCCGGCATTCCGGACAGCCGATACTGTTGATAAAAAGCAGCGTATTTTTTAAACCCAGCGATTTCAGAAATTGCCAGGCCATGTCGATAACTTCGGCATCAAGAAATGCATCCGCTTCCCCGATGGCTTCACATCCGAACTGATGGTGTTCGCGGAACCTGCCCGCCTGCGGCCTTTCGTAGCGGAAAATCGGGGAAAAATAATAGAGTTTCACCGGCTGCGGAGAATTTTGAAAACCATGCTCCAGATAGGCCCGGCAAACCGAGGCAGTGCCTTCTGGTTTCAGCGTTATGCTGTTGCTTCCGCGGTCGTCGAAGGTATACATTTCCTTTTCCACAATATCGGTGCCCTCGCCGACGCTGCGCGTGAAAAGACGGGTGTCTTCAAAAATGGGGGACTCAATACGTTCGTAGCCGTAAAGCCGGCAAACGTAAGCTGCCTTCTCTTCGACGTAACGCCAGTAAGCCTGTTCTTCCGGCAGGATATCCTGGGTGCCGCGGGGTGCGTTGTACAATACAGTTTACCTCTCTACAATCTAAAAGCTAGGATACATCATTTAGCCGTTGATTGTAAAGATGAGAGAACCATTTGTTTTTAATTATCCTTATTATTTCGCCGCTGTTTGCTTGAATCTGGAATTGCCGTGCATTACTTTACCGTCCAGCAGAATGTCCACAGCCTGTAAACCGCTGTTCATCGCGCCGAAAACGCCATGCGCGAATTTCGGGGCCAGCAGGCCATTTACCGGCGTAATAACCGGCAGTCGATTCGCGCCGAAGTTGTCCGGCACTGCGGCCATGTCGTAAATCGAACCGGTCGGGGAACCGGAGAACCGGACATAGGTCGCGGGGGTGGCAATATCCCTGACTACGATATGTTTTCTCAAATCAGGGATAACGTATTTTTCCATGATATTAATCAATATATCCGCCGCTTTTTCTTTTTCCTGCAGGTAGATTCCCGGGTCCGCATTCCTGAGACGGGCCCAGTTATTCACCGGCAAAGGAACTGCCTGAATGGATAAAACGGGTTTTTCCCGGTCGGACGGCGGAGGACATGAATAGCCGAGGTAAAAACAATCCGTTGACAACTTAAATTCATTGTTTTCGCACGACGGAAAAAGTTTTGCATAAGCATCGTTACCCATTGTCACCAGACCGTAGCCGCACGGCAGTCCATATTCGGTTAAGATATCTGCATTATCGATACCGAGATTGACCGTAAAAGTGGAGGTTGTCATCCGGACGGAGTCTAATTTTGCCGCATACCCCGGATTTAGCGCGCGTATTATATCCAGACCCACCAGGTCTTCCATGGTGAGTTTAATATCGATGGTTGAAATGATATTCCGGGAACGGATGATTGAACCGTCTTTGAGGCGGATACCCCGTACCCCTTTCCCGTCAACGATGATTTTTTCGACTTCACTTTTGAGAAGCATTTGGCCGCCCAGCTCGCGGTAGCGCTTTTCCATCTTTTGGGGCAATTCGATGAACCGTCCGTTCGGGCGGCAGGCTTTTTCTCTGAGGGAATACATCACCCCGACCGTCAATAAAGCCGCAATCTGGTCGTTGGGCAGCCCGCACATGCCGGAAAAAACCTGGAACATCAGGCCGATTTCGGGATTATCGATGCCGAACATCTTCAGGTATTCCGAAAAAGTTTTATTCCGGTTGCGCACCACTTTCGGGCACTTGAGCAGCATTTCTAGGATATCGCTAAAACGGGGGGCGTATTTAAGGCCGTAGATTTCATCGAACATCGCCAGGGAATAATCGAAAAACCTGCGCAATTTGGCAGCGTCGGCGGGAAAAAGTTTGATTAACTGTTCCTCGAAGGCTTTCCCTTGAGTACACAGCTCAAAAGCGCTGACTTTGTCTGTTGCCGGATCGACTTTATATACCCGGATAAAATCATGTGTAAATTCATGGAAATCGATAGCGACGCCGAAATAGTCCAGAATATCTGAAACATTGGAAATCATCTGGCAGGTATCGAAGCGATAGCCCCGTCTGGCGAAGGTCGTGACATAACCGCCGCTGATGGGATTCTTTTCGACGATGAGGACCTGCTTCCTTTTCAGGTCGTTGTTCAACGCATAAGCAAGACCGGCGGAGAGGCCGTTGATGCCGGCCCCGATGATAATCAGGTCTTTTTCACTATTATCCGTGAGAGAACTCCGTAATTATTTTTAAAAGGTGCTGGCATCTTCTGTTTGCAGGGAATACCGGAATTAATGCTGCTTCGAAAATGACAAACAAAGCAAAGGATATAAAACATTGGCAAATATGAAATAATTTTCCGATATGTAAAGGCTTACCGCTGCCATGTTCAGTTGTCATTATATCATACCAAATATCATATAGAAGCTATTATAATCCATCAGGGTTGTTTCAGCAATGATATTTTTAAAAGACAGCGTGTAAAGAGAAGATATTGAAAAAGGAATATCCGGCATGTAACCTGCTATACCGTGCGGTGGGCGTGGATGGCCAGCGCAATCGCGCCTAAGACGCCTGCCTGTTTGCCGAGTTTGGGAGGAACGATGTAATTATCGATGTCTTTCAGGATTTCTTTAGCGCGGACATACTCATTGAGCATTTCCCGGACATTCTGCCGCACCATGGCGAAAAGCTGCGGCTGCTGCATGACGCCGCCGCCCAGAATCAGTTTCTGGGGGGATAACGTGCAAATGTAATTCTGCAGCGCAAAGGCGATGTAGCGCGCTTCCAGCGCCCAGGCAGGATGGTCGGAGGGGAAAGTTTCAGCGGGCTGCCCCCATCGTTCCTGCATCGCCGGGCCGTTAGCCAGCCCTTCAAAACAATCCCCATGGAAAGGGCAATGTCCCTTATAGGGGTCAGCCTGAATATCATGGGGGAGGCGGATATGCCCCATCTCGGGGTGTATCAATCCGTGCACCAGCTTGCCGTTAACCATCGCCCCGCCACCAATGCCGGTGCCGATGGTCAGATAAATAAAATCATTTAAATCCTGCGCCGCGCCCCAGCGGTGTTCGCCTAAAGCCGCGCCGTTGACATCGGTATCGAAGCCGACATGCACTTTCAGCGCCCGTCCCACCAGGCCGGCCAGGTCGGTAAAAGCCCACCCGGGTTTGGGGGTGCTGGTGATGTAACCGAAAGTCGGGGATTTGGTATCGAGGTCGACCGGACCGAAAGCGGCAATGCCGACTGCGGCTATCGTGCTGTGACTTTTGAAAAACTCAATCACCTGCCCGATGGTTTCGGAAGGGGTTGTGGTGGGGATGCGTTTGATATCACGTAAATCGTGTGGACCGGAACCTACGGCGCAAACGAACTTGGTGCCGCCGGCTTCGATTCCACCATATAAGGCACACATCAGTTTTTTACCTCACTGGAAAGAACTGGAGCCAACGGCGAGAGTCGAACTCGCGACCGACGGTTTACGAAACCGCTGCTCTACCACTGAGCTACGCTGGCAAATTGAACCACTTCAAATTATACCTGATTTTAAGCAAAACGAACAATACTCAGCCCGGTGCATCAACTATTTGATTCTGAATAGCCCTTATGGTAACATAAGTCTTGCAAGTGCTGCCGCTGTCAAGAGTCTTTTCAGACTCTTCTTTTATCTAATCACCCGGTCAAATCATCAGGGGCTTCAGGAACGACAATGCAGATTGAGGACGAATTAGCCCAATTTTCCCCGCCCAAAGAAACGCTGCTCACCATCGGCGTTTTTGACGGCGTGCACCTGGGACACAAGTTTTTAATCTCCAAAGTGGTCAGCCTGGCGAAGCAAGAAAACCGGTTAAGCTGCGTGATTACTTTCCGCCAGCATCCGCGCGATTTACTCGCCCCGAAATCCAAACTGTTATACCTGTGCACTGTCGAGGAACGTATCCAGCTGCTGAAAAACGAGGGCGTCGATATCGTCGTTGCACTGTCTTTTAACCGCGAACTGGCCAAGCTCAGCGCGCGTGAATTCGTCACCCTGCTGGTAAAGCACCTGAAAATGCGCGGCCTAATCATCGGGCCGGATTTTTCTTTGGGCAAAAACCGTGAAGGCAACGCGGAAACGCTGCGCGCCCTGGGGCAGGAAATGGGTTTCAGCGTCACCGTCGTGGCGCCGAAATTAATCAACGGCGAAGTTGCCAGCAGCACGATAATCCGGCAGGCGCTGGCAAACGGCGATATGGAAAAAGTGATGCGCTTGCTTGGGCGGCCGTTCAGCCTGCACGGCAAAGTAGCCCGGGGAGAACACCGCGGCACGGAACTGGGTTTCCCCACGGTCAACCTCAATGTGGATGCTAAAATGGCGCTGCCGCCGGACGGGGTTTATGCCACGCGGGCGTACATCGGGGGCGAAGAATTTCAGGCAATGACGAATATCGGCCGCCGGCCCACTTTCGGGGAAAACAACGAACGCACCATCGAGTCTTTCATCCTGCACTATAATCAGGATATTTACGGCAAAGATGTAAAAATTGAAATCATCAAACGGCTGCGCGAAGAAAAACATTTCGATAATGTCGAGGAACTGAAGAAGCAAATCGCCGAAGATGTGAAGCTCGGCGCCGCGATTTTAAATACACAAGGCAGAGAGTAATATGAGTACAGATTTGAATTTCCTGTTAAAAAGGGGCGTCTCCGAAATAATTTCCGAAGAGGAACTGACAAAGCTGCTGAACAGCGGCAAAAAACTGCGGCTGAAAGAAGGCTTCGACCCCAGTTCCGCGGATATTCACATGGGACATATGGTGGGATTGCGAAAACTGCGTCAGTTCCAGGAGCTCGGGCACCAGGTTGTGCTGATTGTCGGCGACTGGACGGCGCAAATCGGCGACCCCAGCGGCGCTTCCGTCACCCGCCCGATGCTGACCGCGGAAAAGGTCAAGGAAAATGCGGAAACCTACATGAAGCAATTCTTCCGCGTGGTGGACCGGGAAAAGACCGAGGTGCGCTGGCAGAGCGAATGGTTCGGCAATTTTTCGCTGGCAGACGTCATCAAATTAACCAGTAAATTTACGGTGGCGCAATTCCTCGCCCGTGAGGATTTCAATAACCGTTTTAAAGCCGGCAAACCGATCGCCATAACCGAATTCATGTATCCGTTATTGCAGGCTTATGATTCCGTGGCCGTGCAGGCCGATGTCGAATTCGGCGGGCAGGACCAGAAATTTAATTTCCTGGTCGGGCGCGAATTACAGACAATGATGGGACAACGCCCCCAGCAGTGTTTTATGACGGCATTATTGATCGGCACAGACGGTGTGCACAAGATGAGCAAGAGTCTGGGCAATTATATCGGCGTAGACGAATCGCCCGATGAAATTTACGGCAAAGTCATGGCGCTGGCCGATAACATGATTATGCAGTATTTTGAACTGCTGACCGATGTTTCCGACAGTGAGCTGATGGATTTCAAACGGCAGATCGCGGGCAACGCGATTAACCCGATGGTTTTGAAAAAACGGCTGGCCGTGGAACTGGTGACGCAGCTGCACGGACATGACGCCGCAGTCAAAGCCGATGAACATTTTACAAATGTTTTTCAGAAGCGGGAAATGCCCGAAGAAATAGCTGAATATACTTTTCCACCCGGATTAGATATTCATGCGTTAGATATTACAATTCCTTTGTTAGAAACAAAACTGGTTTCAAGCAGAGGTGAGGCTATTCGTTTAATTAAGCAGGGAGCTATAGAAGTTGATGGTGAAAAATTAGTGAATCGGATTGTCACAGTAATTAAAGACGGGAGCATTATCAAAGTCGGCAAACACAATTTCATTAAAGTTTTGATAAATATTAAAGAAACTAAATAAAAGATAATAAAACTGAGGGGAAAATCCCGTCTATCACCCTCACCCTGACCCTCTCCCCTCGAGGGCGAGGGAACTGAAATTTGCAGCAGGGCGCCATCAGCATCGACGGCGTCAAGCTTACCAGTGGAAAAACGGCTTATCAGGATGGTAATATTATAAAGGTGGGCAAACACAACTTTATTAAGTTGGTTTTGCAGAATAAATAACAGGAAGGAGACAAATGGAAAACC
>Ga0224521_1000283_pt1 | contig 16029 bp, 10 predicted proteins | sample CFST0metaG_FD_182731 | JGI IMG/M metagenome (GOLD analysis project Ga0224521, IMG submission 182731) | Peat soil microbial communities from Stordalen Mire, Sweden - C.F.S.T0 | ecosystem: Environmental > Terrestrial > Soil > Wetlands > Peat | place: Sweden: Norrbotten County, Stordalen Mire... | reverse complement strand
CCAAGGATTGCCCTGTCTGCGGCGGTACAGGGCTCAGGACGGTGGCGAAATGGCTGGAACCGGCAATGCTGCCGACCGACGGCAAAGGCATCTTATTCTTTGACGAGCTGACTTCAGCGCCGCCACTACAGCAGGCGACCGCCTATCAGGTAACCTTGGATAGGAGGATCGGTGAATATGTGGTTCCTGATGGCTTCTACATCATTGCAGCGGGCAATAACCAGACCGACCGGGCCGTGGTTTATCCCATGTCAACGGCTTTGCGGAACAGGTTTACGCATATCAACTTCGAATACAACCTGGATGACTGGCTGAAGTGGGCGCAGGACGAAGGAATTAATCCATACATCATTGCTTTCCTGACGTGGCGAGGAGGGGAGTTGCTGTTCAACTTCAAGCCAGAGTCGACTGACAAAGCCTTCGCAACCCCGCGCTCGTGGATGTTCGCCAGCAGAATTCTGGGACGGTTTGACCCATCCATACAAAGGGAGTTACTGGATGGCACTATCGGTACCGGCGCAGCAGCGGAGTTTGTCGGTTTCTTAAAACTGCAGGAGCAAATACCGAGTATCGATAAAATCTTCGCCGGGGAAAACATCGTGCCGAAAGACATCGGACTGAGGTATGCTCTGGTTTCGGCGCTGGTTTCCCACTGTGAACAGTCGAAGCATTACGACCGGCTCCTGCAGTACAGTTTTGAGCTTCCTAAAGAGTTCGCGGTACTGCTGGCCCAACTGCTGGTTTCCAAGAATGTAACGATGACCACCGCTGCCCCAACCTTTAGTCAATGGCGAAAGAAGTTTCAGGACGTGCTTCTGACTAAATAATAAAAAGGAGGAATGGAATAATGACACAGGACACAGCCGAAAGCAGGATCCTCAAAGCGAGGGTCAGACTGCTGCTGAGCCAGCCCTTCTTCGGGAATTTGCTTCTCTATTTGGAGCCGGTGGAAAGGAAAGGGATGGCAATGCCCACTATGTCGACCGATGGCGACCATCTTTTCTATGACCCGGATTTTGTCATGAGCCTGCCCATGGAACATCTGATTGGCGTGATGGTGCACGAGGTAGGTCATATCGCCCTGCGCCACCTGGCTCGCTGGCAGGGACGCAGTCCTATTCGTTGGAATGTTGCTGCAGACCTGGCGATTAACGACCTGATCGTCAATACGACCGATAATAACGGCAACCGGAGTTTCCAGCTACCGCCGGACGTTTTACTTAACCCTGACTGGCACGACCAGACCGCGGAGTGGATTTACAACAAGCTACCGGATGATATTGACAAGAAAACACTGGATGACCATAGCGAATGGAAAGACTTTGATAAGGACGGTTCCAGTGTTGCTAAAGAACAGGAGTGGAAAGACCGCATCGCTAAAGCCGCGGTCGATGCGCGAACCAGAAGCAAGCTGCCGGGAAAATGGCAAACGGTAATTGATGACTTCCTCGAACCGAAGCTGGACTGGAAGACGATTCTGACGGACACGATAGTTTCAAATTCCCGGAACGATTACCGGATGTTTCCGCCGAACAAGAAACACATCTGGCGGGGCTTTTACCTGCCGAGCATGAGAGGCGAAGAAATTAACATCATGTTTGGTTGTGATGTTTCCGGCTCAATTAGCGATGAGGAGATCCACGAAGCCTTAAGCGAAGTCAAAGGTATTTGCGACCAGTTCAGCGATTACACAATCTATTTGAGGACATTTGATACCAATATTCACGAACGGGCTGAACTGCATCCCTTTGACCAGATTCCTAAGGTGGTCACTGGGCGTGGCGGGACTGACTTTGACGAGATTTGCCGGGAAGCGGAGAAAACTCCGAGTATTTCCGCGCTGGTTATCTTTAGCGACCTCGAAGCTCCATTCCCCAAGGAACCTCAGGGAATACCGGTTATCTGGTTGAGCGTTTCTGAAAAGAAAGGACCGTTTGGATTTACGATTCAGTATCCCCGGAAAGTATAAATTTAAGGAGGATAAATGTCAGCATATAGTGAATGGTTAAAGGAACTGGAAAACCTTGCCAAAGAAGCCGAATTCTGTTTGACCGATATCACGGAAAATATCTCTTCCGGAAATCATGTTGTTAATTTTTTGATTACGGAGGCAGTGGGCCATGATCCGGATATGGTCAGCCGGCGAGGCCGTATTAATGAGGTCTGCCGTCCCCGCATCTACATCGGGTTGGATAAGATTGACCTGACCGATCCCAATGGCGGTCGGTGTGAGATAAAAGAGCCGCTCTCCCATGTCGAGAAAGATTTTATCCGCGATTACTCTTTTTCCCTGAACGAATATTTTATGTTTAACAGCGCACTCTGTAGATCGGTGTTATCTTCGCTCAAGGATAAAATCACGCTTGTGTCGGAACGGTCCAAAGCGCTTTTGGAAAGCGCCGTGGGCGATGAACTGGTTAAAATGATTACCGCTCGTCTTTTGGGGGAGGAAGTTAGCGATGCCAGTCTGAAGAACTTAGTTATCCGGCAAGTTGAGGCTCGTATGGAGGAGTCCGTCGGCGCTCCCGTCAGAGAGCTGTTATTACAGGAGAAAGTCAGCGAAGTAAAACGTCTCGAGATTCAAGACGGGGAGATCTCGTGGGAGTACCAGGTCAAAAATGGAGGATTTGACATTAACCTCCACTGGAAGGGGATAACATTTCGATGGGATGACCAAAACCACCGGGGGAATATCGGTGTTAATCTGGACACGTTGTCCGTCAGGAATATGTTCCTGTATCTGGTCAATCTGCCGTCGTTTGGTCAGATTGTTACTCGGCGATTGGCCAAAATAATCGAATAATTAACTGTATGTTTTAACCTGGGAATATAATCTTGAATCAGCGCGCTGCTTCGACTTGGAGTTTTGGGAAATCTCTTCATTTCCGTTACCTGGGACACAACGATAGCGTTTTCCCCGTCAATAATGCAGCTGATGCATTTTGCGTGCAGGATGCTTTTCTGCTCGGTCTGAATTTACCCGCGGGATTTAATGCAATTGCAACGCAGATATCATGAATCGCATCATCAACATAACCTTGAAATAAATAGGCTCCGCGATTGTTAAAAGCGCTAATATTCATTATCCAAATTTATAGCCATTGTAAAATCAGCGATTGCATTATCATAATCTTCAATTTCGCCAAACGCAATTCGAATCTAATTTAATCGCTTGAGTAAATTCTGCCACACACCAAATATTCCTGGCCGCGGAAGCTATATTTTATATTAATCGGGCTAAAGCATATTATCGACAGGATAAATACGCTGCAGTATTGGCAGATTTGAGTACTGCTATTAAACTTGACCCCGAAAACCCGGAAGCTTATGCTTTGAGAGGAGAAATCTACACGGCCTAAAAGCTTGATTTTGAAAAGGCCATTGCTTTAAACCCAAACGATATTATCAGTTACGCGAATTATGCTTTGTTAAAGAAAGCTCCTGGATGAAATATGGTCATTTATAAATACAGTAATGTGGGAGACAAAGATTTATGGCTAGTTTTTTTGAAGAAGAATATTCGAATTTAGAAGACAAGTTCAAGAAGAAGGTCGAACAGGACAAGGTAGCGGCCGGAAATGATAACATTGTTTATTTACCCCCCTTCACCATGTTCCCAGGCGAATATAACAATAAAGTTGATTATATCTTGATTGGGATGGAACCTTCATTAGGCGGATGGGCGAAAACAAAAGAACAAACTGAATACAAAAAATCTCTTGGATTCGTGGATTATATGTTATCTTTCGAAGATTTTATTCTACAGTATGCGATCCGACAATACTTATGCGAAAAGGGGGAAACCTATTGTATAACAGACCTTTCTAAGGGAGCGATGCTGGTCAAAAGTGCCGGTACAAATAGGGACAAACGTTACATCGAATGGTACCCCTTATTACTTGAGGAGATTGAGCTTCTTGCAAAAGATACCACTAAAGTATTTTCAATCGGTTACAGCCATGCCCAATCATTTTTGGTTGATAATAAGTTTTCTGAAATAACGGGATATGAACCACACCCGATAATGCATTATTCCAAGCAAGCCAAAATATACAGAGAGCGATTTGTGGAAGGGAAAGAAGTAAAATTTGCACAATTTTCTCAATCGGTTAAAACCCAGGATATTCTTAATATGGCAGAATGCGTTTTTAAAGATAAAAATGTTGATGTAAAATTAGCTGATGACATTCGAAAAAGATTAATCAATAACAATCTTTCGGAATCGCAGAAGCAACTTCTATTTCACTATAAAACAGAATTCGAGAATATTAAAAATTGACACCGATGCAATTCCCTTTATACCCAGGAGGTGTAGTTGGGCCATCAGCACGGATGCTGCTCGTTTGAATCAATAATATTAAAAAATGAATTGAAAGGTCCTGCTCCACTTCGGATGGCGCAGATCGTACACTCCTACCCGGGGCGCCTTTTCTAAAGGGGGCTGATGTCATTTTAACTGCACAATGCATATGCTGGCTTTCATGATGATTTTCTCAAAGACATGCCTTATTGATAGCGTGTCCCAAGCTGGATGATGCCGAAGCTCATCTCGAATAATTGACCGCTATCCTGAGAGATTCAGATATCAGGAACTTGAAGGTACTACGTATGGAGATACCCTGTTGCGGTGGGCTGGTCTATATCGCTAAGAAGGCTATTGAGGACAGTGGTAAACTGATTCCAATTGAAGAAATCATAATAGGCGTTAATGGAGAAATAAAGAATAGCAAAAACATTTGAATCCGAAATGTGGGCCTATTAAAGCAACTCCGGTGTTCAACCGGAGCTGCTTTATTTTATACTTTAGACTTTAAATTTACCTCAGTTTGATTCTTAATTCCATGGTTTATTCTTCCACCCGACATATGGTGAAAAACTTTTTACGTAATTAACCGAGAATTGCTTTTAAATCTGCCTCTGCCGTAGTTACCGGCTTGATATCGAATTTGTCTACCAGCACTTTTAGTACGTTGGGAGAGATAAATGCAGGCAGGGTCGGCCCCAGGTAAATGTTTTTTATACCCAGCGAAAGCAGTGTTAGCAAGATGATAACCGCTTTCTGTTCATACCACGAAAGAACCAGCGTTAACGGCAGTTCGTTAACACTGCATTTGAAAGCATCAGCTAAAGCGACTGCAACCTGAATTGCAGAATAGGCGTCATTACACTGCCCCATGTCCAATAAACGCGGGATGCCTCCGATTTCTCCGAGATTGAGATCATTAAAGCGGTATTTGCCACAGGCCAGGGTAAGGACGACCGTGTCCGGCGGAGTCTTTTTGACGAAATCAGTGTAATAATTACGTCCCGGCTTGGCACCGTCACATCCTCCCACCAGGAAGAAATGCTTAATGGCTCCGGATTTTACTGCTGATATCAACTTGTCAGCAACTCCCATAACCGTATTACGGGCAAAACCGGTTGTCATTTCTGTTCCACCGTTAATTCCGGTAAACTGTTTATCCTCTTTCCAACCACCAAGTTCAATGGCCTTTTTGATAATTGCGGAGAAATCCTTTTTCCCATCTTTTTCGGATATGTGTTTCAACCCGGGATAACCAACAACGGATGTCGTGAAAATATTGTCAGAATACGTAATTTTCGGGGGCATCAGGCAGTTGGTAGTATAGAGAATTGGTGCCGGTAAATCATTGAATTCTTTTTGCTGGTTTTGCCATGCGGTACCGTAGTTACCTTTAAGTTGAGGATATTTCTTCAGTTCCGGATAGCCGTGAGCCGGAAGCATTTCCCCGTGGGTATAGATATTAATGCCTTTACCCTTGGTCTGCTCCAGAAGTTCTTTCAAATCAAGCAGGTCATGGCCGGTAATAACAATAAAAGGCCCTTTCTCCACTTTCATGCTGACTTTGGTCGGCACCGGATGCCCATAGATTGATGTATTTGCTTCGTCCAACAGGGCCATGCACTTCAGGTTCATCCGGCCTAATTCCATGATAAGTGAAAGCCACTCGTCAACGCTATGCTCCTGCCCGATGGCCCTTAATCCTTTATAGAGCCCTTCTGTCACTTCGGGGTTATCTTTTCCCAGAACGTGGGCATGCCAGGCATACGCAGCCATCCCGCGCAGTCCGAAAAGCAAGGTTGAGCGAAGAGATACAATGTCTGTGTCCCCATGGAAAAGAGTTGCGGGGTCGAAATCTTTGGCCCCGCCAAGTTTTATCTTCATACTTTCGACCATCTTTTTCAGTTCGTCTACTCGTGCAGGGTCGAAGTTTACATTAGTTATTGTCGTGAAAAGCCCTTGCATCACCAATTCATCGGTGTTTTTATTATGACTCTTACCTTCGGCGGCGCGTGCTAACCCGATCAGGGCAACTGTCAATTCATCATGTTTACCTGCTACTTCCGGTTTCTTCCCACAGACTCCACTTATTGTACAACCTGTTCCTTTGGCTGTTTGTTCGCACTGGAAACAAAACATTTCAGTCATTTTATTGCTCCTTATCTCTTAATAATATTGTTCTGATATTCACAATGTAATACAATTGGAAATAGAAAGCGGTAACACCTGTTACCAATTTAAGGAATATTTTGCAATGTATCAGGAATGGAACGAAGTATTAAACGCCTCCATACTTTTTCGGGGAATAAGCCCCGAGTCACTAAATATAATGCTGGAATGTCTAAAACCCAGGATTCAGCGTTGCAAACAAAGGGAGATTGTGGCCCTTTATGGAACTCCGTTCCAGGGCGTTGGTATAGTCGCGAGCGGCAGTGTTGCCTTAACCAAAGAAACTTATTCCGGCAACCGGATTATTATTGATATTTTAAATGCAGGCGCGATATTCGGTGAGATGGTTGCTTTTTCGGATAATAAGGTTTGGCCCGTAACGGTTATCGCCCAGGAAGACAGCTCTTTATTATTTCTTCCTCCGGATAAAATACTTGGGACCTGTTCTAATGTCTGCGCTTCTCACAGCACCCTGATTACGAACATGCTGAAAATATTATCTAATCGGGCGTTAATGCTGAACAAGAAAATTGAATACCTTTCGGCTAAAAACATAAGGAGCAGAGTAGGCAGGTATTTATTGGATATATACCGGATGAATAGAAATGCCACATTCATAATTCCGATGAAACGGCATGAATTGGCTGATTATCTGATGATGCCGCGGCCCTCACTTTCAAGAGAGATGGGTTTAATGCGCGATGAGGGTATTATTGAGTTCGATGGTTCTTCAATCAAAATAAAAAATGTCTCCACTCTGGAGAAATTTATCGAGTAGTTGTTATATAACACTCGTTCGCTCCAACAACACCATTTTCTGCCATAAATGATGAGTTTATACCCTCGACAAAATATACCCGTTTGCCTCTGTGTAGCTATATCTACAACGGAACAGTGATGCCGATACCCCTTTTAGGTGCTATTTTGGTCAACCTGTTCAAGATTAACACGACCCAATTAAGTAAATAACCCCACAGCAAACTGTGGGGTTATTAGGGAAAAGGGAGCCACCCACAAAGTTACGGACGAAGCCGCTTTCATCCCGCCAGCAAGCTGACTGGTATTCAGCGGAGATTTTTATAAAATACGCATACCGGCGCTTAATCGAGCCATGCGCAATTATTAAACACGATTATTGTGATTGTGGAACTCTTTGTGAAGTGATAAAGTTCCTATAGTAATATACCGGCTAAAAGGTGAGCGCTAATTAAAACGACAACTCGATGAAGGTTTTAGTAATATTAAACCCTGCGTCCGGGAAAAAGACAGCGGAGCCTATCATAGAGTCAATAAACACTCAATTTAAAGCTTCCCAAATCGAATTTGAAATTTATAAAACGAAAAAAGAAGATAATATCGGTGATATTATAAGGGCTCGGCTAAAAAATAAATTTGACCTGGTGGTGGCGGCCGGCGGTGACGGAACCGTATCAGCCGTAATAAACGGGATCGCCGGAACCACGATTCCGCTGGGCATTATCCCTGCCGGAACGGGAAACCTGCTCGCGCATGATCTTGATATCCCGCTTGAAGTGAAAGACGCTGTCGCGCTTATTGCAGGAACACACAAATTGAGAAAGATCGATGCGATGAGAATCGGCAAAAGAGCGTATATTCTTAACATCAGTTTAGGCGCTAGTGCCGCGGTAGTAAACGAAACAAGTCCCAAAAATAAAAAACGATTTGGACGCATCGCCTATGCCTGGACAGTCGTTAGTAAACTATCTACGTTGAGGCAAAGATCCCTGACTGTTTCAGTTGACGGAAAAACTTTGAAATATCATGCCATTGAGGTCGCAATTTTCAATTCCGGGAGCATCGCTAAAACGCTTTATCCCAATGGTCCGGATATTCGTATCGATGACGGGTATATAGACGTTTGGATCATGAGTATCCAAACAATTCTGGATTATCCGCAATATTTATTCAAGATGATGACTGGAAAACCGGCAAAACGGATTTCACATTTTATTAAGGCCAAGACTGTCTCGGTTAAAAGCCGTATTCCACTACCGGTTCAAGCGGATGGTGATATTTTCGGAACCACCCCGATCGAGGTCGAGGTGATACCGGCCGCATTGACAGTGCTGGTTGGTAAAAAACCCACCAATAAAGCATAACCATTTGCCTCAGTGTAGCTATATCTACAGCGGAACAGTGATGCCGACGTTCATGTAGCTGTAAAACAAACCTTAGTGCAAATCCCAAATAATCAACTCAGGTGATTGTAAACTAAAACTTGCATCGAGATATTAAACGTGCTCTAATATTGTTCAGATTATATTGCTCGCACAGGTAAGTCGCTTCAGTATTTGGCAAATTGCCCGTCATTTCAAAGATATTCGTATTGAGATTTAGTCTCACACCTAACTGGCCCAATCCCATCGGAAAAAGGCCAAAAGGTGTCTAACCCTAAGTGATGAAACGCTTTTAAAAACAAGAAAGACACGGTACTTTTTATTTAACCGTGCCTTTCCTTTTTATTGTTCCATACTTAATACCCCGACCATGAGGTCGAGGGATGGAGTTCTCCCTGCATCTTCCCTTCTCTCCTCAAAGAGGCAGGGCAACGAAGTTGAAGCAGGCAATACCCCGACCGTAAGGTCGTGGGAAGTTTATTCGGGAGATAATAATTTATTGAGTCGGTTTTCGCCGTAACGCCAGATGGAGGTACCCTTACCGTGTACCTCCATCCATCTATTGCATCTTCGGTCTCTATTAATTTCTACTTTTTACGGCGAGCGACTATTGCCAAAACCAATACGACGATGACTATTACGGCCACTACGGCGATAAGCGCAATTAGCCAACCGGCGAGTCCGGTTGTTGATGTTGTCGTCGGCGTTGTCACAGCTGTCGTGGTCGGCGGCGTTGTCACCGATGTCATTGTCGTGGGTGTTGTCGTTGTAACCCCTGTGATAACGGCAAACGCAGTAAAGTGGTTTACCTGAACAGTAATAGTGTGGTTAACGGTATCGACAACCCCTCCGAGAGTTACCCATTGACCCTCAGACACGCTGTAATAAGCTATCACCAGACTTGTCTCAGGGACTCCCGAGGCTAATTTTGTCGGGTCATAAGTGAATGTCATCGATATAGGCGAACTGAATTGAGCACCGGACGGGCCGAATTCATAGGGGGTTGAAATGATGTTTTCTCCTGCCGGTAGTGGAGCGGGTAGTTCCGACAACTTTGTCACGGTTATCGAGGTCAGCGGTTGACCATCAGACGTTGTTCCGCTTATTCCGGCGGGTATATTAATGGTTGCATTGTTGTCCGCAGAACTCAGTGTAACCGGCCCGATGAATTCACCGCTTGCAGTAACATCATTAGTCACATTAACGGTTCCCGTCCCGGTTACAGTAGTGGTAGTGGTAACCGGCGGGGTAGTTGTAGTCGGGGTTACAGTAATCGTAACCTGTGGGGTAGTTTGGATTGTTGTACTAACCAGTATAAGCGAGAAATTGGCTGTGGTACTGATATTCGCGCCGACATTGATATCCGTGCGTGCGGCAGTAGTGACGCCATCGCTCCAACCGGTGAAGCTGTATCCGGCATTGGGCACTGCCGTTACCGTCACGCCACCGGCCCCATAATTAACCGTCTGCGGTCTGGCGCCCGTAATCGTGCCGCCAGTGCCTGCAGTATAGATCAGTGTGTAGGTATTGATGGCAAAGGTAGCAGCTATGGTATGATTCGCTGTTACTGCCGGGAAAGTATAAGCTCCCGCTGTCAGGGTGACCGCACTCCCGTCTACGGTGACCGAAGCCACATTGTAGCCGCTATTGGCCGTTACGGTGTAGGTTGGCGTAGTTCCGGAATTCACCGTGGCCGTAGCGGGTGTTATCGTCCCATTGGCCCCGGCATTCACCGTAATGGTGTAGGTATTGATGGCAAAGGTAGCAGCTATGGTATGATTCGCGGTTACCGCCGGGAAAGTATAAGCTCCCGCTGTCAGGGTGACCGCACTCCCGTCTACGGTGACTGAAGCCACACTGTAGCCGGTATTGGCCGTTACGGTGTAGGTTGGCGTAGTTCCGGCATTCACCGTGCCCGTAGCGGGTGTTATCGTCCCGTTGGCACCGGCATTCACCGTAATGGTGTGGGTAACTCTTGTCACTATCAAAGTTACAGTAACCGGCAGGGTTGCGCCGTTTTTTGCTGCAAGAGTTCCGGTGTAAACATAAGTTCCAACCGGATAATCATCATCAACGGTTAGGTTATAGGGAGCAGATAGACCAAGTGCCGAAGCAAGTGTCTGCTTGAAGTTGTCTACTAATGTATAACTACCACTTGCAGCATTCAGGTAGAAGAATGGGGAAGCGCCATTGATTTCGTTATCTATTTGGGTTTCCATTGCAGGTGTCCAGCCCGAGCTTGACTTAGCTGCGAAATAACTGAATAAAGCCGCGCTATTTGATGGTGTTGTAAGGATAAATGCATAGCTATTATCAGCAAGAGATGGTGTTGCTGTTGGTAAATTTAATGTAAGAGTATGCTCTGTATTCGCTACGTCATTAGTGGCGATTGTGAAGCCAGCCGAAAGTGACCCGGTTATGCTAACGTCACTCGTCATACCAGTAGTAAATGTAAGGGTAGCCAATCCAGGCTCCGTGACGACGTTACCGATTAACGTAACTGCCGTTTGTGCCAGCGCTCTGCCGTTCAGTACCGCACCGTTATCCATCGCAATGTTTGTGGCACACAGTATGTTCCCATTGAATACAGAATTAGCCAACAATTCTACACCGTAGGGTCCAATATTACCAAGTACAACCCAGAAGATGTTTTGCGGTAAGGCACCACCACTTAGGGTAACACTCTGAGAAGCATCAATACTAAGATCTCCTGATATCTGGAAAACCCAGACAGCATTAGAATTGCCGCCTGCATCAAGAGTAACACCTGGGGAAGGTATCGTAACATTAGTGTTAAAACTGTATATACCAGGTGCAAGTGTTAACCCACCAAGGTCCCCAGCCCCCTCATTCACAATAGGTGCCGGCGTTGTCAGCCCCATTGCAGTAGTATAGGCAGTAGACATATTAGATACAGCCGTTGACAGATTACCTGAAGTAGGATCTGCATAGTTGGATGCATATACTTTACCAGTAACTAGAGATGACGTCGCAAATACATTCGTTGAATCCTTTGTTAGCCCAAATCCAGTTATAGCCGTGCTGTCAATTGGACTAACTCCAAGGTTCTCTTTACTCTTAGTTGCAAAATCGAGAAACTCGAATTATTAAGCAATTGTAAAGTAAAATAGTCAATAATATTATTGGAGGAAATATGGAGTTTGCTCAACTTTCAAATAGATTCTTTTTTTATAACGCTGGCGTCAAAGCAGGCAATGAATCCGCAGGAATGACAAGTATAAGTAATGAGGGGAACACCTCCACTACTAATGACCTTCATCGGAGGCTCAAAAGCAATAAGAATTTGCATATCAAGGCTGAGATTCATTCTCTTACCACAGTATAGACACGTTTTTGCGGGATAATCTTTAGCTTTTAACATTTTGCATCTCCTTATTTTAACAGTGGGCTAGGGGGTTTGGAAAAATCGAGGTAAGGGCAATGACTCCCTAATCAAACCCAAACCCCCTAGCTTGCCACTATCATACCACGTACTTTACAAAAGGTGAATTATGTAATTGTAAAGTAGAAATCACCCCCAAACTTATTGTCAAGTAGAGACACTAAGAGGAAATAGAACCAACTCCAATATCTCCAACAATTGAGGTGGTTCCAGTGGTTGAGATTCCTGATTTTGCCAGAATAACATAGTTAGCCGCTGCCCCAAGATTTACCACAGGTTGAGTTGCCGCGTTAACCGTTACTTGCGGGCTGGCCACTATCGCGGTCAAAGTACCGCTGGCGCTGACTTTAGACTCGGTTGTGAATGTGGCCGTTCCAGTGCTAGTTTGTGCATGCCCACCCGAAGTTACGCCACCATTACCATAGACCACCGTGATTGTCCCTGCACCAGGAAGTGTTGTTATTGGAACGGTGACGGTCTGTCCATAAAATGTTAGCGTTCCAATTGTTCCGCCGGACGATGTCGCCGTTGTATACCCCTCTGTTCCGCTGGTAGCCTGAGGTACTGACCAGTAAGCAGGCACCATGATGGTAATTGCTCCTCCATCCATATTGCCTGCCGCGGTAAATAAGAATGTCAGAGTATTACCCGTACTCCCAGCAATAACTGAGGTTGGAGTGACAGTGCACGTTCCGGACCCATCGGTTGCCGGCGGGGCTCCCGCACTTACCGGGACTGCCAGCATCATGCTCATGCCCAGCACTAGCACTAAGGCAACCCAAACACTGAGAATTTTACTTTTCATTGAATCCCCCCTTTATATAAACATAATTTTGCTGGCTACATCGGTTCTTTGTTGTAATTAAATATATCTTCTGGATTTATGATGGTTACTCATCTTCTCTTTGTCTGGCGCTGGGCACGTATCCTGTTGAGATCAGGGGCTGTAGACATGGTTTCCTAACTCTTTATTGCACGGATCGCTGTCTTTCCCTTTCGGCTTGCTTCGGATGCGATCTGTTTAACCTTATCCATAACTTCACCGGTCTCTTCTATGAACGTGTCTATTGAAAACCCGAAAGCAGAGTCCCACATGCTTTAACGTGGGTGAATGTAATGAGGTTCTTTGACGATTCGACCATTCGCTTGACCTAAAGATGGGTATCTATTTCCACTAGTATATCTATTTTTATATGAATAAGTTATAAATTTAGTTGACAACATATTACATTTTTATACTATTTGCAACCAAGGCTAGTAGATAAATGCTTGGGGTATGCCGAATAACGTGTCATTAATGTCTTCGCATCAGTTCTTTGTATATATAAGTGGGTATAAGGAATTATCCTTGAGATATGTCTGTTACATTTTTGAAAGAGAGTATCCTTTTGCCTCTGTGTAGCTATATCTACAGCGGAACAGTGATGCCGATGTTTGTTCAATGGTAACTTAGATTGAAACCAGAGTTTTTAAGGGGAGCAGAGATGCTCCCCTTTTTTTTTACATTACGTTAACCTAACCTTAATCTAACCTTAACCAAAACTCTAAAAGAAAATGATACAGTGATAGTAGAAGTACCGCAGTTACCACCCGGGGTTGAAAACAGAGCTTACAAAGCTACCGCGGGTATTTTTGAAGCCTCTCGGAAACATCGAGGGGTTTTCTGATTTTTAGCCTGCGAATTGTTTGACAGCCTGCCTTTACCCGATTTGAAAGCACCGCATCGAGACGGACGCGTTTTGGAATCCTTCGTAAGTAAATGTCAAATCATCGTCTTTTTGCTGTAGCGCGATGGCGAAAATCATCGGCAGGTAATGGTCCAGCGTCGGCACGGAAAGCGACGTAATCCGGTCCATATCCTGACAATCGAGCAATGCTTGATGGTTTCTATCCAGTAATTCGCGCTTTACCCTTTCATCAAACTCAATGGCCCAATCATACGGCTTAGCGTCTGTATTTTCAAAATCAGCCACTCTGAGATTATGCACAATATTACCGCTGCCGATTACCAGGATATTCTTTTCCCTCAGAAAGTTGAGTTGCCTGGCCAGGTCATAATAATACCGCAGGGTTTTCCGGTTCCACCCGTTGTAAGGTGAGTAGTCCAGGCTCATTTCCATTACCGGGATGTCCGCTTTGGGATACATATGTTTTAGAATTGCCCAGGATGCGTGGTCCAGTCCCCATTCCGTACTGCACGTAACCGCCGTGCTTTTAATCGTTTCCGTAATCATGCGGGCGACCGCCGGAGAACCGGGACTGGGATATTGAATACGGTACAATTCCTCCGGGAATCCGCCGAAATCGTGGATGGTTTTCGGTTTTTCCTCGCAGGTCACAAACGTACCCTCAGTCAACCAGTGCGCCGAAACCACCAGAATAGCGCCCGGTTTGGGCAGGTCTTTTCCCAATTTAGCCAGGCTGCGTGTAAAATCATTATCGGCGATGATGTTCATTGGCGAACCGTGTCCGATAAACAAAACCGGCATTTTCATTACTGCACCGTACCTTTGAACAATGCTTCTGCCAGAATAAAGGGATAAAGGTCTTTAACGGCCATTAACCCAAATAGGTTTGCGGGCAAATCTTACTTAAAACGGGTTACTTTTGCTCAGCAGCAATGACCTCTTCCACCCACTGCATAGCCGCCAGCATTGTCGGAAAACCGGCGGTAGTTGTGGACAAAAGTACTGCTTGCCGGATTGCATCCGGGCTTACGCCGTCTTCCAGCGCACGCTTTGCCAGCTTCTGCACATTGCCCTCGTGGCCTAACGCAGTCGCTACCCCCAATTTGATGAGATGCTGCGTCTTCTCGTCGATGGGCCCTGCCTTTGCGCATTCGGCTCCCAGCTGGTCGAAACTCCTGGCGACACCGGGATAACGCTTCTTGAATTCGGTAAAGTACTTTGGTGAATACTTCATTGTCGGCCTCCTTCGAAGAATAATATCTTAGGGATGTATTGCTGTTATGGCACTAAAACAACCTTGATGGAATCATCGCCTTTTCCGGCGATTTCAAAGCCTTTTTTGAAATCTTCCAGGGCTAATTTATGCGTTACGACCCCCTTTCCGGAAACTCTCCCGTTCGCCATCCATTCCAGAACCGGTTTGTAGCAGTACGGCCCCAGGTGCGAGCCGTGGATGTTAAGTTCTTTCGCATCGCCGATAATCGTCCAGTTGACGGTAACGGGGTCCATAAAGAATCCGAACTCCACAAAAGTGCCCAGTCTCTTAATCATATCCAGTCCCTGTTCGACGCTTTTCGGGAACCCTGTGGCTTCGATGTAAACGTCGCAGCCGATTCCTCCCGTTAATTCCTTAACTTTCGCCGTTACATTTTCTTTCGCCGGATTTAAAACAATATCCGCGCCTAATTGTTTGGCCGCCTCCAATCTTTTTTCCTTGATGTCCAGTACTATCGCCAGTTTGGGATTCTTCATTTTGATAAACTCCAGCATACCCAATCCCAAAGCGCCGGCCCCGGACAGAACAACGACATCGTTATTCTTTATTTCGCCACGGTCGACGGCATGTTTCCCGCATGCGTAAGGCTCAATTAAAACGGCGGTTTCCATCGGAATATTCTCCGGGACCTTATAATTAAGCGCCCCTTTTTGAAATTTAATATACTCTGCCATACCGCCGTCATATTTGAAGCCGTAAAGTCCGCCGTTTGTGCACATCCAGTAGTTTCCCTCAAGGCAATTTCTGCAATATCCGCAGGGGACTATTTGTTCGGACGTAACCCTGTCGCCGATTTTGAAATCACCCTTAACACCGTGTCCGATTTCGACGACATGCCCGATAAACTCATGTCCCGGAGTGAACGGCCATTTGAGATGCGGCGGCGTGCCTTTCCCACCCCAGGCATCCTGGAGGTGCGAAATCTTGACATCGCCGATGCAAATGCCGCAAGCTTCAACTTTGACCACCATTTCCCCTTCGCCTGCCGTGGGCATCGGTAATTCTTCAATTTTATATTCCGGGACGACATTCTCCACCTTGTAATCTCCACT
>Ga0224521_1000279_pt1 | contig 16178 bp, 13 predicted proteins | sample CFST0metaG_FD_182731 | JGI IMG/M metagenome (GOLD analysis project Ga0224521, IMG submission 182731) | Peat soil microbial communities from Stordalen Mire, Sweden - C.F.S.T0 | ecosystem: Environmental > Terrestrial > Soil > Wetlands > Peat | place: Sweden: Norrbotten County, Stordalen Mire... | reverse complement strand
AAGAATGCAGACATTTTCACCTGAATGTTTTGTATCTTTTGTATAACCATTCAGTGCCGTTTCCATCGATTTAAGAACAATAGCCTCTCTTCCCACCGACCTTCCGGTCAATTTTATACGATATGTAAAACCTATATGCTTGTAAACGGGTTTCAATGTATAACTAAATCCCAGATTGCCATTATACTTTTCAACCCATGGATTTCCAAGAACAAAAAAGTCAAGAGTCTCATCGTTGGATATTCTTTCGGCAGCAATAATCTGATGCTCCGAACTACTTTTGTTGAAGTCAGCTTCAGATTTTTTAAACCTTGAATAAATTGCAGACATAGGAGAACTGAAATTTAATCCTGCTACCGTATTAATAGTAATGTCTCTTTTTAATCTATTAATGATAGCATCTGCATCAAAGTAATCGGAAGTAGCGCTCTCAAATATCGATGAACCGGTCAGCAAGTAAGTTTTAAAGTCTTCAGAGATATTGTCGTAAAGCGGTTGAATAGCGTATTTACCCTTGTTATCTATAAATCCGCCTTTCCCACCAATCATTACCCAGGCAATATTTCCATTAAAAGGTAATGCCGAGTCAAACTGCGGATTGATAATCAATTTTCCTGACTTATTAATATACCCCCATTTATCACCCTGCTTTACCGGAGCAAGGTCATTTCCGGCGAATGGCTCTGCATCGGTGAATTGCGGTTCGATAACCATCTTGCCGTCTTGATTGCACCAGCCCCATTTATTATTCTGTTTTACCTGATATTGCTTAAAGTCAGCCTTCATTTCCTGAAATGTAGGGTTGATAGCATATTTTCCGGTTTCAACAATTACTCCCCAGTTCTTCCCGGATGAGACAATAGCTTTCCCTGCCTCAAAATCTCTGGCATTAGCATATTGATAATTTACGATTTGTTTTCCTGTTGCATCAATATATCCCCATTCGCCGGCAGCATTGGCAACAGCACATTTTCCATCACTAAAATTACGAACAGCCGAATACTGTGGATTAATCTTTACAGTGCCGTTCTTATCTACAAATCCCCATTTCTGATTAACGCTATCAATGGAAATACTGAATGCCGCCAGTCCGTCTTTGAAAATCCGAACCGATTTTGCTATCGGCAATTTAAATAATGTTTCACCTTTGCTATCAATTGCCTGGGGTGCTCCATTTTCGGGAACTACCCAGGCAATATCTTCACTGAACACAGTAGCCTCTTTATAATTTGCCTTTATTGCAAAGTTTCCATCTTCACTAATGAAACCCCACGAAGGCTTAGTGCCGAAAGTCCGAACCAATGCCAGCTTGTTTCTAAAAACAGACGATTCTTTAAATTGTGGATTAATGATAATTTTTCCACCTGGATTTATATACCGATAAATATTCCCATTACACACCGGGAGTAAATTAATTACCTGAGTTTCCTTCGTAGACGAGCCACATGCCGTCAAAAAAACTGTCAACAAAACAGAACTGATAAGTTTTAAATGTCTTTTCATTATTTCAATATTTATACTACGCAAACCTCATCGATGCGCTTCCTAATACTATTCTTATTACATCGGATCCACATCCAAATTTACCCACAAAGCTTTGAACTTTGGTTCGGCCAACAGATTAGTGGTGACCTGACGAAGAATATCTTTTGCTTTTTCGGCGGATGCTTCTACTTCAAACTTGAGCAAAATATGTTTGATGTACATATTTTGAATGCGCGATACGGCCGGAACGTTTGGTCCGAGTACGCGATTATTGAATACAGCACGCAAATCGACAGCCATCCGAGCTGCTGCCTGATTCAGAATATTCGGATCACGATGACGAAGTACAATCTGAATCATGCGGAAGTACGGCGGATATTTAAACAATTTCCGCTCGTCGCACTGCGTGGCAAACATTGCCTGATAATCATTTCTGATGACTTGCCCGATAATGGGGTGCTCCGGCGACGAAGTCTGGAGAATCACCGTCCCGCGTTTATTTTTCCGACCGGCACGTCCGCTGACCTGCGCCATTAATTGGAACGCGCGCTCGTGCGCGCGAAAGTCCGGAAAGTTGAGCATGTTGTCAGCATTGAGAATTCCAACCAGGCTCACACACTCGAAGTCGAGTCCTTTCGACACCATTTGCGTACCAATAAGAATATCGACTTTATGCTGTTCGAAGTCGGAAATAATTTTTTCGTACGATTTCTTAGAACGTGTAGTATCTAAATCCATGCGCGAAACGCGGGCATCGGGAAAAATCTGTTTGATTTCGTCTTCTATCTTCTCCGTTCCAAAACCTTTCGTGGAAAGTGTTCCGGGCATTTTACAAGCAGGACAGATATTCGGAATCGGTTCGGTATACCCGCAGTAATGGCAAGTCAGGGTATTGAAAGCTTTGTGAACGGTAAGACTTACATCACAGTTTTTGCAATGCGGCACATAGGCGCAAGCCTTACATTCTATATATGGTGCATAACCCCGTCGATTTTGAAAGAGTATAACCTGTTCTTTATTCTGAAGTGCCTTGCCAATTCGTTCGAGCAAGGTATCGGTGAAATGGCTTTCCATTTGTTTCTTCCGATACGCTTCTTTGGTATCCACCACCAGAATTTCGGGCATAGCCATATCTTCGTGACGTTGGTTCAGTTCCACAAAACCGAATTTACCATTTTGCGCATTTTGATATGTTTCGATGGCCGGGGTAGCTGTTCCGAGCAAGGTTTTTGCACCGTGCATGGAAGCCAGCACAATGGCGGCATTGCGGGCATGATAGCGTGGCGCAGGATCGTATTGTTTGTAACTAGACTCATGTTCTTCGTCCACGATGATCAACCCAAGTTGGCGAAAAGGAAGAAAGATGGACGATCGCACGCCTATTATAACGTCGTAAGTTTTATCATTAAGTACATTATTCCATATCTCCACCCGCTCGGCATCAGAGAATTTGGAGTGATACACCCCAAGGCGTTTGCCAAAAACCCGTTTCAAGCGTGTGGTGAGTTGGGTGGTCAGCGCAATTTCGGGAACAAGATAAAGCACTTGTTTTCCTTCGGCCAGTACCTGATTAATCAGGTGTATGTAAATCTCGGTTTTGCCGCTGGACGTAACACCGTGCAACAACACCACCGGTTTTTCTATAAACTGTTTTTCTATTTCCTTAATGGCCACCTGCTGAAACTCATTGAGCGGGTAAACAGCAGAAGTCTGCACATCCGAAACATCCAACCGTCCGATTTCTTTCAGGTAGGTTTCCAACACGCCCCGTTCTACAAGCCCACTGAGCACCGCAGCCGAAGCACCCGATTTTTCCATCAGCTCTTTGCGTGAAACTTCCCGACGTTTGGTCGGAATGAGACATTTTGACAAATCGATGTACATCATCAGCACATCCAGTTGCTTTTTGGCACGACCAAGGTCATCAAATATTTTGCGCAGGTTATCTTCCTGCATGGCTTCGGCGGACATACGCACAAAGGTATCGTTCTTCACACGAAATTTATCGGTCAGTTCTTCGCTAATTTCGACAGCACCTTTGTCGAGCAATCCTTTCAGAGTTGGCATCACGTCGCGTATTTCAGTGACTTTATTCAGTTCCAAAACGGTAGTAGGTTTACCGTCGGACAAAGCCATCAACACCTTTTCTTCTTTTTCCGAAAGAACCGTTTCGGCTTCGTAATCGGGATTGATACACACCCGCGTTTCGCTTTCCAGTTTTAAACCGGCCGGAACCGCAGCCTGGTATACATCGCCAAGAAATGCCTGGTAGTAAGATGCAATCCATTCCCAAAACTTCATCTGCGGACGACGGAGAATAGGCGCATTATCCAGCAAACATACAATGTCTTTGGCTTCGTAAACGGTAGGCATCACGGTGTGAACAAGATACACCACGGCGGTATACATTTTCTTTTTACCAAACGGCACCACCACCCGCATACCAATGCGCACCGAGTCGGCCCATTCTTCCGGCACGGAGTAGGTAAAAGTATTGGCCAATGGCAAAGGCAATATGACGTCGACGTATTTCATTTTTCTTTCCGCAAAGGTAACAAACAATTGACAAAGGGCAATTAGCAAATGCAGGGATTCTTGGGGAAAAATGAATCGCGGAGAATTAATTGTGGGGAGGAAAAAGCATTCCAATTACACAAATCAATACAGGAATGATTAAATAACGTTAATTGCTAGAATCTAATTTATAATATTGTTTGATTTATAATATAAACCGGTTTATATTTGCAGAGAATTTAATCAACAATACATATAAGAAAAAACAATTTTATCATGGAAGAAAAAAACTTAAATGAGAAAGCCAGTTTAGAACTTATTTCTCAAATGATCACGAACTCCCGTCGGAAGTTAGAAGATGGGAACGGAATACCATTTCTTATCTGGGGCTATACTACTTTTTGTATATCACTTGCTGTTTTCTTTTTTATCAATGCAACCGGCGACTATCATTATCATTTTCTCTGGTTTCTGATTCCGGTAATTGGTTCAATCGGGATGTTTATTTCTAAAAGAAGTAAGGTTAAACATTCCGGACATGTCATGAATTTTATTGAACGTGTAATCGGAAATATCTGGATGGTGATTGGTATTGCCGGATTTATTGTTAGCGTAGGAGCATTTTTTGTTCGTATACCCATACTTTCCATAGTGCTTTTGCTAATGGGAATTGGAACGGCTTTGACAGGTCTCACTATTAAATTTAAACCTGTAATTATAAGTGGCTTTATCGGAATGGCAAGTTGCGTAGTACCTTTCGTACTGAAAGGAAATGAACAAATACTTGCTTTTGGAATTATTTACCTGATTATAATGGTAATTCCCGGACACATCCTGAATTATAAAGGGAGGAAAAAGCATGTTTAAGGAACTCAATCCGTTGCTTCATTCGGAACTTCGGCTGGGTATCATGTCTATACTTATTTCGGTAGAAGAAGCCGATTTTGTGTATATTCGTGAAAAAACAGGTGCTACAGCAGGAAATATAAGTGTTCAGATTGATAAACTTAGTGACGCCGGTTACATTGAAGTAAGCAAAGGATTTTTAGGGAAAAGAACACGAACAGTCTGCAAAATAACGGAAAAAGGAGTGAATGCTTTTGAAGAATATGTAGAAGCTCTGAAGAGTTATCTGGATATCAAAAGCAAATGATGAGAAGATGGCAGGACGTGGGGCTTCCAATATCCTGCCATTACTTGTTCGATTTGTGGGCAGAGCTTTGCTTTACACCACCATTAAACCACAAAAAATACAATTCAGGATGAAAAACCGCCTTTTTTCAGCAGTTCTGCGGCGAAAAATACGTTTTTTAAAAGAAAAATGACACGGTAAAAAACAAGAATCGGAGCTGGTTGATTTAGGCAATAATGCGGCTGTAATACAAATAACAGACAGGTCGAAAAGAAAGAGAGATATGATTAGAACAATAATGATTTTGACTGAATTTCATTTTATGATATTTGAGAAAAAATAGTATATTTGCATTATATATTCACGCTGGAAATACAGCCAATTAAAAACCAAAAAAATTATTTGAAAAATGGAAGAGTTAGTAAGCAAAATCAAAGCTCAATTTGAAGCTTTTGCAACAGATGCAGATTTACAAGTTGAAAAAAACAACAAAGCTGCCGGTACACGTGCACGTAAGGTTTCTCTTGATCTGGAAAAATTATTGAAAGAATTTAGAAAAGTATCAGTAGAACAATCAAAGAACTAAAAATTGAATTTTCTTCTTAGTGAGCAAAGCTCTTCCTTAATAGGGGAGCTTTTTTTGTTTCACTCTGTACCGATTAGGTATATGATAAGTAGTGACTGCCGAGAAACTATTTATTGCCACGAAGTGGCTAAATGTGAATAACCCCTGGTGAAGCTTGCGAAACCAGGGGATATGAATGACCCTATATCCTCAACCCCGAAGTGGGTTGAATAATAAGGTAGTACGTTGATATTGAACCCTATTAGCTGCGCTGACCGTTAGTTCAGGGTTCTTACTTTCATATTATTCTAATCCGCCCCGATGCATCGGGACGGTTATTGGGTACGCCGATTTTCAATTCACATTAAATTCTTTCAGGATTTTTTGATTGCATAAAAAATTAATAGGTGCAAGAGAAATGAACATTTATATTCAATAAGCTTGCACATAAATCTTAAAGCAAGACGTTATTCAATTATAAATCAATGATATTATAGTTTTTCAGCACACTCTAATTACATTTTATCCTTCAAAAACATTCCGGTATACGATGCTTCGCAATTAATGATATTTTCAGGAGTTCCTTCAAAAACCAGATTTCCACCTTTGTCACCTCCTTCGGGACCTATGTCGATAATATGATCGGCACATTTAATGACCTCAATGTTGTGTTCAATAATAATGACTGTATGACCTTTGGCAATAAGTGCATCGAAGGCTTTCATCAAGGTTTTTATGTCGTGAAAATGCAGGCCTGTAGTCGGCTCGTCGAATACAAAAATGGTGGGCTCAGGTTTTTCATTGGCAAGAAACGAAGCCAATTTCACCCGTTGACTTTCACCACCCGATAACGTGCTCGACGATTGTCCTAGTTTTACGTACCCAACCCCTACATCCTGCAGTGGCTTTAGTCGCTTCACAATCTTCTTTTCGGTGTTTCCGGTTTGCGCCGAGAAAAACTCGATGGCCTGATTCACCGTCATCTCCAACACATCAAAAATGTTTACACCTTTATATTGTACATCCAACACATCCTGCTTGAACCTTTTTCCGTGGCAATGTTCGCATTCCAGCACCAAATCGGCCATAAATTGCATTTCCACTGTTACCGTTCCTTCGCCCTGGCATTCTTCGCATCGCCCACCCTCGGTATTAAACGAAAAATGCGAAGCGGTGTAATTCATCTGCTTGGATAATTGCTGGTCGGCAAACAGTTTTCTGATTTCGTCGTACGCTTTTATATACGTCACCGGATTAGAACGCGATGAACGCCCGATAGGATTCTGGTCGACAAATTCAATATCCTTAGCCAGATGCATACTGCCTTTGAGCGTTCCAAACTGACCGGTACGGTCTGCCACTCCACCATAATGTTTTTTCAGGGCGGCATAAAACACACTTTTTACCAATGACGACTTTCCCGAGCCGCTGACTCCGGTAACCACGGTCATCACATTCAACGGGAATTTGACATTAATTCCTTTCAGGTTATTCTCGCGTGCCCCTATTACTTCAATAAAGTTACTCCATTTGCGGCGCTGAGCAGGAACTTCAATTTTTTCCAGCCCCAATAAATATTTCAATGTGTATGAATTCTCCACATCGGCGGCAGTAAGCACAGCATTTCCTTTTTCGGTAAGGTTCGGAATTCCCTGAAACACTACTTTGCCACCAAGCCTTCCGGCATTTGGACCTATATCAATAAGGTAATCAGCAGCCCGCATAATCTCTTCGTCGTGTTCCACCACCACTACCGTATTTCCCAGATCGCGGAGTTGTTTCAATACTTTTATGAGCAAATGCGTATCACGCGAATGCAAGCCAATACTCGGTTCGTCCAGAATGTACAACGACCCAACCAAACTGCTCCCAAGCGAAGTGGCTAAATTAATACGCTGGCTCTCTCCACCCGAAAGTGAATTTGACAAGCGGTTAAGCGTAAGGTAACCGAGCCCCACATCGAGTAAAAAGTGAATCCGATTCGTTATTTCAAGTAGCAATCGTTTTGCGACCGCTGCATCCTGCTCGTCTAACTGGAGATTATCAAAAAACTCATTCAGTTTGCCAACCGACATCAATACCAGCTCCGAAATGGATTTATCGGCAATACGTATATATGATGCCTCCTTTTTTAGACGACTGCCATTACATTCAGGACAAATAGTCTTACCCCGATAACGAGCCAACATTACCCTGTACTGAATTTTATACTGGTTAGATTCCAGATGTTTGAAAAATGCATTCAGCCCTTCAAAGTATTTATTACCCGTCCAAAGCAGATGGCGCTGTTCATCGGTCAGTTCATAATAGGGTTTATGAATGGGAAAACTAAATTTAGATGCTGTGCGAATCAAGTTTTTTTTCCATTCGCTCATCACTTCGCCTTTCCAACAAACCACCGCATCTTCAAAAATGGAAAGTGTCTTGTTTGGCACCACCAAATCTTCATCAATACCGATTACCCGCCCGAATCCTTCACAAACCGGACATGCACCAATAGGACTATTGAAACTAAATGTATGAACTGTTGGAGTTTCAAAAGTCATTCCGTCAGCCTCAAATTTCTTAGAGAAATAAAGCAATTCTGGTTTCTCGTCAGTAATCATTTTGAGCACACAAACTCCGTTACCTTCCGAAAAAGCCGTTTCAACAGAATCGGTCAATCGACTGATAGCCGTTTTTGTATGTTCCACCACCAAGCGGTCAATCAACAAATACACACTATCGGAATCCTTTTCAGCAATAGTATTTTTAATTGCTTCAGCTATTTGAACTGTCTCCCCATTCACATCCAATCTACTGAATCCTTGTAAAAGCAAACTTTGAAGTTGTTCACTGAGGGTTCTGTCGCCGGTTGGAATTACGGGAGTCAATACCATTAGTTTAGTTCCATCTGCAAAATCCATCGCAGCATCAATCACATCCTGTGCTTCATGCTTCCGCACCAGATCACCTGAAATAGGTGAATAGGTTCTTCCAATGCGGGCATAAAGAAGTTTGATATATTCGTAAATTTCAGTGGATGTTCCAACTGTAGAACGCGGATTGCGCGAATTTACTTTTTGTTCAATGGCAATAGCCGGTGGAATACCTTTAATATAATCCACCTCCGGCTTGCTCATTCGTCCCAAAAACTGTCGTGCATACGCTGAAAGACTTTCCACATAGCGCCGTTGCCCTTCGGCATAAAGTGTATCAAAAGCTAACGATGATTTCCCTGAACCCGAAAGTCCGGTAATTACCACCAAATTATTACGTGGAATTTCTACATCAATATTCTTTAAATTGTGAACTCTGGCACCTTTTATAATGATATTCCCTTGTTTGGACATAATTTTTTTTTCAGAAATGAAGTAACTGCAACAAATTGCATTTACAATTTTGATTGACTTGCAAAGATACTACTTAAGAAATGAATATCTAATAGTGAATAATGGAAAATAAACTGACATTCTCTTTTTTTCTGTTTTAATAATTAATCCCTCTTAATGCATAAAACAACAATCGATATACAAAACGCATGCATTAACAACAAGAAAATATGCATTATAAATGAATAATAATTGCAAAACGAGCTATTTTAGAATAAATATGAAAAATAAGTTCATATTCACTTTGCAGAATGCAAAATTTATATTACTTTTGCGACAAATCTAAATAATTATGCATTTATGAAGAATAAGCGAAACCGTTTACAGATAATCTCAGAGATTCTTCGGTCTACTTTAGTTGGTAGTCAGGAAGAACTGCTAAAGATTCTGAGCGAACGACAGTGCGAAGTGACACAAGCAACTTTATCTCGCGATTTAAAATTACTGAAAGTAGCCAAAACGCCTTTGTCAAACGGAGCGTACAAGTACATTCTACCAGCGTATAACAAACCTCTTCCCAGTACAGGAACGGTAAATACGTTGATTTCTCATGGAGCAGTATTAAGTATGGAATTTTCAGGTCAGTTGGGTGTAGTAAAAACAAAACCAGGTTATGCAAGTGCTATTGCATGGGATATTGACAATAAAGCTACCGATCATGTACTAGGAACAATAGCAGGTGATGATACAATTTTAGTGATTCCCCGTGAAGGTGTAACGCGTGATGACATTCTTGAGATGATGAACATTACTTTTTCGGAAAAGGATTAAATAAAGTGGAAAACTTTGTGAGGTTTACAACTTTGTGAAGTTAAACAGAACTCATTCAAAATTGAATATGGACAAAGAGATTGCCGTTAAAGAGATTACGGTACAAATTGCTGATGAGCGTTTTTTAAGTTATGTTGATACAATTTTGACTACCATTGCAGATGCGGCCAAAGTGCGTGGAACAGGTATTGCCAGACGCTCGCCCGAGTATATCGAGCAAAAAATGAAAGAAGGAAAAGCTATTATAGCTTTAGCAGGAGAGGAGTTTGCAGGATTTTGCTACATCGAAACTTGGGGTAATAAGAAATTTGTTGCCAACTCAGGTTTAATCGTTGTTGATAAATACCGTGGACATGGACTTGCCAAACGTATTAAACGCAAAGCATTTGAACTCTCACGCCAGCGTTATCCCGACGCAAAAATATTTGGTCTGACAACCGGACTGGCTGTTATGAAAATAAACTCCGAGTTGGGATACAAACCTGTAACATTCTCCGAACTTACCGATGATGCAGCTTTTTGGAAAGGTTGTCAGAGTTGTGTGAATTATGACATTCTACAACGTACCGGTCGCAAGCATTGCTTATGTACAGGTATGCTATTCGATCCATCAAAAGATATAGAAAAATAATAAGAATTGAAAATCCGGTAAAACTTTACCGGTAAGCATAGATATAAAAAAGATGAAAGAAAAAGTATTATTAGCATTTAGCGGAGGTCTGGATACTTCGTTTTGCGCCATGTATCTGGCTCAGGAAAAAGGATATGAAGTTCATACTGCGGTGGCAAATACCGGTGGCTTCAGCGATGATGAATTGAAAGTGATTGAAGATAAAGCTTTTCGCTTGGGTGCAAAAACACATGTGGCACTGGATGTAACACAAGAATATTACGAAAAGAGTATTAAATACATGGTTTTCGGAAATGTACTCCGCAACGGAACATATCCCATCTCGGTAAGTTCAGAGCGTATTTTCCAGGCTATTGCCATTATTAATTACGCCAAAGAAATTGGAGCCGATTACGTGGCTCACGGAAGTACCGGTGCCGGCAACGACCAGGTTCGTTTTGACCTGACTTTTGATGTATTAGCTCCCGCGATAAAAATCCTTACTCCGACACGCGACATGGTGTTGACTCGTGAATATGAAATCAATTATTTGAAAGAACATGGGTTCAAAGCCGATTTCACTAAAATGGAGTATTCCATCAATAAAGGATTGTGGGGAACCAGTATTGGAGGTAAAGAAACTCTGAAATCTGAACAAACATTGCCCGAAGAAGCATATCCGAGTCAGATTGAAAAACAAGGTGAAGAAAATGTCACCATCGAATTTGAAAATGGTGAAATCACTGCGGTTAACGGTCAAAAGAATGACAACAAAGTATTGTTGATTAATCAATTGGAAAATATTGCTAACAAATATGGCATTGGACGCGATATGCATATTGGAGATACCATCATTGGTATTAAAGGACGGGTAGGCTTCGAAGCTGCAGCACCATTATTGATTATCAATGCTCATAAAATGCTTGAAAAACATACACTTACTAAATGGCAACAATACTGGAAAGACCAGTTAGGTAATTGGTACGGAATGTTCCTTCACGAAGCTCAATATCTGGAACCGGTAATGCGTGACATTGAGCAGTTCCTTCAAAGTTCTCAACAAAATGTAACTGGTACGGTGACTGTAAAACTTCGTCCTTACAGTTATACTTTAGTGGGTGTCGAAAGCACATTCGACCTTATGAAAACTGACTTTGGCGAATATGGCGAAGTAAACCGCGCCTGGAGTGCCGATGATGTAAAAGGATTTACTAAAATACTTGGAAATCAAATGAAAATCTATTATAACGTTCAGAAACGGAACGATAAATAGGAAACAATAAAACTAAAAAAACGATAATGGTCTTTGCCGGATAAGCAAAGACCATTTTTAATAGATTGCTATTCAGGTTGTTTTGGTAATTAGAATAAAAACAGTACTTTTGCAGCCTATTAATTTTATATTATAAATTATACTTTATGATGAACGCTCAGGATATCAAAAATGGAACTTGTATCCGTATGGATGGTAAGTTGTATTTTGTTATAGAATTTCTCCATGTGAAGCCTGGTAAAGGCAATACTTTTATGCGTACCACACTCAAAGACGTAGTTGATGGTCGCGTTATCGAACGTCGTTTTAATATCGGCGAAAAACTGGAAGACGTACGCGTTGAACGCCGTCCGTATCAATTTGTATACAAAGAAGGTGAAGAATTCATCTTTATGAATCAGGAAACTTACGACCAACATCCTATCAGCAAATCTCTCATCAATGGCGTTGATTTTCTTCTGGAAGGAATGGTTATAGAAGTTGTTTCTGATGCTTCTTCGGAAACAGTGCTTTATGCCGATATGCCTGTTAAAGTTCAGATGAAAGTAACTTATACAGAGCCCGGACTTAAAGGTGATACAGCTACAAACACGCTGAAGCCTGCAACTGTTGAATCGGGAGCTACCGTTCGTGTACCGCTGTTTATAACTGAGGGCGAAACTATTGAAGTTGACACTCGCGACGGATCTTATCTCGGAAGAATTAAAGCATAAGAAAATTCTGTTCCAAACATACATAAGTCTGATAAACAATCACGTTTGTCAGACTTTTTTTATTCAATAATAGTTGTAATTTGCAATTTTTTTTACGTTATTTGCGTTTAGTATTACAAACTTAAAAATTATGAGAAAGAGAATTCGAAGTTTTGGCTATGCCGGACGCGGAATAAAGGCGGTTTTTACATCAGAAGCCAACATGAAAATACATCTTGTTATAGCAGTTGGAGTTATAATTTGTGGTTTTGCTTTTAAAATTAATGCAACTGAGTGGAGTCTTTGTTTACTTTGTATGGCATTAGTTATTGGTGGCGAAATGATGAATACTGCTATAGAAAATGTTGTCGATCTGGCTTCTCCAGAGTTTCATCCTTTAGCCGGTAAAGCGAAAGATATAGCGGCAGGTGCTGTTCTGATTTGTGCCATTATCTCGGTTATTATCGGGTTGCTTATTTTTGCTCCGAAAATATGGTGTCTGTTTTAGCGTAAAATATCTTAGTTCGCTTATGAATAAAAATAATCCGGTTACCGATTTTTTTAATTTGATGTACCCCAACCTCTGTATTGTTTGCAGTGAGAACCTACACACAGATGAACAATATTTATGTTTAACTTGTTTAAATACTATACCGAAAACAAATTTTCACTTACATACAGATAATTTAATTGAAAAACGTTTCTGGGCTAAAGTACCTATTTACAGAGGTACAGCATTTTTCTTTTTTCAGAAAGGTTCGCCTTTTCAAAAGATATTGCATTCTTTGAAATACAAAGGGAATAAAGAAGTCGGACTTATTTTGGGTAAATACGCGGCAGTGGATTTATTAGATTCAGCTGATTTTTCTTCGGTGGATGTTGTTATACCGGTTCCATTGCATCCTGAAAAATTCAAAAAACGTGGATATAACCAAAGTGAATGGATTGGAAAAGGATTATCCGAAATACTACAAATACCTCAAGACACAACTACTTTAAAGCGAATAAAAGAAAATGCAACTCAAACAAGAAAAACAGTCTTTGAACGGTATGAAAATACAGAGGGCATATTTGAGTTATCAGATAAAACGACTCTTACAGGAAAGCATATTTTACTGGTCGACGATGTCCTTACCACCGGTTCAACTTTGGAAGCATGTATTCGTGTATTAACAGAAATAGAAGGAATAAGGATAAGTGTCTTTACACTTGCAGTGGCTTAAACAAACGTTTTCGGGAGATATCAGAGAATATTAACAACGGTCAGACTTCATTTTCAATAAGTTCAATCTTTTAACTTGAAAAATGAAAATCAGTGTTCTTGCAGGGCTCGAAAAATGAATATAAATCTGTAGATTTGCATTAAAATACATCCATTTCAAAACTTATTTGTGCATGTTGAATTATGCATTGTAAACTCCGACTATTTATTCCTTTAATATTCCTGATTTTGGTTGGTTGTTCTCTCATGCCCAATGAGATTAAAACTGCCGAACGAATTATGGAAACTGCACCTGACTCTGCATTACGTATTTTGCAGCGAATTCATACCGGTAATACAATAATGTCTTCTGCTGACAGGGCTCTATACGGCTTACTCTATTTCGAGGCATTGGATAAAAATAGTAAGCCTTTACAACCTGACTCTTTAATTAGCTTCTCATTAAATTATTATCAGAATTCCGGTGATAAACAACATCTTACCATCTGTTATTTTTATAAAGCCCGCATTTATAAAAATGCACAACGATATGCCGATGCAACTGTTCTCTATCTCAAAGCGTTGGATTACAGTCAGGATAGAAAAGATTATACTATGTTAGGCAAAATATATGCTGACATGGGAGACATATGTTCTCTCCAAATGGATTATAAAGAAACTTTAATAAAATACCAACTCTCTGCAGATTGTTTTAAAAGAGCGGGTAAACTCGTTGATGCAAGTTACAGCATCCTTAACATTGGTAGGACGTATAGATTGATAAAAGATTATAATTCTGCTCATAAATATTACCTCCAAGCTATCGCTCAAACTAAAGATTCTATATTTTGCGGCGTTGCCTTTCAAGAGATTGGAATTAACTATTATTGGGCTAAACAATTTGATTCTGCTCAATATTATCTTAGAAAAAGCATTCGATTTCCATATAAGAATTATAATTTTTCTATTAGATGTTATACTTTAGCTGATTTGTATTTTGATAAAGAGCGATATGATTCAGCTTATCATTATGCCTCATTAGCATTAAAATACCCAGCCAATTTTTTTACTCAAAGGGATTGCTATAGAATATTAGCAAATACAGAATACGTGCGAGGGAATTTCAAGCAAATGGCCATTTTTATGACTAATTATCAAGCATGTACCGATTCGGTTAGAAAAGTTGAATCCCAAACTAAGATTACAGTACTTGAAGACTTGCATCAAACTTCGGAAACTGCGAATAAAACAAAAAAATACCTGACTGTGCTTGGTTGGCTTTTGCCCCTGATTATATCAATAAGTCTTTATGTATTGTATCGACTAAGGAAACGGAATAAGGGCAAAGAAAAGGAACTTGAAGAAGCAGAAGAACAAATCAGTGTAAAACAGAACTTATTGGTAGATAGCCTGATACAAAAAATTGAAGAAACCCGAACATTACAGGCAGCGGTCTACAAGAAAGCGACCATCCCTCAACGGGAGCAAATGGACAAGGAATTATACAATATTTGCCTACATGTAAACGATTGGGAAGCATTCAAACGACTAATGAATAAAACATTCAACAATATTATTACAACCCTGGAAAGTAATTATTCAGAAATTACACGAAAAGAAATAATCTGGTGCTGCTTGTTTCTGCTAGATATTCGTACGCAAGATATGGCATTAATTCTCGACACCCAACCGGGAAGTTTATACAAGTTGAAGTCCCGCTTAACTCAAAAGCTCAATCTCAAAAGCACCAGAGAATTGGATCAGTTATTAAAAGAAAAGTCGGAAGGTAAGCAAATACAAAATTCCGCACTTCATTGATTTTCTTCATTAACACCCCCCTTTTTATCCCTCTTTTTCACCCCTTTTACGCCTTGTCCTAAATATTTCTTGCCAGAACGATGTAAGCTATTGCTAGTCAGCAAAATACCAAAACACGTGTCCTAATTAATTTTGCCATAAAATTTGGTGACATGTGTGGCTATGTATAACTTAGCACCTTGAAAAGATACCCTATCATTTTCAATAACCCTATGTTCACACTAAAAAATATGTTTTTATGAAAAAAGTTAATTCTTCTCTTTTTGGCATTTTTATGCTACTCTTTTGTATACTATCTGTACAAAGTGTTTTTGCAGTTGAGGTTCCTCTTAAAAAAGACAATCCAGCCAACGCAACTCAAACTAAATCAACATCTGCTCTTCCAGTAGCAGTAAGTATTAATGACACCGAACTTGGAATTGTCTTTAGTAAGTCTGTGGGTGTTGCAAACATCACCATTGAAGACCAAAATGGCAATGTAGTTTATCAAGATGTACTTGACACAAATTCTACACGCACAACCTCCATTGAAACCGGTGGCTTTGATAGTGGTAATTACACTGTAAATATTTCTTACAGTACTACTATTCTGATTGGTGATTTCCAATTATAAATTGATCTAGCATAGCACGAGGCGGGTTTGGATTCCGCCTCGTCTACAACTTAAAATAATAAACAGTAATGTTTCAAATTCCACTTATATGAAAAATATATTAAAGATATTATTGACTAAGAATGATAATTAT
>Ga0224521_1000264_pt1 | contig 16624 bp, 12 predicted proteins | sample CFST0metaG_FD_182731 | JGI IMG/M metagenome (GOLD analysis project Ga0224521, IMG submission 182731) | Peat soil microbial communities from Stordalen Mire, Sweden - C.F.S.T0 | ecosystem: Environmental > Terrestrial > Soil > Wetlands > Peat | place: Sweden: Norrbotten County, Stordalen Mire... | reverse complement strand
CTAGGCTTATCGTATAAAGAACAAACATATTATTTGAAGAAAAATTTTAAATTTCAGTATCCATACTATTTCAGTATGCTTTGGTTAAAAACATTATTCCCGTTTATTTGGGAAAAATACAAAAAAAATCAAATGTGATAAGTAATTATTTTAAACCTGAATATTATACTTTTGATTTAAAATGAAAATAGTTAAATTTTATACATTGTTGTTTGTCGACTCTGAAAGCCATTCTTTGTCAATAAATGGTATTTCAGGTAAGTTTGAACAACAAATGTCTATTTTTATAAGGTGTTGTGAGAATTTAAACAAATCGCTGATATATTTTACAAACATAGAACTAATTGTTTTAACAAACAATAAAGCTTACATTGAAAATATTTCTAAAGAATTGAACTGTTTAGAAATTGCATTTGACCTTGAAGTACCAAAAGATATAAAATTTTTTGCGGCACACTACAAAATTGATGTGTTCAATTTTTTTGCAAATTTGAGTGGTCAGGAGTATTCAATTTTATTAGATTGCGATGTTTTATGTGTAAATAAACTTCCCATCAATTTAATCAATTGCATTAAAAACAATATACCGGTATACTACGATATTACTGAACAAGTGTATCCTGCATATAGACGGGAAACTATTATTGGAGATAAAGAGGTTTTGATGCCAAACAAATTATCAATAGGTTTGTGGGCAGGTGGTGAATTTATTGGCGGAGATAAAAGTTTTTTCAAATTATTATATGATGAAATTGGTCTTATCAAAGAGAAATATATTGACAATTATAAAAGCCTTCATCATCAAGGCGATGAAGCACTAGTTTCGTCTGCAATTGAAAAAATAATGCAAACAAAACAGATTTGCAATGTAGGTTTATTTGGTGGAATAGGTCGATATTGGAGTGTTCAAACTCTTCATGTTCAAAATCAGTGGAAATCTTATGTAAATAATTTTCTGTTGCATTTACCTGCCGATAAAAAATTTATTGCAACAATAAACTCAGTTGATTCACAATTGATAAAAAGATACGAAAATTATCTTAGAAGAACAGCAGTACTGAGGTTTACAAAAGCAATTGTAAAAAGGATCTTAAAAATATAGATTTGAAGTATAACAACTTTTCATTATGTGTTTATATAAATATATCATGTAATTGAGTAACATATGAAAAAAAAAATATTAATAATTCACCCGGCTTTAGCTCCTTATATTGTTGATCAATTTAACGAATTGAGTCAACAGTTTGAATTAGATGTGATATTCATTTTCGATAATGTTTGGAATCACAAATTTGACCAAAGCAAATTACTTAGTTTGTTGAAATTCAGATATTCATTTCTATTGAAAGGTCCTCAATTTGGTGGACGGGTATTTCGCTTTGGGATGCTAAGTGCTATTAAAAAAATTAATCCTGATATTATTATAGGATACGAATATTCATTTACGACTCAATATCTGATTTTTTTGAAACGTTTTGGATTCATTCATCAAAAAATAGGTTCTACAATTGATGATAGTTTGGATATTTGTAATAATGTGCAATCACGAATTCGATTAATTGCCCGTAAAATTACAGTAAAGCGCTTGGATTATTTAATAGTGTTGTCAAATGAAGTTTCTGAGTTTTATCAGGAAAAATTTAATCTGTCTAAAAATAATATCATTGTCTCTCCTCTGTTGCAAGATCCGATAAGATTAAGAAAGAATAAAGATGAATTAGAGACTATTGCTAATGAATACGTACAGAAATATAATTTAAAAGGAAAAAAAGTTTTATTGTTTGTTGGAAGATTTATTCATGAAAAAGCGTTAGTGAAATTCATTGATACTATAAGTGCTCTGTTAAATGAAGATGAAGACACTCTGTTTATTTTAGTTGGAACAGGAGAAGACAGGTCTGCTATTGAAGAATTAGTCAAAGAAAAACAACTACAGAAAAGGGTCCTTCTTCCAGGTAGATACGAAGGAACTGAGCTTTATGCATGGTATCTTTGTGCATCTGGATTTGTTTTACCAAGTACATTTGAACCATTTGGAGCAGTTGTGAATGAGGCATTGATTTTTGGACTCAAAGTCTTTTGTTCAAAATATGCAGGTGCTTCTAGTTTAATACGCACTGAAAATGGATTATTATTTGATCCTCTTAGTGAAAAGGATACGTTGTATAAATTAGATTATTTCTTAAGCTTAATTGATGTTGTGGAGAAAGCGGATATAGAGAATAAACCATCTAAAATGTCAAATTATAAAAATAATTTCGTTAAAGAATGGAGGAAATTAAGTAATGATTAAAGTATTTCAGTTAATAGACTCAATTCAATTGGGTGGAGCGGAAATTATAGCTCTGAATATCTCTGAATATTGTAAAATTAAGAATCCGGATGAACTTGAATTCTTTGTAGTGGAATTATTTCATAATAAAGATTCGTATTCACAAGATAAGACAAAAGAGATTCTTACGAAAAATATCAAAATCATTAGTTTGGATAAAATATCCAGGATGTCCAAAAGAGTAAACTATCTCATTGTTCCATTTACACTACTTTATTATTTATTTAAAGAGAAACCTCAAATTATCCATTCTCATACAGATCTTCCAGACTTTGTCCTTTCTATTTCAATACGAATTTTATCATTTTTCCATATTAGAACTCCTAAAATTGTGAGGACAATTCATAATACAAATTTATGGGAAGCTCATCCATTACTTGGAAGATTTACAGAAATTGTGTTTAAAGACGATTCTGTTGTTGGAGTTTCTGCTTCAGCTTTGAACGCTTATAATAATTTAAGAATAAAGAATGATTTACAGGTGTCTCAAAATCAACAAATAATCTATAATGGTTGTGCTATCCCACAAAGAAAGTCATATCCATTTTTACTTGATAAAGAAAAAATAAATATTGCGTTTTGTGGCAGATTTGAGAATCAGAAAGGAATTGACATTTTGATTGAGCGAATTAAAATACTAAATCTCAAATTTTCCAATGACTTTATTTTCCATATAATAGGTGATGGATCATTTCGGGACGATGTGATAAACCTTTCAAAAGAGAATGCTAATGTATTGGTTTATGATCCGGTTACTAATATCTCAGACAAATTATTCGTATTTAGTTTTCTCATTATTCCTTCACGGTTTGAAGGCTTGGGACTAATTTCTTTAGAGGCCTCATTGTCAAATGTACCGGTGATTGCAGCCTTTGCCCTGGGGCTTAGCGAAACACTCCCTACTGATTGGCCATTACAATTTCATTTAGACAATGAAGATGAGCTAATAATGATATTTGAAAAAATAAAGAACAACGAATATGATTTGGATGTATTGAAAAAGCAGGCATATTCATTTGTGTCTGATAAATTTTCACATGACAAAATGATTGATGCCTATTCAAAACTCTACCTTGAGATTAATGAATAAACAAAAAAATGTGAAAATCATGTATCTTGACTATCAAAATAAAGGTGTTTATAAATCCATTTAAATCTAGAAATGATTTCAATTAAATTTTTCAGCGGTTTACCTTTAGAATATGAATCCTTTTTAATAAAAAAGTATGATTCATTCATTACTACTTGTCGTTATATTGAAGTGAATTATCCGGATTATGATATTAATTATTCGACAGTTAGTGACGATGGTGAGCTTATAGAGTTATTAGTATATGGAAATAGAGGAAATACTGCAAGATGCTTTAATTCACTTACCTCTATAGACCAAAGTGTTATTTTTGAGTTTACTAAAAATATATTTATAAAGCATCCATCAATTACCAAAATCGAAATTGAAGCATCTTATCAAGCTTATAGCTTAAATAAATCTTTTTTGAATTTCAAATCAAATGATCAGATTTTGGAATTACCGTCTACATTGGAAGATTATTATAACAAAATTGGATCTAGTACCAGAAGCAATGCGAGAAAACATAAAAATAAGTTATTAAGAGATTATCCTCAGGTTAAATTTACTACGAAATTTGGACGTGAGATTGAAAATAGTATTATTGACAGGATTTTTCAGCTGAATAAAGACAGGATGGAATCTAAAGGTACTATTTACCAAATAGACGAAACCTTTAAAAATCATACTTATTTATATTCACAGTATTATGGATGTGTTGCTTATATAGAAATAGATGGAGTGATTGTAGCTGGTTCCATTGCTACTATATTGAAGACCGGAGTATTTTCTCATGTGATTGCTCATGATAATAATTACTCTAAATACAATGTTGGAGAATTGTGTATGCTGTTTTTAGTTGAAACCTCCATCGAGAATAGAATGTCAACTTTACATTTTTTATGGGGCGAAAGCGACTATAAAAAAAGACTGTTGGCAAAACATCATGAACTATATTTTTATTATATATATAAATCATACTCTATTGATTATATTGTTACTCGTTCTAAAATACTTATTTATAATACATTAATTAAATTTGAGAGATCAAAATTCACCAAGTCTCTTCGACAAAGAATTAAATCTTACAGAATAAAGAAATGGATGGAGAAATCCTAATTCTGGATGTAAATGAGCATTACCGTAGGCTCAATTAAAAGAGAATGTTAAGCGGGTATTTTTATAAGTAATGTATGACATATGCAATCAATAATTTAATTCATACAGCTTAAGTATTTGTGTTTGTTTGCAATTTACTATGAGAAAAACAACTTATTATGTGCGAAAAGCTTTTGTTCTTTTTATCAAACTATTATTTGATTTTTAAATTCAAGTTGAAATAATAAGCAGATTCTCCTAAATATAAAAAATAATATATGATTTCTATTGAATATTTGAAAGGTTTACCCATTGATTACGAGTCATATCTGGTAGAGAGATATAATTCATATTTAACAACTTGTCGGTATATAGAAATCTATTACCCGACTTGTGAAATTAGTTATATTCTTGTACGTGAAGAGGGAGATCTTATTGATTTATTGGTGTTTGGCAATGAAGGAAAGACTTCAATGTGTTTTAATTCCCTTGTTGAAATAGACCAGAATATTATTATTGAGTGCACAAAGAGAATATTTCAAGAATGTCCTGCAATAAAAGATATTGTAATAACGTCTTCTTTTAAAAGCTATTCTCTTAAACGTTCCATTTTGCTATCTAAAAGTAATGACCACATTATAAAGTTACCATCTTCGATGGATGAGTATTATTCAGCTCTTGGGTATCATACGCGGAAAAATAGTAGAAATCGGAAGGTTAGATTATTGAGAGATTATTCAGATGTTCAGTTTTACACTAAATTTGGGTCTGAAATAGATGAGGTTCTTATTGATAAAATACTGGAACTCAATATCGACAGGATGAAGTCTAAGGGAATAATTCCCGGAAGTGATAAAGATAAAAATAAGATATTCAGATACTCCCAATACTATGGATGTGTAGCTTATATAGAGATAGATGGAGTGCTTGTGGCTGGCTTTATAGCCACAATATTAGAAAAGAGACTATTTGGACATGTAATCGCACATGATAATAATTTCTCTAAATATAATTTAGGGGAGATTTGCCAGTTTTACCTGATTCAGACGGCTATTGATAAAGGGTTGACGGCATTTCATTATTCATGGGGAGAAAACGAATACAAAAAAAGATTGTTGGCCAATCCTCATTTAATGTTTTCATATAGTATATATAAAGTCTATTCGTTTGATTACTTTTATACTAAAATGAAAGTAATTATTTCACAAATTCTTACAGACTTTAGACTCTCAAAATACTCCAAACCTCTAAGGGATGCAATAAAAAATTATCGAAAGAAGAAATGGAAAGTTAATGAGCAGCTAAATAGTAGTGATAATTTATAAACTAAAAGTTAACTGTCTAAACTGTGAAATGAATATAAAGAAATGAATTTACTAAAGATTATCATATGTGTTTGAGAATTCAACGATTTATAAAAGGAAATCCGTTGGAGTTAAAATCAGATATGTGAGCTCTGGATAATATCTTAGAATAATTGTTTACACGTGAATTAAGTATGAATGAAGGAATTAGCCTTACTTACTGTTAGTTCATCTAATCCTACGAAAATCTACCATGCAAAACTTGACCCAATATAGCGGGATTATATTGGATAACTAAAAACAATTATTCACATGAATTACAACAACACATTGGCTCCAATTTGTCTATTTGTTTATGCTCGCCTTAATGAAACGAGAGTAACAGTTGAATCTTTGCAGAAAAATAGTTTATCTGCTGATAGTCAGTTATTCATTTTTTCTGATGGTTCCAAGAATGTAAATGATAGAAAAAGAGTAGAAGCGGTACGTGAATATATTCATCAAATTAAAGGTTTCGCGAATATAGAGATTTATGAAAGCGATGTTAATAAGGGGCTTGCTAATTCTCTTATTTCCGGAATCACAAAAATAATTACAGAATATCGGAAAGTAATTGTTTTAGAAGATGATTTGGTATTGTCAACGAATTTTCTAGACTATATGAATGAGGCATTGACTTTTTATGAGGATAAAAAAAGGATATTTAGTATTTCCGGTTTTTCATTTTCATTAAAATACCCCAAGGATTATAAATATGATGTAGCATTATCATTGCGGGCATCATCCTGGGGGTGGGGAACCTGGCTTGATCGTTGGGAGCCTATCGATTGGGAATTAAAAAGTTATTCCTCTTTTAAATGGAATCTGTTAAAACATATCAGATTTAATCTTGGAGGAAGCGACCTTTCTCGAATGTTACATCGCCAGGTTAAGGGTAAAATTGATTCGTGGGCGATTCGTTTTACATATTACCAATATGTGAATAATTATTTAGATGTTTTTCCAACAAAATCTAAAGTGATAAATAACGGTTTTACTTCAGAATCAACACATACCAAATATAAAAGTGATAGATTTGATACTACTTTGGATATTTCTGAACAAAGAACTTTTTCTTTTTTGGAAGATATAAAGAAAGAAAAATACATTACAAAACAATTCTACAAGCATTATTCTTTTATCGGTCGTTTAAAAGATAAATTTTCAAAGACATCATGGAAAATAAACAAATAATCATTACAACTAGTTGGGATGATGGGTATGCCTTAGATATTAGAATCGCTGAATTATTGGATAAGTACAATATGAAGGGTACATTTTATGTTCCTATGAGAAACAGTGAAAATCCAGTAATGGAAGCTACAATATTACACGAAATTGCAAATAAACATGAAATCGGTGGTCATACGGTTAATCATATTTATTTGAATACACTTGGAGAATCAGAGGCTAATAATGAAATCTCCGAATGTAGAAAAATACTTCAAAATCAGTTAGGAAAACAAATTGATGCCTTTTGTTACCCCGGAGGTAAGTACTCGCAACGGGATATTGATTTGGTAAAAAAAGCCGGTTTTTTGTTTGGGCGAACAACTCGATTACTGCATACGGATAATAATTTGCAAAATTATTTGATGGATACGAGCGTTCAGGCATATAATCATAGTAGTAGTGTCCTTACGGCGCATTGTATGAAAAATTCATTTTTGCTTCCAATCATTCAAAATCAATTTTTTTATAAAGGGAATAAAAATTTTCCGAAATTATCAGAAATTTTAATAAATAGGATTCTGACAACAGGTGGTGTATTTCATTTGTGGGGTCATTCCTGGGAAATTGAAAAATATGGTCTTTGGAAAGAATTAGAAATGTTACTCGAGATGTTGGCATTCAATCAAGAGGTAGCGTACATGACTAATACTGAGTGTTGGACAGCTCTAAATAGCAAATAAACTTATTTGCCTTTCAATGAAGTTAGTTTAATGTCTTTGAGTTAAATTTTCCGAATATCTCCTTCGAAATAAAATTGTTTTCAAACAATAACTCGACAGTTCTACTGCGAGGTGGCTTATTTTATTTATCGGCTAATTAAGCCCGTTTGTTACCACTTGTTTGTTTAGAATATCTTACGAATAATCAGTTAAATCTAAATAGTTATGAGAGTATTATTCATTTATTCACTCGATGATGTTCAATCATCAAGAACTCCAATGCGTTCTTGGGAGTCAATCCAATTAGGAATTTCATACATATCTTCCTTATTGAAAGCCAACAACCATCAAACTCAACTTTTAGTTTTGGGAAGCAATAATTGGAAAGAAAGTACAAAGTTACTTAAAACAGCTGTCGATAAGTTTGATCCAAGCTTAATTTGTCTTACTACAATTCAATCTCAATATCTTTTTATTAAAGAGATTGCAAGTCTGATAAAAGATCAATGGTCTGACAAATATGTTATTGTAGGTGGTGCATATCCAACTTTAAGCCCCGAAGATGTAATATCCGGATCTTTTGATGCTTTATGCATTGGTGAAGGAGAGTATCCAACGCTGGAATTATGTAATCAATTGGAAAGTGGAGTAGAACCACATGATATTGCAAATTTATGGATAAAATCCTCTGATGGAAGAGAAATAGAGAAAAATAATACCAGAGAATTTCTTTCAGACTTAGATATTTTACCTTTCCCGGATCGCGATATGTGGAAACCCTGGATAAAAGAACAATTGAATGATCGGTTTTCGGTATTGTTAGGTAGAGGATGTCCATATGAGTGTGCGTATTGTTCAAATCATGCATTTAAAAAAGTTGCTCATGGAAAATATGTTAGAATGCGCTCTGTACAGTCAATTATTCAGGAAATTTCAATGCTTAATAAGATTTACCCTCACCCCAGAATGTATTTTGAAGTTGAAAGTATTGCGATAAATAAAAAATGGATGCTTGAATTATGCAGTGAATTGGAAAAGTTTAACAATACATTGACTCGTGAAATTACTTATGGCTGTAATTTTCGAATCACTCCTGATTCAATTGATGAAAATTTATTTATTGCTCTTCGAAAAGCAAATATCCGACAAATAAATATTGGATTAGAATCCGGAAATGCTGAAATTAGGGGAGAAGTGCTTAAGAGACACTATTCAAATGATGATTTTCTTAAAGTTGTTTCGTTTGCGCGAAAACATGATTTAAAAGTCCTGGTATTTAATATGATTGGTCTTCCCGGTGAAACTTTGAAGACTCATAAAGAAACGGTTTTGGTGAATCGGCTATGTCAACCAGACAAACATTTCACACAAGTTTTTTATCCTTATCATGGGACTGAACTTTACGATAATTGTATAAGAAACGGATATATAAAAAACGATTTAGCGATTCAAATTGAACGTAGGGAGTCAGTTATTGACTTGCCAGACTTTTCAAAAAGAGAGATAAAAAAAGCATACTATTTGTTTAACTACCATGTGTACAAAGGTCATAAGCCTTTATGGAAAATTGGAATTATGGTAATTATGGTTATTCTGGCAGCAAACCCAACTTCTAATTTATTGTTTCGAAAAGTTTTTCAATATCCGCTAGTACGTAAAATACGATTAAAACTTCTAAGTGTCTATGATTTTAATATTTAAGTTGGTTTTTAAAAATATTCACACAGGAATTTAGGGGCGTTTTTTGCATTTTTTGTCATCGTTGCCCGGTGAAAAATATCAGATTCTTCGATTCGCTCAGAATGACAGATTATTACAAAAATTCAAAGATTATACTGTCCCGGATCTGTCTAAGTAAATTATAAAATAAATTATAAATAGGATGAAAAAAATACTTTTTATTCTTCATTATCCACCTCCTGTTCATGGGGCTGCTATCGTTGGTTTGCAGATTAAAGAAAGTAAGATTGTAAATGATACTTTTGAGCATAAATACATTAATCTGGGAACTTCTCAAACTATTGAAGAAATCGGTAAAACAAGAATTGTGAAATTCTTTCGATATTTAAGAATCTTATTTCAACTATTATGGAATATTATTTTTGATCGTCCCGATCTCTGCTATTTTTCAATGACAGCTAAATCTACACCTTTTTATAAAGATGCATCATTGGCTTTGCTGGCTAAATTATTTGGGATTAAACTCGTGTATCATTTCCATAATAAAGGGGTAAGTTTAAATCAGGAAAGATGGTTTGATAATCTTTTATATAAACTTATTTTTAAAAATTCAAATGTGATTTTATTATCGGAGTATTTATATTCTGATATTCAAAAATATGTAAGTAAAGATCAGGTTTATTATTGTGCAAATGGAATAGAAGACATAGACGTAAAGCAAAACAGAAAGGAGGAAGGAGATGTAATTCAATTACTTTTTTTATCTAACTTGATGGAATCAAAGGGTGTCTTTGTATTACTAGAGGTGTGTCAAATCTTGAAACGTAAGAAAATTAATTTTCAATGTACTTTTGTTGGAGGTGTTGGTGATGTGAGTGAGTGTGAGTTTCAATCGAAAGTATTGGAACTGAATTTGGCGGATTGTGTACGGTATATTGGTAAGAAGAACGGAAAGGATAAGGACCCCGTTTTTGTAAATGCTGATATTTTTGTTCATCCCACTTATAATGATTGTTTTCCATTGGTTTTGTTGGAAGCTATGCAATATTCTTTGCCTGTTGTCTCTACTCGTGAAGGAGGAATACCTGATATTGTAGAAGATGGTGTCACTGGTTTCTTGGTTAATCAAAAAGATACAGAGGCGTTGGCAGAAAAGATCGAAATTTTGATTAACAATCCAGAGCTGCGCCAACTGATGGGGAAGGCAGGGAGAAAAAGGTATGAAGACGACTTTAAAGTAGATAAATTTGAATATCGTTTAAAAGGGATTTTACAACAAATTACAGAAAAACCTGAGATAATAGAAATTCCACCAGCAAAAATACTCTTTGTTCTGCACATTCCACCGCCGGTTCACGGTTCTTCTGTTGTTGGTAAGTTGATAAATAAAAGCTCAATCATAAATAAATCATTTGATTGTGATTATGTTAATCTGCTTATTTCTCGTTCAATGAATGAATCTGGCAAATTGAGTATTTTGAAAATATTTCGATTTGTTTTTTTGTGTTTTAGTTTGATTTTCAAACTGATTAAAAAAAGACCGGATATTTGTTACATAGCTTTAACAACTACCGGAGCTTCATTTTATAAAGATGTATTGTTAGTTGGCATATTGCGCTTTTTTCGAGTGAAAAGGATATATCATCTTCATAACAAGGGTATTAGTAACTTTCAGCACAAAACAAATTACAAAAAGCTTTACCCTTTTGTGTTTGATGATGCAGATGTTATTCTGCTTTCAAAAAGATTGTATAAGGACATTGAAGCCTTTGTTCCGGAATCGCGGATACACATTTGCCCTAATGGAATTCCTGATATAACTTCAGGTACTATATATCGCATTCCATCAGTTCCAAGAAGTGTTAAGATTTTATTTTTATCAAATCTGATTGACTCTAAAGGAATTTTTATTTTATTGGATGCCTGTATGATATTGATGCAGAGAGGAATCGAGTTTGAGTGTGATTTCATTGGTGCAGAAGGTGATTTAAGTGTTGATAAATTCAACAAAAGAGTGCTGCAAAATGGATTAAAGAAACATGTGAGTTATTTGGGGAAGAAATATGGAAAAGATAAGCAAGATTCATTTATAGATGCAGATATTTTTGCTTTTCCAACTTATTATCATAACGAATGCTTTCCATTAGTTCTTTTGGAAGCTATGCAATTTTCTTTGCCAATTGTATCAACTTTCGAAGGAGGAATCCCTGATATTGTAGAAGACGGAGTTACAGGGTACCTTGTTCCCCAAAGAGATGTGGAAGCTCTGGCAAACAAATTAGAAGCTCTGATTAATAATTCGGAACTTCGAATTATGATGGGTAAGGCTGGAAGACAAAAATACGAAAAGGAATTTACATTGGATAAATTTGAAAATTGCTTAGAAGACACTCTTCGACAAGTTGTAGAGAGGAAGTGAGTATTAATGCTAAATCATTGCTGTTATACAACTTTAAAAGCCATAGTTTTGTTATGAAATTATATATCTGATTAATCGAACTATAAAGAAAAGAATATGTTGAAAAATTATACTTTGTTCAATCAGCCTTTAGACTCAATTACTCAACCCAAAGTTCTTATAAATACACTCAATGCCCACTCTTTTAATACAGTAAAAAGAGATGAGGACTTTCATCGAGCACTTTCATCGAGCGATGTGTTATTACCTGATGGTATTGGTGTAGTGTGGGCTATGCGTATGTTGACAGGGATGAAAATAAACAAGATTGCTGGATCGGATTTGTTTCTTTATGAAATGGAGCGTATTAATGCTAAAGGAGGTAAATGTTTTTTTCTGGGCAGCTCTGAGGAAACTTTATATAAGATAAGTAAAAGGGCAGCCGATGAATATCCAAATATGCAGGTTTACAGTTATTCACCCCCTTATAAGCAGGAATTCAATGGTGAAGATAATAAATTGATGGTTGAAGCTATAAATGCGATTCAGCCGGATGTGCTTTTTGTAGGGATGACTGCTCCGAAACAGGAGAAATGGGCACATAAACATTTTGATCAGTTATCAGTAGGTCATGTGTGTTGTATAGGTGCAGTATTTGATTTCTATGCAGGCACGGTTCAACGGGCTCCAACCTGGATGATACAGTTAGGGATGGAGTGGTCGTACCGTTTAATTAAAGAACCTCGTCGTATGTGGCGAAGATACTTGATTGGAAATGTAAAATTCATTGGACATGTGATAATGGAAAAGATCAATACCTAATGGAAATATTTGCTTATTCAGAGCTGTAGAGTTACATTTTATATATTTGTTTACTAGATTTACTGTCTTATAGTCAAATAGTTATTTGTGGGGTTGATTATTTGCTATTTTTAAATTTGTATTATGGAATCGAATGAAACTGAACTGAATTTCTTATATCTATTTTTTGATTTGATTATTCTTAATATTGCTATTGCAATAATTCTTTCAGTAACTCCGTTTCTGAATGGATTGAATATTCATGATATAAGTTTATATTTGCTTCATGCCAATATGTCGGCAGTAATTGCTTATTCAGCACTTGTAAAGAGGAATTTGTATTTACACGATAACTTTTTAAATCGTGTGAGGCGTATCGGCAATCGTTTATTAGTATTCGTTATAGTATCCTTTATAACTGCTCAATTATTTTTACCTAAGAACTACTCCTATTTATTTATAGTAATATACATTGCACTTTTTTATGTTGGAGAACTGATTTTTTATTATTTCTTATACACTTATTTAAAATTCAGTCGCTCCAAAGGATTTTATGTACATAGAGTGCTAATCATTGGGTTAAATGATATGAGTATCTTTCTTCGACACTTATTAACGAATAATCCGATGCTGGGTTATGAGTTTGTGGGTTATGTTTCTGACAAACAAGAAAATGACAAAGATGTATTGGGTTATCTTGACGAATTAACTCCTTTAGTAAGGGAGTATGAAATAGATTTCCTTTTTGTTACTCATTCTGCATATAATGATTTAAAGAAAAGCAAAGAATTATTAGCAATTTGTAATAAAATAGGAGTAAGGCTAAGATTTGTTCCTGAGAATCAATATTGGTTCAGATCAAGAATGAATATGGAGTCTATAGGATCTTTGGTTGTATTTAATCCACAAGAAATACCATTAGATGATATTAAGTCTCGTTTTTTTAAACGGGTTTTTGATTTGATATTTTCAATTATGATATTGCTTTTCATTATTAGTTGGTTATTTCCCATATTAGCAATATTGATAAAGTTGAGTTCCAAAGGTCCGGTATTTTTTCATCAAAAGCGAACCGGCATTAATAACAGAACTTTTACGTGCTTAAAATTCAGAAGTATGCGAATGAGTAGTGATGCGGATGAGAAACAAGCAACAGAAGGTGATAATCGGATAACAAAGATAGGGCATTTCCTTAGAAAGTCAAATTTAGATGAGTTTCCTCAATTTCTAAATGTATTAATTGGTCAAATGTCAATCGTAGGACCACGCCCACATATGTTGAAACATACAGATCAGTATTCTGAATTGATAGACTATTATCGGGTTCGTCATTATGTGAAGCCGGGTATTACAGGTTGGGCACAAGTAAATGGATACAGAGGTGAAACAGATGAACTGTGGAAGATGCAAAAGCGTGTAGAGTATGATATGAAATACCTCGAAAACTGGACTTTCACGTGGGATTTTAGAATCATTTTCATGACTGTATTCGGAAGAAAGACATATAAAAACGCGGTATAAACAGACATTTCTTTATTTATTAAAACTCCAATGGATTATTGGAGTTTTTTTTATTCTTTTTTTTGAAGATTGTTGATTCCCGGGATGAGTTTTTGAGAAAGCAAATAATTTAGCAGAGTCTATTTCTTGTAGCAATTTTTACGATTAGAATAACCCCATTAAGTGAAATGTAAGTTTAAATGATATGTTTAATTGAATTCCAGTTATTTAATTGAATATTTATATTAAATCATCATTAAATATTAAACTAAAATGGATTTATATTTATGTATTATTGTTATCTTTGTATCCATTTCGATTAATTATTTGAATTTTACTAATTTTTATGAGGTATTAAATTTGGAAAATGCAAGTGTTTAGTAGCAAATAATACAGTGTTGAATCATTTTTCTTGTTGTAATAGGTTTAAAGAGGGGAATGATTTTATAGTGATTTCTTTGATGTTGCTTGTGATTATATGCCTGTCAATAATGAATGCTATAATTAGTAATGTATTTTTTAAATTTTAAGCTCAATTGTAGATATTTTAATCTTAATGTTTTGTGATTCTCTAGCGCTACCAAGACGTGGACTTTTAATTATAAAAAGGGCTATTAAGTAATAGCTCATAATAAAATAGTTCATTTGATTGGAATCTCATGATTGTGTTTTATAATCTTCCACTATAAATGATGAAAAGACTCGAATGGGTTGACATCATCTGATTCGTTTTCTAGAAATAAATTATAAAAATTGTGGTTAAGATAGGATCTCGTACTTCACATCGAATATGTTAAATACTGTCATGTGTAGTAGTATATGGTAACTGAAGTTGATAATACTTTATAAATAAAAATATGAAATAAGTTTACAAACCTTTAACTAACGTCATTATGAACTCAACCGAAGCTGATCTGAGGTTTTTGTATATATTTATTGAATTAATTATTCTAAATGTTGCAATTGCCATTGTTTTCTCAGTAACACCATTCATAAAGGAATTGAATATTCACGATATAAGTTTATATCTTTTACATGCTAATATGTCGGGGGTTGTTACTTATTCTTTGTTTTCAAGACGAAATTTATATTTACATGATGATTTTTCGAATAGAGTTAAGCGTATAAATAGTCGGATTTTGATTTTTATAGCTGTTACATTTATTTTAGCCCATTTATTTTTACCTAGAACTTTTTCACGTTGGTTCTTAATTGAATATATTTCGCTCTTCTATGTTGGAAAGCTGACCTTTTATTATTTCTTATACAAGTATTTGAAATTCAGGCGTACTAAAGGGTTTTATGTTGATAGAGTACTTATTGTCGGTTTGAATGATATGAGTATTTTTCTTCGGGATTTGTTGAATAATAATGCTATGTTGGGGTATGAGTTTGTGGGGTATGTGTCTGAAGTTTCTGAAAATCAAAACGAATATGTTTTAGGACATTTGGATGAGCTTGTTATGTTAGTTACTCAACATAAAATTAATATTATATTTGTTACATTGTTAGCGTATAATGATGTAAATAAGTGCAAAGAGTTACTTGCCGTTTGTAATAAATTAGGTGTTAGATTAAGATTTGTTCCTGAGAATCAATATTGGTTTAAAACTCGTAAAAATTTAGAGTCTGTTGGTTCTTTAGTCGTAATAAATCCACAGGAAATACCGCTTGATGATTTGAATTCGCGTTTGGTCAAAAGAGTGTTTGATGTGTTTTTTTCAGCAATGGTAATATTGTTTATCTTTAGTTGGTTATTCCCAATATTAAGTATCCTGATTAAACTAAGCTCAAGTGGACCTGTGTTTTTTGTACAAAAGCGTACAGGGATCAACAATAAAACTTTCAAATGTCTTAAATTTAGAAGTATGTGCATTAACCAGAATGCAGACGAAAAACAGGCTACAAAGTCTGATAGTCGTGTGACTCTAATTGGACGTTTCCTTCGTAAATCCAATTTGGATGAATTTCCTCAGTTTTTCAACGTGCTGATCGGTCAAATGTCGATAGTAGGACCAAGACCTCATATGTTGAAGCATACAGATCAATATTCTGAATTAATAGATTATTATAGAGTTCGTCACTATGTAAAACCCGGGATTACAGGTTGGGCACAAGTAAATGGCTACAGAGGTGAAACCGATGAGCTGTGGAAAATGGAGAAACGAGTGGAGTATGACATGATATACCTCGAAAACTGGACATTTTGGTGGGATATTAAAATTGTTTTTATGACTGTTTTAGGGAGAAAGGCATATAATAATGCCTGTTAGAATGTGATAAATGATAATTTAATTTGAATTTCAATCATAAATTAGTGTAAAAATGCCTCAGCAACCCAAACGTGCTGAGGTTTTTTTTATGTCTGGTAATTCAAATTTCCATGTTAATTTATGTTGCGTTTTCCTCATAGAATAACTTTTTATTCGTTTTTTTTATATCACAAAACATCTCGGGTTTTTATTTCCTTTTGCTAATGTATAATCGCAAATTGAAACAATTTGTATAATT
>Ga0224521_1000252_pt1 | contig 17079 bp, 14 predicted proteins | sample CFST0metaG_FD_182731 | JGI IMG/M metagenome (GOLD analysis project Ga0224521, IMG submission 182731) | Peat soil microbial communities from Stordalen Mire, Sweden - C.F.S.T0 | ecosystem: Environmental > Terrestrial > Soil > Wetlands > Peat | place: Sweden: Norrbotten County, Stordalen Mire... | reverse complement strand
CCCAGGATAATCGCTGCGCACATGGCAGCCTGCGCCAACACGGCGAGAAAATAATTCTTTTTAAATTTATCTTCGGACAAACTGGAAAAATACGGTTCAAGAAGCAAAAAATTCATCTGCCCAAAAAAAACGAATATCTGCGATAGACGACCGAGAGCTCCGACACTCGCAACTGCCCCCGTATGCCCAAACACAGTAATGAGCAGTAAGGCTATTTGCCCTTGAAAGGCATAGAAAATCGCATTAGGAATATTGGGCAATGCCAGGTGCAGAATGGCACGCTGCTTGGCGAGACTGGGACGACCTACAGTGCCGAGAATATGCTTTGCACAGTAATAATTTGTCGACGCGACGTACATGATACTGACGATATTCAACGTAATCGCGACGAAGGCACTCAGATAATGCATGCGCCAGAATGCCAGCAGCAATAAAAGCGATCCGACACTGGCGACCATTTGGTTCCGATACCAGGCATCACGCCGCCGACTTACAATTAAAACAGCACCATAGGCCGCACTAATTCGAACAGTCCATGACGTCACTAACAGCATGACCGTCATCAGCAGCACCGTCTGCCGGGGCCAATGCTGATGATGAACAAAAACAGGGAACATGAATACGACGCCGATACCGACCGCAGCAAATACGACATGCGCCAACCGCCGGAGTGAGGCAACATAATCAGCGATCAATTCCCTATCGCATACATGCTGCCCAATGAGGGGAATTATCGTACCGGAAAAGTTGCTATCCATAAGGATATTAAGCGTTCCTGCGCATCCGAACACGACGGCAAATTCCGCATATTCCCCTACGGGCAAAATACGCACGCAAAGAAACCCGTACAGCAAATTCGCTGCTACTGTAACTCCTTGACGAGAAAAATACTCCCATATGCGTCGCGTTTTTGATTTGATAAATTCGACATCGACGTTCATCCACCGCAATACGATGTACGCTCGTATCGCACTTGAAACAGCATGATCCTCGCGAATTACCATATGTAGCCATCACTGCGTGAAAAATATTTATAGCTTTTATCAAGTTCTTTTATCGCTCGAGCTGGAACCCCTCCATAAATAACATAGCGATTCTCGTAGGCATTCGCCAGCATTGAATGTGCTGCGAGCACAGAATAATCTGGAAGTTTTGCTCCGCCAAGAAGGACACAGTTGGTCCCTACAAAACAGTATCTCCCGATACGTACAGGGGTACAACTTTGCCGTGACTCCTTTAGATCAATACTATGCGTAAGAATCTGCGTCCGATACCCACCAACGATACTGTAATCTCCAACAATAACCTCATCTGTACAATCGACAATATGCCGACTCGTAATCGCAGCATGTACGCCAATCACTAACCTCGTTTTTCTGTTTTCATTCAAAAGAAAATGCTGGCTCATGGATTTTATCGGAAACCCATAGATCCAATTCAATGGACCAATAAACCCATGATCGCCTACGATCAAAGACTGCAGGCCTTTCACAACAGTTAAAGAACATATGCGCGCATTGATCCCCATCTCAAGATAATTAGGCACTACCATCGAAACTCTTGAGATATACGCTGAACGTTCAATATTATATCCACATAATCGGCATAGTAATACCCTCCTGATCGCCCATGGAAGCATGGCAGCAATAATCACTACTAGACCTTTAATTCCTCTCACGACAGACCTCCTGATAGACATCAAGATATGCGTTAATCATTCGAGAAGTTCCAAATCTCGAGCCAACATTATCCTGTCCTTTCTTTATCAATTCGTTTCTAAAAGGAAAATCATAATACATGCGCAATATTCCCTCTGCCATTTCATCCTCAGCATCAACTGGGCACAATATCGCTGAACCATGCATTGTTTCCAAAATTGGAGGAATATTGCTTGCAACTACGGGGCATCCGCATGCCTGAGCTTCAATTGGAGGCCATCCAAACCCTTCAAATCTGGAGGGAAATAAGAGTGCAACAGCTTGACAATATAATGCCTCAATAGAATCCGTCGAAGGATTTTCGATTTGAATGATACGATTCTGAACATTCAGATCGCGGCTTAATTTGCTAAGGTCTGAGCTAAGGGGTTCGCCAGCAATAACTAGATTTAGATCCGTGCATTTTGCGATTTGTGAAAATATGCGCAGCACTCCTTCTCTATTCTTTCTCTTCAGATTTGATCCAACGTGCAGGATATATGGCGTATAAAACAACGCAGGCCACATGCTAAGCCGACTCCTTATATCCTCAAAGTCAAGCACATGAAATGGTCTGTGCAACCCGTTCAGGATCACAGTGGGATTTTTTTTGAATCTCAATAAGCGTAAGCTATCTTGAAGCGTAGACTTGGAAACGCATACTACCCTACTTGCGCGAGCAAGCCCACAACATATCCACTTCTGCAAAACCTTCCCCGCCAGAGAAGAAGGGCAGTCACACTGCTCCCCGAGCGCCCCTCGGATTGCAAGCATGTCATGACACGTAATAACCACATTATTCTTGCTTAAAGCGAGGCAATACATTGCATTTCCGTGGTCACATACATGCACTACATCCGCATTGCCCACCTGGCGCCTCAATACAATATAAAATAGGATATATTTATCAATATACCCTATCCACTTACCAATCGTTCCACCCACCTCAAGAGATCCAAACACCGTTTTTGGCGCAACAAATTTCACTTCGTGCCCTAGCGACATAAGGCCATCCTGAAGTGATCGAGCGAACATGGACATGCTCACAGAACGATCATTTTCATAGTTTCCTATTAAAACAATCTTCAAAGCATTCCCCTTATCGAAAATTAGAAAGTACAACAAGGGACCATATTTTACTTGCCTGAAAGCGTTCCAACATGCGCCTTCGTCTCTAAAGTAGGAACTCGTATTCTTGATTGCACAGTACCAGGCTTAATACGACCATTGAGCTGTTGAGGTCTCAATGCGGAATAATGATTTTTCTCCTTCGAATTGACCTTTGAAATACTCGCGCTCTCGCTATCTCCAACTCCACCAATATTTCCAGAAGATCCATCCTTTACAGGAGATTTTCCAACTTGCAATTTATTTCCTTTATTTGACCTACCATAATTCCGAACAGACATACTATGCTCCGCATTTTTTCCACCAAAATATTTATTACTACCACCAATGCCATTACCCGCAGAGACAGTCGCATGATTATTTTCACCATGAATTACAGATTCGTCTATAGATATCCGATAAGAACTCTGTATATTCCGACCTACCGCCTTTGTATTTGACACAGAGCCATCAGCAGGACGTGAGCTATACATTTTACTGCCAGCAGTAAACGAGCTTCGCTGATGTACCACTTTTGCCTTCTTGATCGTACCTGACGATGTCCATGCGCTCCCCCCTCCCCACCCTTTTTTGCCCTTATCCCCACTATCAGATTCAGCACGGTTGATGGCCGTATCTGCGATATTACTCTTGTCCATTTGCGATTTTGTTTCGCCCCAGGTCGATGCAGCCTTTGAAGGGATCGCGCGTGAATTCCACACAGAGCTACTCTGCTGAGAAGGTAAAGCATGCGCACAGAGAGCGAATGACAATATGCACATAGCGCATTCGCGTCTTAACCGAAGAAACTGCATAACGCCTCCTAAAGACTAAGATGCGTTTATCGTTTTCCTGCGACTTCCTGAAGTGTACCCTCAAAATTCTGCATTATTCTATGGGAATTCCATCTGCCATTTGCATATGCGCGAGACCTTATTTTAAAATCATCCCTATCGAACTTTATAATATTCAATATTGACTTATATAACAATTCTGCCTCTTCCGGAGGAGAAACGGCACCCGCCATCGAATCCTTTATAACACGCGCAACTTCGCATTCTTCATCAACGGCCGCCGCAACAGCGCACCCAGCCGACAAATATGTTACCAATTTTGAGGGAAAAGCAATCTCCGATACTCCTTTTTTCTGAGTTAGGAGACACACAGCACTCGCGGCCAAGGCTCCGCGATAGTCCTCTTCATTCAATATCGGCAATAATCGTATGTTATCTAGGCCCATACAAGAAATGCGATTCTCTATGCGTGCACGGTCAGCGCCATCCCCAATTAGCACATAAACGATAGACTTATTTTCTCTACTAATTTCTGCCGCATCAACTATCACATCAAGTCCTTGCTTTATGCCCATATTTCCGCTATAGATAACAATATATTTGTGCTTCAGGTTGTATTTGTTTTTAAATCTATACATATTAATTACATCATCACTTGCGAGACGATTGTTCATTATAGGCTCTATCAGCTTTATCTTATCCAAAGGCACGCCTTTGCTCGCAATTTTCTGCCTCATTCCACAAGTAATAGTTGTCACAAGTGTCGCACGTGTATATGCAAGTATTTCGATTTTATATAGAAACTTAACAATCCAGCGAGGAAGCATGCCCAAATCACCGGCTGAATCAGGCTGCACATCTTGGACGTCAAACACAAATGGAGCATTGAATAATTTCGCAAGAACAATCGCACTCATTGCTAGACCTAGAGGAGGCGACAAAACAAGAATCACATCAGTCTTCCCACATCGCAAGGCACTTACAAATGAACTTGCAATAAAACTTATTTCATGAAGGATTCTTGAAATTGTATTTACTTTGGATGGTACATACGATTTGCTTCGGCGTATTTTTACTTTATTTACTATATCCGTACTTGCAAGTTTCCAGCGATACTGTGAAGGAACTTTCCACTCAGGATAGTACGGATATGTTGTACACACGCACACGTCATGCCCCACTTCTGCGAGATATTCAGCGCGGTATGTTGCAAACGCCCCGATGCCTACGACCTCAGGCCAGTAATTAATGCAGATCATTAAAATTTTCACAAAATCTCCTATTTGTTTCCAGATGAACAACTATTTATGTTTTCAACAGGTAATTACCGCATGCTTTATTAGCTTATAGAAATCTATCGCAATACCACACACTCTACACGTGACTGCTGTGTGAGATTATGTAATCTTGCAGAATGGCTAGAGAAGTTCATCAAAGGACCCAAAAGACGAGATCATTCATATCCAGCACAGGAAAGTGCGCCTAGCATAGCATCTGATCAACAAGGCATAGGAAAATCATCTCAAGAGCTTACTTCAACGAAGCTAATGTAAGTGCAATAGACAGAACCATAAATCCTTGAAATGTTGGCATTTCCATTACTCCCCACACTGTAGTAATCACCATTAGAGGCGCAAGCAGAAGAGCTAGAGCGTCTTCATTTTTTGCTTTCTGAATTGATAACGCAAGAAGATATATTGCCAATAGCACTCTATACAATGCATATAATATGCCAATATATGGGCCTAGCTCGATAATATTTCTAAATATCTCACTTTCTCCAGCCACAAAACTCGCCTTCCCTTCCAGGAGAGCCGTTACTGCAGCTGCGCCACGTCCCATTCCTACTCCGAGAGGATCTGAAAGTGACTTAAGAGAAGTTACAGCATCAACAAATGGCTGCATAGACCTTTCTGTCAAGACGTTTTTCGTATTTCCTTCACTGGCTCCTGCACTTACAAACCTCTGTGCCAGGCTATTCGTCGCATCAGAAAACACTGGCAAGAACGAAGCTGAAACAGTTAGCGCAATTACTGGGATTATATATCGTATTGATTTTGTGAAATTGCCGATGCAGACTACGTAACACACAATCGCGCACATAGCCTCGACAGCGAGTAAATATACCAAAGTTCGCGCGCCGACCAGCGGCACCGATACAACCAGAGAAAACAGAGCAGCCATAAGTAGCCATCGACTTACAAAATCCCGATTAATAATTCCATATAAAATAAACGAGAAACCGAGTAAGCTAAAGTACGTAGCACCAACATTATAGCTAAATGTTCCCGATGCACGAACGTGATCACCGGCGTACATTATTTGCGTAGCGCCTTCATACGCACCAGCATTCCATGCAGAACCACTAGACGACCGGTACTGTATTGTGTATATAAAAACCATTACAACCATAATGTACATGGTATATCTCGCTATTTTTTTTACATCCTCCATATCCATATATTCTCCAAGCGCAAAAGCCACAGGGAACGGCAATAAATACGAGCGCATTCCATAAAGCCCAGCGATCCATACATTATTCCACCAGACTATCTGAATTACCAACAACAAGCTAAAAACTACTGTCAACAGTCCCGTTATTACAGACCATTGTTTGGGCCATTGGTGAGTCCGTATTGATTCCCAGACAATACACACACTTATTGGATCTCGTACAATGAGCAGCGGAGCTGAGAGCGAAGGAACAATCCACTTGCGTATTGAACCTTCAAATATCAGAAGAATGAAATACGTCCACAATAACTTTCCCAGCATGCTATCTACTCGCTTTCGTCGCTGCAATTTCAGCATGCAGTGCGTCACTTCTATGTACTCATAACAAGAGGTAGAGTTCATCGTTTTCCTCATCTCCATCCTTAGAGCCTGTTATTAACTTTGGGCAAGTGACCGCGCGAGATTGCCGAGCATGAGTATGGCGAAGGCTAGATAATGCAACGCGGCGAGGGTTTCCGCGAGTCGCTCGTAGTCTCTGGCCAAGCGGCGGAATCGTGCCGCCCAAGCGAAGCTTCGTTCGACGACCCAGCGTCGTGGCAGCAAGACGAAGCCGCGTTTTGCTTCTGTATGCTTGATCACTTCAAGCTGTATGCCATGCTCGGCGGCCGCATCTGCAGCGGTTGCGCCCGTATATCCCTGATCGACATAGGCCAACTCGACATGCTCGCCGGTAATCTGCTGCACGGCCTCAGCCAAGATTCCAACCTGCGCGCGATCCTGTTCATCGGCTGCAGTGACGTGCAGCGCCAACAAGTGTCCAAGCGTGTCAACGGCTGCATGAACCTTCAATCCCTTGCGCCGCTTGGCGCCGTCGTAGCCACCGCGTGCACCCGACTCAGGCGTCGATCGCAACGTGCGACTATCGAGGATCATCGCGGTTGGCTGTGCTTTGCGGCCTGCGTATTCGCGCAGAAGCCCTCGCAAATCCTCGACCATCGTCTCGAAGCAACGCGCATCAATCCAGCGCCGCATCTGCTGATAGACAACCTGCCACGGTGGCAAATCGTTGGGCAACATGCGCCAGTGGCAGCCGGTCTTGGCCACATAGTGCAACGCGTTGAACACTGCCCGCAAGGAATACTCCCGCTGCCGCGCATCCTCGCGACAAAGCGCCAAATAGGGCGCCACGAACGCCCATTCCTCATCCGTCACATCTGTCTGATAGCCAAGCCGATCTCGATTGCCCACACTTCCATCGTGACAGATCCTGTCTGGATATCGCTATAGTTCTGCATACAAAGGAGAAAAGTTAATAACAGTCTCTAGGAAGATGCTATTCCTTGCATTAATATCTCACTATGGGTACGTTGCGTATTCTATATCCAGTACGATGCGTTGCAGATCAGAAAAGTTTTATCCACTCTTGTTCCAGAACCTACACTGCTTCCATTCATCCAGACACTGCATAAGCTCGACAAACATTCTGTCTATTAAGTAGAACACTTATCCAACAAACATCCGCATCACAGTATCGCGGTATTAGATCTATGATATCCTCACTCCTATTGAGAAATATCTAGGTATATATTCAAGAAAGATATCTATCTCGGCAATCGATAGATACGTCTATAATGATCATAATCCACATTCCTCGTAAAAGTTATCTACCATGCAAGGCTCTCCACCTCTCTTCTCCCCGCAATATTCATACCCCTTATATTGAACATCCCGCACTGCTAAAATACACCTTCATCCACATCATCTAAAATTGATCTTATATTATTCACAAATGATTTTTTGTATCGATCCCACGACATTTTCTTGGATATTTCTTGCGCTGAAATTGACATTTTTTTCAGAACTTCTCTATGTCGATGGACCTTTGACAGCTTCTCTGCGATTGCGCCTGCATCGCGTATAGAAACAACATACCCCTGTTCGCCATCTCGGATAACATCAGCAACGCCGCTATTTTCTGTAACAATAATTGGCAGCCCCACAGAAAGCGCTTCTAGAGCAACAAGCGAACATCCCTCTGTCAGCGAAGGATGCACAAGTAGATCATACTCACGCATTATTTTAATAACATCCTCATGCGCCATGCTTTTATACCAATTTACACTTCTTAATCGCTCAATAATATTTTTATTCCACGACTCAAGCCTTCCAATAACACAGACTTCTACCTTAAAATCCAGCAAATCTAATGCCTCGAACAAATATTTAATTCCTTTTCTGAAATGAACACCACCTACATAGAGTATGCGCAATTTTTCAGGATAAGCACTAAACCTATGTTCTACATCTTCTACCTTTGGAGCCCCATAAAACATAACGCGAATTCTACGTTCGTCTATAACATTACCCATCGTACTTTTCACGTGACAACTTGGAACTATCACATAATCAGCTAAAGACAATTCTTCATCCTTCCATTTAAGATGAATATCCGAATCTTTCAATACGGAGGGGATCCTTCGTTTTCCGCTATATTTTTCCACTTCATTCTTAAATAAATATTGGTTCCAATACCAATAGCTGCTCTGTATTTCGTATACAGTCTTAATTCCCATCTTTTTAGCTCTGCGAAAACTGTTAAGCGCACCGCCTTCATACCCATAGATTAAATTAGCTTTTGATGCTGCAATATTCTGCGAAACAGTTTTATCAAAGCTTCTATGGACGCCATGAACGGAAAAAGCGCCCTCGCTTGAATACGACTCTCGCCATGGAGATTTCCGCACTAACAGCCTCATAACTTCATGCACGGGTACTGCATGCAACATCCTACGCGAGCATGAAAAGGATCTTCTCTTTAAACTTTTGGCATAAGTGTCTGGAATGATTTTATTCAATATTGAAGAGGCATCCCAGGCAATTGACGTCCAGAACTCGCACAGCATATCACTTTCGACCAATGCGCATAACGCGTAACGCGAGTTCTGATTCCCTGTGCAATGTGAAAGTATGACTTTATTCATTTCTCAAGAACCGTGATTGCGCAATGCGGGTTTTGATAAAGTTGATGATTGCGATATACCCATTCAGCATGTTTTTTTGCGTGCATTTTTATATCGTGCTTTAAATACCACTGCCGAGATAAACATGAATAATTATCAAAATCAATACTACTGCAACCTGACGCATAGCCTAAACTCATCACTTGGCAGCCGTCCTTTAGTCCATCAATATTGCCATAGAAAGAGTGGGGCATTATTGGTATTACGCCATACGCACAATAAGCCGCAAGTATCGATGATTTTGCTGCAGACGTTGCCTCATGCGGCACAAATCCATATAAATTACTCAAAAGAACCGATGACAGGTCTTCAATGGAAAGTTGTCCAAGCCTATCCACCGCTACATTTGTAAATGCTTTTTCATTTGCGCACCCAGGCCCTACATCAATGATTTGATGTACTCCAATCGCCGTAAGTGCATTTTCATTCGCATGAAGGATTTTATACGACATCTTTCTTGACGACTCAAGACCGAATACAACCATAGAACGATTTCTGTCTTTACCACTACAGATAGACAATGGTTCTCCAACGGTCGAAAATACTGGAAGAACTTGCACATTGCAAGATACTTTACTCCGCAAACGACTCTGAATCCACTCGGCATGAGATGCCGTATTTGTGTAAATAGCATCACTTTTCTCGGCAATTTTAATTACCTCAGACTTTTGCTTATATGATACCCAGAAAGCTTTTTTCCATACTTTCTTGCCTGCATAGAACAATTCATGAAAGTATGATGCAATTTTTGCGTTCTTGCGATCCTGAATCTCCCTCACCGCATTTGCCAGTTTCCATGGAACACCATCAGGTGAATATCCATACCCACTCACATGAACAAGAACCGAGCATGGTCCACTTACTGCATATTGCCCACATACATTTGCAAGATTCTCAGGAGAGCAGACTACCAAAGGAAAACTAGAGGGGCTATTGTCTCGAGAATTTACGGCAATAAATATTGTTTCTATACCATACTCGCTGATCAACTCACGCGCCAATGCGGTAGCGTGGTCGCTAACGCCGCACCTGCCAGAATCAAGACGTGCCAATACCTGTATTAATCTAAGCCTCATCATCACCCCGTTTATGCACAAGAACATTCCATCGATGACACCGAATTCTACTTATATGAAGCGCGGTAAGTAACAACACTCATTCCCATTCCGAGCATGGACATAATTGCCTGTGATGTTGCAGCCTTCGCCTTACTGCGCGGGACATATAATATGTCCCCGTCCTGCATTTTTACATCTTTTTCTGTACCTTTATATATATTGGCCAAATTGATCATTCTATTTTTTGCACCCCCAATTTCATTTCTGACTAGTTGGACCTTATTTAGTGAAGATGAGCCACGCTCTCCTTCAGCGAGAGCAATTGCCTTCTCCACTGTCATCTGCGTGTGCGCATCAAGGACATACCCTCCTGGTCGCGCTACATTTCCAACGACATATATTATCCCTATTTTAGGAACCACTATGGTATCCCCAGGATAAATCTGTACTTCTGGAACTATTGGATCGGACACGGTTGGATTATATTCCGCAAGAACTGGATGGCTGTAATCATTTTTTCTTTTTATCACTATTGAGGACGACGCTGCACCTGTGGTTCCTCCGGCGGAAGCTAATACGTCATTCAACGTGCGTACTCCTAGTGCAGGATATATTCCAGGATTTTTCACCTCTCCGCTAACGACGATTCCCTGCGTAGCATATTCGGATATAAAAATCGTCACTCGAGCGCCTCCTGGCTTAAGAATATCGCGCTCAATATATTTACCCTCAATTATAGCCTGCGCATCTTCGGCGGTTTTACCTAATATATTTATCGTTCCTATCAATGGGACAGTGATATTTCCTCTCTCACTTACTCGATATCTTCCAGATAGATCTGCACTATCATAGACAGCAATGTCAACCATGTCACCTGAACTTATCTGCACAGGAAATGCTTCAAATTTTCGGGCATCATTTGCCGTCAGCACTTGTCCCAGGCATGCACTCCTCACGCATACAATTGCAAGAATTACGGCAGCCACGAACTCACTCACACTATGCATTTCGTTCTCCGCTCTTATCGGTTTCCTGTCCGTCCGTTTTTTCTACATCGGCATATCCGTATCGATCAGCATAGCCATAGCGGTAGCCATACATTCCATATCTATATATATAGAAATTTTCGAGCCGCATATCTACGTCATTTACCACTACGCCAGTTACTGGCACATTTATCCGCCAAAGAAGGTCGCGCGCGCGAATGAGTGCTCGCCTACGTGTAACACCCGCCCTAGCAACAACCACTACAGCATCAGCCATTGAGGCTATTGTTTGGGTATCCGACACTGCCAATACCGGAGCAGTATCAATGACAACCCTGTCGTATTCTTTTCGCCAAGCTGCCATAAGATCTTGCATTTTTCTTGAAGACAACATTTCTGCAGGATTTGGAGGCCTAGGCCCAGCAGGCAAGACATGTAGACTCGAAACCTCCTTTACAAGTTCAATGGCATCGCTAATTCCACCGGTATTTGCAATCACTGTGGACAATCCAGCATCGCTTTTCTGCACATCAAATACGCGACCAAGGCTTCCTCTTCTCAGGTCGGCATCTACCAATAGAACATTTTCTCCACGCTGTGCCAGCACTAGTGCACAATTTGCTGCAGTGGTTGTTTTTCCTTCGCCTGGAAATGCACTCGTAAACACGATGATCTTAGGAGAGCATTCTGTCGACGACAAAAGCAAGGCACTGCGCAACCCCCTGTATGACTCGGCTGCAGAGGACTTTGGGCTATGCATTACAGTAAGTTCAAGTAACTTTGGGGCCTTTTCTTCCTGTTCATCTATGTCATTATTTTTACGTTTTTCTATTTCTTCACTGATGTGCGGAATCGTTGCAAGCGATGGAAGTGACGACACAGATTCCACCTCTTCTGAGGTTTGAAGGCGATCATCAATGGACTCTATTACAAATGCGATTACGCATCCAACAAATAATCCCCCTAGGGCGCCCAATGCTATTATTTCTCCTTTTTGCGGAGCAACCGGAGAAGCTGGAACTCTTGCACGATCAATTACAGAGATATTGGCGGCTGACAAACCAGCCATGACTCCAGCCTCCTTCAACCTCATCTGTAAGGTATCGTATAAATCTCTGTTCAGTTCAGCTTCATGGCGAAGAATTGCGTATTGAGCCTCATTCTCATTTAGCTTATACGCAGCCTCCTCTTGCGTATCGAGTCGGCTTCGAAGCGCCTGCTCGAGTGCCAAAGCGCCCTGATATTCTTTCTGCACCTGCCTCTTCGTAATATCTTCTTCATGGTTATAACTTGCTTGCACTTTATCTATCTGCGCTTTTACGTCTTTCATTCTAGGATAATTTTCTCCATATTTTGTCGCCAACTGCGTGCGCTGCAACTGTAGTTCAGCTAACTGGTTGCGCAGCGCTGAAAGAGTGGGGTTATCTCCCATCAATGCTGTCATATCTGAAGGCATTCTGGAAAACTCTCTCATACGTGCTTCTTTCGTAATTCTATCGGCTTCAGCATTCTCCAAATCTGCACTAATCTGTCCAAGCGTCTGCATGGTCAGGTTTGAATTCTCATCTGCGCCTACTATGTTGTGCTCTTTCTGATAGTCGGCTAGCTTTTGCTGTGCATTGGATGCCTGCTTCTGGAGGTCATCGAGTTGCTTTTGAAGCCATCCTGACACATGCATGGTTCGTTCAAACTTTGATCGAAGATCAACATCAGCATAAGTATCTACAAGTTTATTTACAACATCCGTAGCTAATTTAGGGTCATGATTCCTGTATCTTATTTCAATCATCTGAGTTCCTTGAACCTGGGATACATTTAGCCTCTTTCTGATGTACTTAATCATGACTGTATAGACACGTGGCGTTACCTCTCCATTGGCCTCATTTTTTGCATATCGAGAATTTCCGCGGATAATTATATTTTGCAGATTAAGGCTTTGCGCTGTCTGAAAAATGACGGAGTCGCTTTGCAGAACATGTAACTCTGTGGCCAATTCAGTCGTTGCTCCACCCTGTCCATGCTCTTCGTCAAGCAGACTTTGCAAACCGACATTTGGGACCTGATTGGGCTTGATTTCTATTCTCGACACGCTTTCATACAAGGGGGGCGTTCTATACGCATAGAACGCCGCGCCCACGACTGAGATCACTATGATCGTTAATATCGTATAGCGTTGCTTGAGTAATATCCGCCATATGTCCATCAACGTCATTTTGTTGCTTTCCAAAGGGATTGAGATATGCGTTTTTTGCGATTGATGGTTCTTAGCAGCTTCTGCCTGGAACTCGCTGGACATTGTCTTCCCTCAAAGCAAATTGGGCAACGACTTACCCGAGATTCAATTCCTTACATTTTCGTTCTGCACGCTATTCCGCTACACACGAGACATGTCATATTCAGTACATTGCGATGCGAATATTTGATTGATCGCTTCGGCTGTTTTGTTCATGGTGTACCTGCATAGGTAACTTGTCCGCGCATTGAGCGCCATTATTTCCTTCTGCTCGCAGCTCGCACTTACCCACTTACGCAAAAGACGATACGTTCCCTCGAGAGTATCGTCCTCCACAAAGCCGACGCCGTCTAGTTCAACTTCGTCACATATATTTACCTGGTTGCTTATTAGCACTGGACGCCCCACCGCCAAAGACTCCACCACGGTGATTCCAAAGTTTTCTTGATGTGAAGGAAGGACGCAGGCCACACACGCTCTCAGTGCTCCCCATTTAGCATCGCCATCGAGTAGCCCAGTCCAATGAACACGATTTGATATATTCAATTTCGATGCCAGCCTCTTGAGTTTTTCCGTCATGCCGTTTGCATCAGGTCCTGCCATAACCAGATCTATATCCTCATCCGAGCTCGCGATGCGCGCAAATGCACGCACCAACAAGTCACATCCTTTTTTTTCGTGTAACCGAGCGAGAAACAAAAAAAACTTTCGTTCTCGCAGCTCGGGCTCCTGTTGGTAAAATGCATTCATTTGCGCATCTGCGTTGCTTGTTTGTTTTTCTGGATCGGTAATTCCATAGGGAACAACGACGCTGTTCCAACGATTTTCTCTAAAACTTTTCTGCGCCAATTTGCTTTCCTGATTCGTTGTAAAAAATACGGCGAGGGCATCCTTCAAAACAGGATATTGCCATCGCCAGTACATTATTTTCTTGAGGCGTTTGAGAGGATACTGCTGATTAAACCAGGGGTCGAGTGCCCCATGAACAAATATGCCGTAGTGTTTGTTGTGCTTTTTTGCAATATGACGCAGTGCAATCCCAGGAAAGCTCCAAATTCCATTCATGACAAGACCGTCGAATCGATCAACATTTTCATCAAGCCACTTCCACAGGCGAGGTGAAAATGCATAACGCCCTAAATAGGACTGATCCAGAGCGTGTACACGACATGGCATATCTTTGAGATAGGGCGAGCCAGGATGATCAAGGCACACAACCTCTGTTCGCGCACCGATCTGCAGATACGATTTTGCCAGTTGCCGAACTGCCTCAGGCGGACCACCACGATCCGGCGAAAGACTGTCAATGACATGAAGAATGAGCATGCAATTTTAAATCCCTGTTGCTCTCAGAGCTGAATCGTGCGTGGTTATATTTACCACAGAAGGGCATATATCATATTCATAAGTTATTCGCGATCACTACGCGCTTTCCTGCAAATCGTCATACCATGGAGAACTTACTGGCTCCAAATCTTCACCGTTCACTTCGACCGCGATACTGCGCATAATCATCTCAATGGTCAGCACCACGCGCAGATTACTTTTATGACGGATCACGATGCCTTCCATGCCCGCCAAGGCACCGGAGCGAATCCGCGCACGTTGTCCTTCCGTCAATAGTGGATGCGGCTGCGCGTCACGCTCCAACAGGCCATCGCGCAAGGTGGCAATCATCGAATCCGCTATCGGAGAAAGTTCACCACCCGTTCCAGTGATGATCTGCAAGGCTCCTGGCAACGTAAGTACACGTACGCGTTCATCACGCGCTATTCGCACAAACACATACCCAGGAAACAGCGGCAGACTCAAAGTTACCCGTGACCCATCGCTCCACTTGCGCTTTGAGCTGTAAAGAGGAAGATAATGCTCGATTTTACGATGATCTAGATATTTAGCCAGACTCTTTTCGTGACGTGATTGCGTGTACACCGCAAACCAATGTCTGGGAATAATCTCTTGGGTTGGTTCCATTAGATGCATAGCTTCGCCATCCTCACTTGGGTGGGGTATTTTTTCCGCCGCCAAACTGCGAGCAAAAATAGCCGTTTCCGCTAGCTGAACCGCTAGACGTGGCGCTCTGAAATAGGCTGCAAGTCCATCACCGTTTACTTTCCTCGGCATCTATCGTTTAATTGCAATCTGCTTCATGCATCAAAAATAATTCAGTGGAACCGGCAAAGAATCGACACACTCACTATAGCAGTAGAACTCAATTTTTTGTGCGCCTCTATCCGCACTTCTCTGCATATTTCGCAGGAGTATTTTCACTCCGTATATACTTCGCCATGAGAAGTAAAAATGCCCCCTTGGGCCAAGGGGGCATTTTTACTTCCATGAAACCTTAGGGAGAATTCCTATCTCTCAAGTTAGAGGATAACTTTCTATCTCTCTACTAACGATCAAGATTATTTTGAAAAAAATCAAGCGAGCGCACCAACCCTTCGCGTAACTGCACCTTCGGCTCCCAGCCAAGAATTTTCCTGGCTTTCGTAATGTCTGGGCACCGTCTTGTCGGATCATCGACGGGAAGCGCCTCGAAGACCAACTTACTTTTTGCTCCCGTAACCTCAAGCACGGCCTGCGCACATTCCAGGATCGTAAATTCAGCGGGATTTCCGATATTCACTGGAAGGTGTTCTTCGCTTGCAGCCAGGCGCACAATGCCATCGATGAGGTCGTCGACATAGCAGAAGCTACGCGTCTGGCTGCCGTCGCCATAGATAGTGAGCGGCTCTCCCTTGAGCGCCTGCATCATGAAGTTTGAAATGACGCGCCCATCACTCGGATGCAAGCGCGGACCATAGGTATTGAAGATGCGCACCAGGTGCGTATTCACGCCGTAGGTGCGGTGATAGGCCATGGTCAGCGCCTCACTGAAGCGCTTGGCTTCGTCATAGACCGAGCGCGGACCGATGGGATTCACATGTCCCCAGTAGCTCTCCGACTGCGGATGTTCGTCCGGGTCGCCGTAACACTCCGAGGTAGATGCCTGCAGAAAACATGCCTCATATTTTTTTGCAATTCTGAGTGCATTTTCAGTGCCAGCAGAGCCGACGCGCAGAGTCTCGATGGCAAGACGCAGATACTCCGGCGGACTCGCCGGTGAGGCCATGTTATAGACCGCGTCGACGCGCCCCGGATCAAACGACTCGCAAATATCCCGCACCTGCAGCTCAAAGCGCGGGTCGTTGCCAAGATGCTCGAGATTTTTTCGGTTTCCCGTAGAAAGGTTATCGACTCCGATCACAGAGTGGTTTTCTTTCAACAACCGATCCACCAGATGCGAGCCAAGAAAACCTGCGGCTCCAGTCACTAAAATCCGCATTCGTAAATTCTCCCCGACGATTGTTTTCACGGCCTGGAAATCAAATCTTCACTGCAGACCACTCGTTGCTGCGGCGTGTCCCTGCGAACCCTGCGCGAATGTCGGCCCCCAAAGCGGTTCGGGACACAGACGAGTTGGCCGGCATGCGCCCGGCAGCAACGACAAAGCAGCATGCGCAGACTCCGTCCACACATTCGCAAAGCTGATCGAGGCAAAGAAGGGGCCAAAGTCTATAGGCAAACCTGCAATCGATCCGCTTCCGGCATGCAACACGCTTCGTGAATTCCCACTTTTTAAGAAGAAACTCAGCCGTTTCTTCTTCAGATTATCTATGCCGGACTCAAGGAGAGAAAAAGAAAAAGCCATCCGGCACATCGTACTCTTTTTTAGATGGTTCTAAAC
>Ga0224521_1000245_pt1 | contig 17518 bp, 13 predicted proteins | sample CFST0metaG_FD_182731 | JGI IMG/M metagenome (GOLD analysis project Ga0224521, IMG submission 182731) | Peat soil microbial communities from Stordalen Mire, Sweden - C.F.S.T0 | ecosystem: Environmental > Terrestrial > Soil > Wetlands > Peat | place: Sweden: Norrbotten County, Stordalen Mire... | reverse complement strand
CATATAAACATAAAACGTTGACTGTCATTTCGAACGAAGTGAGAATTGAAAATCGGCGTTAGCCAAATCTCTAATAGAAACTTAATTTACAAAGTTTACCAAACAATATTATAAAGAAATGAAAGCTCTGCTTATTTTTGATTTAGACGGCACCTTGCTTGATACGGTTGCAGATTTGGCTGCAAGTACAAATTACGCGTTGACCCAATGTGGATTTCCAACTCACGAAGCAATTGCATACAATTTTTTTGTTGGCAACGGTGTCAACAAACTTTTTGAAAGAGCATTGCCCGAAGAAGCTAAAACGGAAGAAAATATCTTACATATCCGGAAACACTTTCTGAATTATTATGGAGCTCACAGCTCCGACCTGACTGTTCCATATCCCGGCATTCCTGAATTACTAAAAGAATTACAATCTAAAGGAATTATGCTTGCCGTTGCATCCAATAAATACCAACAAGCCACAGAAGGATTGATACAACATTTTTTCCCGGAAATTGAATTTGTTGCTGTTTTTGGTCAACGAGAAAATGTTCCTATAAAACCCAATCCAACCATTGTGAATGATATTTTAGCTCTGGCCAAAATGGATAAAAGTGATGTGTTGTATGTTGGTGATTCGGGTGTAGATATGCAAACAGCCCTGCATGCAGGGATTGATGCAGTGGGAGTTACATGGGGATTTCGTCCGCGAACCGAACTGGAATTGTTTTCCCCAAAGTATATCGTGGATAATGCGAACGCGATTTTGGAAATAATTGCACATTAAAAAAACCGCTCTTTGGAGCGGTTTTTTTATGTCAATAGTCAACTGTTTTAATCTTCTTTTACTTGAGGAGTAATCAGTTTATAACCTTTACCGTGTATATTGATAATAGCCACATTTTGGTCATCTTTCAACAACTTACGTAATTTAGTGATATACACGTCCATACTACGAGCATTGAAATAGTTATCGTCAACCCAAATTGTTTTCAAAGCAAAATTGCGTTCTAAAATATTATTAGCGTTAGCTGCCAGAAGATTCAACAATTCAGATTCTTTAGTAGTCAGTTTCTTTGATTCACCTTCGTATACAAGCATTTGTTTTTGAGCATCAAAAGAAAAGTCACCGATTTGATAAGTAACAACGTCTTTAGCACGTTTACCCTTCACACGACGTAAAATTGATTCGATACGATACAACAATTCTTCCATACTGAATGGTTTTGACAAATAATCGTCAGCACCCAATTTAAATCCTTGCAAAATATCTTCTTTCATAGATTTTGCAGTAAGGAAAATAATAGGCACTTCAGAATTCAAAGCGCGTACGTCTGCAGCCAATGCAAATCCGTCTTTTTTAGGCATCATCACATCGAAAACACATAAGTCATATTTGTTCTTTGAAAAAGCCTTGTAACCAGCTTCGCCATCAGGCTGCAAGTCAGCATCGTAACCTTTTGTCTGCAAATACTCTCTAAGAAGCATGCCAAGATTTTCGTCATCTTCGCACAACAAAATTTTTACTTTTTCGTCAGTCATAATTCGTAATTTTTTAAAGTTGGTATTGTAATAGTGAATTTTGTTCCAATTTTTAGTTCGCTCTCCACCTTAATGGAACCACGATGTTCAGTAACTATCTTTTTTACGTAAGCTAATCCCAGTCCAAATCCTTTAACATTATGGAGATTACCGGTAGATACGCGATAAAATTTCTCAAACACTCTTTTTAAATCTTCTTTATTTATCCCTATGCCGTTATCTTCAATGCTTATAACCAGGTTGTCCTTTTCATTCTTGGTTTCTATAGTTAACAGAAGCGGCTTGTCGCAATACTTAAGAGCATTATCCATTAAATTAAATATAACATTCGTAAAATGCACTTCGTCAACTAAAGCCACATCGTTTGTTGCTTTGAGGTTTGAAGTAATCTTACCTCCTTTGCTGGTGACTTTAAGCGAAAAATTATTTACTATATCTACTATTAATGAATTTATTGAGATTTCATTTAACTTTAATATCGACTTCTCTTTTTCAAAAATTGCCATCTGCAACACTTTTTCAACCTGAAGACTCAACCGTTTGGTTTCATCTTTGATTACCCTTGAAATATGTTTGAGAGTTTCAGGAGTTTTACCCACGCCAGGGTCTTGTAACATTTGCGAAGCTAATGAAATAGTCGATATAGGTGTCTTTAATTCATGAGTCATATTATTTACAAAGTCATTTTTCATATTATTCAGTTGTTTCTGTCTGAAAATAATAATGATAGCTACAATAAATATACTCAAAATAATCAAGACAAGAGCCAAAGAAGGTAAAAGCAAATTCATTGAATTCAAAATATAATTTTGCTTTGTGGGAAAAATCACCTTCAAATATGCTGCTTTACTAGATTCTTCAAGAGGAAAAAGTTTTTGAGTATAAATGTTATTCTGAGTATTTAACTCATCTTGCTTTATATCTTTGTGGCAATTATAAATCACTTTTCCCTGCTGATCAACCACAGAATAAGAAAAAGGCAAATTAACCCCATTATTCACAAAAACTTTACTTAGGATTCCATCCAAATCTTCGAAATTAACACGCTCACTAATTTCTTTTTGGTCTATTTCTTTCATCCATCTGAAAACAGCTTGATCCAGAATTGTTTTAGATCGTGAAAAGTTTTGTTTGAACTTTTCCTGCAAATAACGCGAAGTTTCCTCAATCGTTGATTGCCCATGACGCGTTTTTAACCTTATAGTCGGTCTGTTAATCTGATCAGAAGTCAACTTGGTGTTTCTGGCCATGCTGTCGATATTATTCTTCAGCTGATTGGTTTGTGCATCAGGATTTAAAAATCTATTTTTATTTCCGGAATAATCAACGCCTTCAAGTGTTTGTTCCAGATATTCCAGGGCTTCATTTTCTTCAACTAAACTTACTGTTTGTAATAAACTTCGTTGAACATTGTCATTGAATTGACTTTCAATCATTTCTGCATTTATTCTCACATATCTTGCTTGCAGGAGAATAAGTCCAACAAAAGTTAATGCCATTGAAATAATAAGAATCCAGATAGTTGCTTTCTTCATAACACGACAAATTTACATCAAAAAAATAGCACAGCCACCATATTAACGATAAATAATAGTTATTATTTATAAAAAATAGTATTTGTTGTATTATTTTTACTCAATAAATTAGATTAATTTTAATAATACGGTTGATTTTAGTATAAATCAGACCAAACAAACTAAATAATACGTATCAAAATTAAGTTTTAAGGTTAATTTTGTAATTATCCTATTGTTTGATAACATTCATATGTGAATAAATGGAGTAACAGAAATCAGCATTTTCTAGCAATCAGCATAAACTGCTCATAATCATTCATCTTACCTTTAATCCGTTCTCTCGACAGCACATTATAAGTATGTGCTGAGAGAACATCAAAACCTGCCATCTTAAATTGGGCGGATAACTGCTCTGTATCAAAGCCTTGATGAGGAATGGGTTCAAATCTGTGGAAAGAACCATCTTCGGTACGAATATCACCCACAACGATTGTGGCATTCTGTGTAGTTATTTTCGCCAAGTGACTCAATGTTTTGTCAATGTCAGGAATATGATGAAATGCCATACACGAAAAAACCAGATCAATATCTTGCTTTTCGTAATCAAAGACTTCACCATGAACAATTTCAATCAGTTCATTTTCTGTCAATTTACCTTTCAAAACTTCTAACATCGACTGAGATGTATCTTCGAAAACTAAAGAATTTATACCTGAAAGAACCTGAAGACCAACCAAGCCGGTTCCAGCTCCGATTTCCAGGCCTTTCCAGTTTTTCTTTAGTTCAACATGTTGTAACAACTCACGAACAAATATACCTGTCATATTAACCTTCTCCGGGCTATCCCATTCAGCAGCCCGGCTTGCAAAACTATCAATCATATTTTTTATCCTTTTATATTCTTTTAAATTAAAACAGTATAACTCTTTTTTAAGCCGATTTGTTTGCCAAAACTTTACGAATCTCATCACTTCTATTTTAATTGTTTAATGATACAAAAAACCTTATATTTGTAATCTTTAAACCAGGTTGAGTACGATTCAAATTTAAATATTTCACTGAGTAAAATGAAAAAACTACTAAAAACAAGTATTATGGCAATAGCCGTTATAGCAGCAACCGGTGTTGCAAATGCCGAAGTCCCTATTATTGGTAAGCAACAGCCCAAAATAACTAACGGGCTTATGACTCCAGAGATTCTCTGGTCCTTTGGCCGGGTAGGTGGAGTGCAGGTTTCACCCAACGAAACTAAAATTCTATACAGCGTTTCTTACTACAGCATTGCCGAGAACAAAGGAAATTCGGAGCTCTTTGTAATGAATACCGACGGGTCTGACAAAAAACAGATTACCAAAACAGCCACTCGCGAAGCTGCCGCAAAGTGGATGAAAGATGGTGAACATATCGCTTTTCTATCTTCGGAAACCGGTAGCATGCAATTATGGATTATGAAATCCGATGGTAGCGAACGCAAACAAATTACCGACATAAAAGACGGAATCAATGATTTTTCTTTCTCCCCCGACGAAACAAAACTACTTTTTGTAGCCGATGTGAAATACGGCGAAAACACCGTAGATAAATACCCCGATCTACCCAAAGCGAGCGGTGTGATTGTAACAGACTTAATGTACAAACACTGGGATGAGTGGACAAAAACCGTTCCACACCCATTTGTTGCAGACTTTAAAAGTGGAAAAATTGAAAATGAAACTGATATTCTGAACGGCGAGCCTTACGAGAGCCCTATGAAACCTTTTGGTGGAATTGAGCAACTAGCCTGGAGTCCTGACGGAAAAACGGTGGCTTACACCTGCCGGAAGAAAACCGGAAAGGAATATGCACTCTCTACCAATTCAGATATATATTTCTACAATTTAGATACAAAAAAGACAGAAAACAAAACTCAGGGGATGATGGGTTATGATCAGAACCCAACATTCTCGCCCGATGGCAAATGGCTGGCATGGGAAAGCATGGAGCACGATGGTTACGAATCAGACAAGAGCAGATTATTCATCCTGAATATCAAAACGGGCGAAAAGACAGATGTTTCAGCCAATTTCGATCAGAACTCAAATGCTCTGGCATGGAGCACCGATAGTAAATCTATTTACTTTGTCAGTTGCTGGCATGCTGTTACCCAAATATACAAAGCCGACATCGCCACAAAGAAGATAACTCCAATAACAAAAGGTGTACACGATTATACATTTGTTGCTCCGCTCAAAAATAAACTGATCGGAACCAAACATTCCATGAGTAAGCCGGATGAGATTTATGCCATTAATCCAAAAACAGGACTGGAAACCGAGCTTTCGTTTGAGAACAAAGACATTCTTGCACAACTGGAAATGGGAAAAGTGGAAGAACGATGGATCACTACCACAGACAACAAACAAATGCAAACATGGGTGATTTACCCCCCACACTTTGATCCGAACAAAAAATACCCAACCTTGCTTTATTGCGAAGGCGGCCCACAATCAACCGTCAGCCAATTCTGGTCATACCGATGGAACTTTCAAATGATGGCTGCTAACGGATACATCATTGTAGCACCCAATCGCCGCGGCTTACCCGGCTTCGGGATGGACTGGCTCACCCAGATTAGCGGCGACTACGGTGGACAAAATATGAAAGATTATTTCTCTGCTATCGATGCATTGGCGAAAGAGCCTTATGTGAATAAAGACAAACTGGGCTGCGTAGGTGCAAGCTACGGTGGATTTTCGGTATATTGGTTAGCCGGACATCACGAAAAACGTTTCAAAGCTTTCCTTGCCCATGATGGTATGTTCAACTTACCGCAACAGTATCTGGAAACAGAGGAAATGTGGTTTGTAAACTGGGATTTGGGTGGTGCTTACTGGGATAAAGCCAATGCAGTTGCTCAACGCTCTTATGCTAACTCTCCGCATTTATTCGTAGACAAATGGGATACTCCAATTTTAGTTATTCACGGTGAAAAAGATTACCGCATTCTGGCATCGCAAGGCATGGCAGCATTCAATGCAGCTATATTACGCGGTGTTCCGGCTGAAATGTTGATTTTCCCTGACGAAAACCACTGGGTACTTCAACCCCAAAATGGCATTCTGTGGCAACGAACATTCTATTCGTGGTTAGATAAGTGGCTGAAATAGACATTTATCTGAGACATAAACAAGAAATAGAACAACAAAGGGCTTTACAACACGTAAAGCCCTTTGTGCATCAACCCCGTTCATATAACCAAAATACTTCGATGAATTAGTGGATTTGTTACAAACCATCAATCTCATTGAGAAAAATTTATTACCTGAGTCATATACTCCGGTAATAATACTGCCACTTATCCATCTCTTACTTAAACATCGAGACACTGAATGTTTTTTATTAAAATGTTGTAATTTTGCTCAAATTATATATTTCAACCAGAAGATATGCAACATTCATTGCCAAACATGCATCATGTAAAAAGAATATGGAATTAAAGACTGCAATAACTGACGAACAACAATTGATTGCCGGATGCAAAGCGGGTAAATCGTGGGCTCAAAAAAGAGTGTACGAATTACATGCTCCGGTCATGATGAGCGTTTGTGTGCGGTATGTAAACGATCGAGAAACAGCTCGTGATTTGTTGCAAGACGGCTTCATTAAGCTATTTACAAAGATTGACTCTTATTCAGGAACGGGGTCATTCGGCGGTTGGATAAGACGTATTTTCGTCACCACAGCATTGGAATATCTCAGGCAAAACGATGCGTTGAAACAAAGTGAAAGTATTGAAGAATACAGCAATTATATTGAAAATAATGATGTCGGGGTATTGGAAAAGATTTCAGTTGATGATTTAATGGCTTGCATATCAGAATTATCAGACGGATATAGAATCATATTCAACTTATATGCTATCGAAGGTTATTCACACGCCGAAATTGCTGAAACGCTAAATATAGCTGAAGCAACCTCACGTTCGCAGTTTATGAGGGCCAGAAGAATTCTTCAGAAAAATGTACAATCACTAATCGGACAAGAACATGCAAAATAATATAAATAATAACGAACAAGATGTTTTTAGTGAGGTTTTCAGACAGAAACTGGAAAATCACCAATTGCCCGTCGATGCTGAATGCTGGGACGAGATTGAAGCACGTCTGAAATCAAAGAAAAGGAGAATAATTCCATTTTGGTTTTGGCTGACGGGTGGTGCGGCCGTGGCTGGTTTAGCATTGCTATTCACGCTTAGTTCACCGTCCGAATCAACCGGTCTTATTGGAAGATCTAAACCTGCTAACACCCAACAAAAACAAATTCTTACAAAACGAATTGCCAAACATCAAGCTCAACAGCTTACTTCGGTCGAAAAAGTTCCGGCTAAAAATGCTACAAACCAACAACCATCGGAGAATAAAAAAGAAACTTCAATTGCAGAAAAAGAATTTGCGCAGATTCAGGCTGCCAGTAATGATACTGCCGGAAGCAACAAAATAATTGAGAACACAATTACAAAACAGACAAGCACCCAGGAAGATTTGGCACAAACACACACACGGATTAAAGACTCTGTAAGCAGCAATATATCAACTAAAGTTCTACCCGATAAACTGGTTGCAAAAAGCACCGACGAACCTGTTGCAAAACCAAAAAACAAGCAAAACTGGTTGTTGGCTGCTGCATTCGGTACAGGCGGAGGTATGGGTTCAAACGGAATAAATGGAGAATTAGCTTTTTCACCCAGCAATTCCTATTTGACTAATGCCAAAGCCGATTACAGCAACATGCTAACTCAAAATGATTTCTCGCAGAAAAATTATATGGCTCCCATTTCATTTGGATTGATAATCAGAAAGAGTCTGGATAAAACCATTAGCATAGAAACTGGATTAGTATACACTTACCTTTTATCCACCTTCGAAAATTCGGGCATGCAACAGAATGATGCCAAATTGCATCTTCATTATATAGGCATTCCTCTCAATTTAGTTGGTCGGCTTTGGGAGAACTCCAAATGGGAATTGTATTTGTCGGCAGGAACTATGATAGAAAAAGGAATACAATCTGTTTATGTTCAGAATCAGTACGCAGGCAATCAGGTAATCACTACCATTGCCAAAACAAATATAAACGGTTTCCAATGGTCTATAAATGGAGCGGTAGGTGTAACATACAAAGTTCAAAGAAACTGGGGAATTTATTTTGAGCCCAAACTTTCCTATTTCTTTGACAACAATCAACCCGTTAGTGCCCGTACCGAAAATCCGGTAGTAATAGGCGTAACTGCCGGAGTAAGATTCCGAATAAAATAAGAATTAGTAAGCATCCAACAATTAATAATTTGTTTTTGAAAACAATGTGCAGATGAACAGTCTAGTAACTCATAACATTTATTAGTCATGAAAAAAACCTTTTTATTATTAGCTATTATCAGTTTGACTACAAGTTGCACCAACCAAAGCGACCCTCAAATCACCATTCCTGCCGATGCTAAACCGATACTTCTGAGTGCGGAAATGGAGAAACGTGTAAATCAGGATAACGAATTTGCTTTTGATTTGCTAAAACAAACCATTCAAAGTTCGGGTGAAACAAACGTCTTTGTATCTCCATTGAGCGTCAGCATTGCGCTGGGAATGGCATGGAATGGTGCCAATGGACAAACAAAAACCGAAATAGAAACAGCTTTGAAAATGAGTGGAATGTCCATTGCCGACATCAATGATTATTACAAAATCATGCAATCCACTCTGCCCACAATTGATCCAACAACCAAACTAAGCATTGCCAATTCGCTTTGGTATCGCACAGGGTTCCCTGTAAAATCTGACTTCTTGAAGGTAAACACCGATTACTTTGGGGCTTACATTAAAGAATTAGATTTCACTCAAAGTTGGGCCGTTGATACCATAAATAACTGGTGTGCAAAGAAAACAAACAATCTGATAAAAACCCCTCTTGATAATATTTCTTCGGATGCTATGATGTATCTGGTTAATGCCATTTATTTCAAAGGAATCTGGCGGAAAAAGTTTGAAACCAAGAATACTACAATAGCTAACTTCACTAACGAACCGGGAAATGAGGTAAAAGTAAATATGATGTACCAAAAGGACACATTTGCTTATGCACAGGACAACTACGCCCAATATCTCGATATGCCTTATGGCAATAAGGCCTTCAGCATGACTGTTATACTACCTAACGAAGGAAAAACGACCGAAGATATATTGAATTATCTGACAACAGACGTTTGGAGCAGCAAACTTCAAAGTTTATCAACAAAACAAGTCGAAGTTTATTTACCACGATTCAAAACTCAAAACAAATTTATACTCAACGATCCATTGAAAAATCTGGGAATGAATCAGGCATTTACAAATAATGCCGACTTTAGCAATATTGCCAATACTTCACTTTTGATTTCGAGCGTAATTCACGACACCTATGTAGAAGTGACAGAAGAAGGTACTGAAGCTGCCGCAGTAACTATAATAGGATTTGCAACCACCGCAGCCGAACCGCAGCCTACACCAGTTTTCAACGTCAACAAGCCATTTATATTCATAATTCGGGAGAAAAGCACAGGTGTCATTCTCTTTATCGGAAAAATGGGAAATGTAGATAAATTTTAATTGAAACTTTTCTCAATAATACAAGTAATATGAAAAACATATCATGTTTGTTACTCATTTTCATGCTTTCTGCACCTGTTTTGAAAGCCCAAAAAGCCGAAGTTGGAATAACATTTTCAGCATTAAGCGATAATAGCATTGCCCGATTTGGAGACGATTATATGAGTGATTCAGGTACCGATGCGGGAAAATCATATACTTTTGGAATTACATATTTAAAGCCTCTAAACAAGTGGCTCAATGTAGAAACCGGTATTGAATTCCTGCAAAGCAAAGCATCCATTCACTCGATTGTAAGCACAACTTCAGGGGTAACTACTGTATTCCGTTATGGAACTTTATCTTTATTAAATGTGCCACTTGGTGTTCGGGCTAATTTCTGGAAATACTGTTTTGTAAATGGCGGAGTTTTTTTGGATATAGATGTAAGCAGCAACTCACCCGTTCAGACCCAAACAGGACTGGGAAGTTTACTCGGATTTGGACTAAAATATGATTTCAAAACAGGCATTTCACTGTTTGTGAATCCTTATATGAAAATCCACTCCTTTCCTTTGTCGTTTCAAACCAACCAAGAGCATTTGCTTGAATCAGCCGTTCGGTTTGGGGTAAGCTATAAATTATAAAAGAAGAATTAAATCAACCGTTAATTTCAGAGATATGAAAAAAATCATGTTTTTATTCAGCTTAGCGGCTCTTATATTGAGCAGTTGTGAGTCGGTAGTAACAGAAACAGTTACATACAAGATTAACGAACCTGTTTTTATGGCAACCGAAACTTTCCGTAATTCAGTAAAAGTGACAAGTGAGCATCGCGCAATCACTAACATTGGTAAGATGTGCTTTTACAATGACTACCTGTACATTTCCGAACCTGAAAAGGGAATTCACATTATCGATAACAGGAATCCGTCCAATCCTCAGATTGTAGGATTTATTGAATTACTCGGAAACGCCGATATAGCTATCCGCAATAATAAACTTTACGCCGATTCGTATATCGATTTGGTTTGGTTTGATGTCACCAACCCGGCAATTCCTGAATTGGCAGGGAGATTGGATTCCATATTTCCAACCTCACTTCCAATGACTCAAAACCAATATGGAATTGACTATGCAAAAAGCTATTCAGGTACAAACAAAGGAATTATAGTTGGCTGGGAACTGAAAGAAAGAACAGAAAATGTATCGCACTATACCGGCGGTTGGTATGGTGGCGGAGCAACCGATGATTATGCTACTTTAAACAGCACAGCGCCTACCGGCAGTAATAGCACAGGTATAAACGGCTCTATGTCACGCTTCAGCATATATAACAATTATCTCTATTCTGTTATCAACAATTCTATAAGCATCTTCGACTTAAATACCAGCACACCTACAAAAGCTGCTTCCGATTTTAATATTGGTTGGAATGTGGAAACAATTTTCAGTTACAAAACCAATCTGTTCTTCGGAACCAGCACCGGCATGCTTATATATTCAGTCAGTGATCCATTAAAGCCTGTATATCAATCATCCATATCTCATGCCTACGCCTGCGATCCGGTTGTGGTTGACAATGATTTAGCGTATATAACCATCCATTCAGGGAGTGCCTGCGATTATTCAGCCAAAGAAAATGCATTGATAATCGTAGATGTAAAAGATGTAAAAAAGCCCAATCAACTGGTTACTTACAACATGACAAACCCGAAAGGACTCGGTATTGATAATGGCAAACTGTTTTTATGCGATGATGGGTTGAAGATTTATCAACTTTCCGACCCACAAACACTTATGTCGAATCAACTTGCACATTTTAAGAATTTATCCGGTTATGATATTATCGCTCACAACAACACAGCCATGATGATCGCAGAAGATGGCATTTACCAGTACGATTATTCTGATTTGAATAATATCAAACTGTTGAGCAAATTACCAATTGGAAAGTAAAAGAAAGAGAGATTGAAAACAAATTCAATCTCTCTTTCTTTTACAATTATGCATTAAGCATTATGAATTATTGGAATTTATCCGTAAATAATTTTTCCGTTTTCGTCTTTAAATTCCTCGAAGCTTTTGTTGTATTGCTCCATGGCACGATAGCTCATAGCCATACTCGAGAAACCACCATCGTGTAACAGATTCTGCATGGTTACTTTGCGCGTCAAATCACTAAACATAACAACGCAATAATCAGCACAATCAGCAGCAGTAGCATTACCAAGTGGCGACATACGTTCTGAAAAATCGAGTAAGCCATCCATTCCTTTTACACCACTACCGGCAGTAGTAACAGTTGGAGACTGAGAAATTGTGTTTACGCGTACATTGCGTTCGCGACCATAAATATAGCCGAAACTACGGGCAATCGACTCAAGCATAGATTTAGCATCAGCCATATCATTATACCCAAACACGGTACGTTGAGCAGCCATATACGAAAGTGCCACCACCGAACCGTAATCGTTGATTGCATCCATTTTTTTAGCAACCTGCAGCATTTTATGGAATGAAATAGCAGAAATATCAAGAGTCGTATGCAGCATATCATAATCCAAATCGTCGTACGGGCGTTTCTTACGTACATTTGGTGACATACCTATAGAATGTAATACAAAGTCAATTTTACCACCCAACGCTTCGATTGATTGCTCAAAAACCTGCTCCAGATCTGCAACACTGGTTGCATCGGCAGGAATAAGCTTTGCATTCAGCTTTTCAGCCAGTTCGTTTGTAGTACCCATACGCACTGCCAACGGAGTGTTAGACAATGTGATAATTGCACCTTCTTCTACAACGCGTTCAGCAACCTTCCATGCAATGGACATATCGTTCAACGCTCCAAAAATAATACCTCTTTTACCTTTTAATAAATTGTTACCCATGATTTTATTTTAATGGTTTCTTCTATCAAACATTTCAACTGATTAAATGTTTGATAGAAAAAACTTAATTTCGGCACAAAGATACACAAAATGTGCAAAAGACAAAAATAAATTTACAATTATAACCTACGCTTAAAGTATATTAGTTTAATTACAAGTGACTTACACATTTGTATGTAAAATGACCCAGCCATTGTTTTGCACGATATTTAGCAAAATAAAACAGCCTCACAAACTTGAAGTTTATGAGGCTGATATATTATTGAACTGATTCGACTTATTTATTCACTCTGAAACGCTCAGAACCATTTTTAATAAAGTCAACAATTTGTTTTGCAGCAGCTATACCAGCGTTGATGTTTGCTTCCGAAGTTTGAGCACCCATCTTCTTTGGAGTTGTGAAATAACGACCACCTACTTTTTCTTTCATTTCAGCATCATTACCCGGAACTATGTCTGTCACATATTTAAAATCAGGATGCGATTCCATAAATTGTAAAATTTCAGCCTCGTTGATAACTTCTTTACGCGCCGTATTTACAAGCACTGCACCTTTTGGCATACGACCAAGTAAAGCAGCATTGATTGATTGTTTCGTTTCAGCCGTAGCTGGAATATGCAACGAAACAATGTCTGAAACACTGTAGAGCTCCTCAGCTGACGATAAGGCTTTCACGCCATCTTTTTCAATTACATCGGCAGGGCAGAAAGCATCAAAGGCATACAATTCCATACCAAATCCTTTAGCAATACGAGCAACATTACGACCCACGTTTCCGTAGGCATGAATACCCAGTTTTTTGCCCATTAATTCTGTACCGGAGGTTCCGTTATAGAAATTACGAGCTGCAAAAACAAGTAACCCGAAAACCAATTCGGCAACCGCATTGGAGTTTTGACCAGGTGTATTCATAACGCAAACTCCGGCAGCTGTAGCAGCTTCCAAATCTACATTATCATAACCGGCACCGGCACGAACCACAATTTTTAATTGTTTAGCAGCAGCAATTACTTCTGCATCGATTATGTCGCTACGAATAATAATAGCGTTAGCGTCAGCAACTGCATCGAGCAATTGTTGTTTCTCGGTATATTTTTCGAGCAAAGCCAATTCAAATCCTGCAGCTTCTATTTCCTGACGAATTCCGTCAACCGCAACTTTAGCAAACGGTTTGTCGGTAGCAATAAGTACTTTCATATAGTTCTAATTCAAGCCCCTTAAATCCTCCAAAAGAGAATTTAAAGATTAGTTAGTATTATCAATTAAACCTACTTAAACACAAAACCCCTCCTTAGGAGGGGATTGCGAAGGCTTTTATGCGTTTTGTTTTTCAAATTCCTGCATGCAATCCACGAGTGCCTGGACACTTTCGATTGGTAATGCATTGTAGGTAGAAGCACGGAAACCACCTACCGAGCGGTGACCCTTAATACCCACCATTCCTCGTTCAGACGCAAATTTCTGGAACCCATCTTCCAGTTCTTTGTATTCCGGTTTCATTACGAAACAGATATTCATGCGTGAACGGTCTTCTTTAGCAGCTGTTCCAATAAAAATCTTACTGCTGTCAATGGCATTATAAAGCAATTCTGCTTTCGCAATATTTCTCTTTTCCATTTCAACCAAACCGCCATTTGCTTTCAACAAACGCAATGTTTCTAAAGCGCTGTAAATAGGCAACACAGGAGGAGTGTTAAACATTGATCCTTCTGCAATATGTGTTTTGTAATTAAGCATGGTAGGAATGTAACGAGATACTTTACCGAGCAATTCGTCTTTTACAATTACGAAGGCCAATCCGGCAGGAGCCAGATTCTTTTGAGCACCACCATAAATCAAACCATATTTCGAAACATCCATTGGACGTGAAAAAATATCGGACGACATGTCAGCAATCAATGGCACAGGAGAATCAATATCAGTCAATATCTCTGTTCCGTAAATAGTATTATTAGTTGTAATATGGAAATAATCTGCATCAGCAGGAATTACATAATCTTTAGGAACAAAAGTGTAATTCGCATCTTTCGACGAAGCAACTTCTATAACTTCACCAAATCCCTTAGCTTCTTTCATGGCTTTGTTAGCCCAAACTCCGGTATTCAAAAACGCAGCTTTCTTTTCGAAGAGATTAAACGGAATCATGCAAAATTGCAAGCTAGCTCCACCACCTAAGAAAAGTACCGAGTAACCTTCAGGGATATTTAATAATTCTTTGAAAAGCGCAACGGTTTCATCCATTACAGCCTGAAAATCTTTTGAACGATGGCTTATTTCCAATACGGAGAGTCCAGAACCATTAAAATCCAATACAGCCTGAGCTGTCTTTTCGATAACTTCGCGAGGGAGAATAGAAGGTCCTGCGTTAAAATTATGTTTCTTCATACTATAAATGATATATTTGTTTGATAGTTTTACTGCCAAAAAATTGAAGCACAAAAGTACTACTTTTTTTAGTTTTGACCATCGGTAAATGTGTTTTTATGATTTTTCAAGTCTGAAAAGTAATAGTCATACATTAGAAACAATAAAAAATGCATATAAATACATTTTAGATTGCGCAGTTATTTTAATACTGCGCAAATTATTTCCCTGTTATGATACGCTTCACTTCATTCAGCTTGTTCAATGCTTCCACTGGAGTCAGATTATTTATATCCAGATTCTTTATTTCGTCACGAATTTGCTCCAACACCGGATCATCCAGCTTAAAGAAACTAAGTTGAAACCCTTCCCTTTGTTCAGCAATCTCACCAACCGGCTTAGAAACACCCGACTGACGATTATCGGTTTCCAATTGTTTCAAAATTTGCTCTGAACGTTTTACAATACTTTGAGGCATTCCGGCCATCTTGGCCACATGAATACCGAAGCTGTGCTCACTTCCACCACGGACTAATTTGCGAAGGAAAATCACTTTTTTGTCCAGCTCTTTAACTGACACATTATAGTTTTTTATGCGGTGAAATGATTTTTCCATTTCGTTCAGCTCATGATAGTGAGTTGCAAAAAGCGTTTTAGCCTTGCAAGTTGGGTGTTCGTGAATATATTCCACAATGGCCCAGGCAATAGAAATACCATCGTAAGTACTTGTTCCACGTCCGAGTTCATCAAAAAGAACCAGACTCCGGTTAGAAAGATTGTTCAAAATGCTGGCTGCCTCATTCATCTCCACCATGAAAGTAGATTCGCCTTGCGAAATATTATCGCTCGCTCCCACCCTGGTAAAAATTTTATCGACAACGCCGATTGTTGCGCTTTCAACCGGTACAAAACAACCAATTTGAGCCATCAAAGTTATAAGTGCTGTTTGTCGCAACAAAGCAGACTTACCGGACATATTCGGACCGGTAATGATAACAATCTGTTGCGTTTCACTGCCTAGATACACATCGTTAGCAATGTAAGTTTCACCAATTGGCAATTGCTTTTCGATAACCGGATGTCTGCCCTGTTTGATATCCAGCACATTAGTATCAGTGATTTCAGGGCGAACATATTTATTTTCGGTTGAAACTTTCGTAAATGACAGCAAACAATCGAGTTGAGCAATAAGATTGGAATCCAACTGAATAGCCGTAATATAATCGACCAAACTTAAAACTAATTCATTGAAAAGTCGTGTTTCAATAGATAAAATCTTTTCTTCAGCACCCAAAATCTTTTCTTCGTAAACTTTCAGTTCCTGAGTAATATAGCGCTCGGCATTTACGAGTGTTTGCTTCCGAATCCAGGTATCAGGCACTTTATCTTTATGCATATTCCGCACCTCAATATAGTAACCAAACACATTGTTAAAATTTATTTTCAGACTCGGTATGCCTGTTGCAGCACTCTCGCGCTCCTGAATTTGTTGCAAAAAGTCTTTTCCGGAATAAGCCATCTGACGCAATTCATCCAGATCAGCATCAATTCCCGGGCAGATAATACCTCCACGATTCACCATATTAGGTGGATCGTTTGAAATTTCCTTTTCAATTTTATCTGAAATAACCGCACATGCATTCAGCTGGTCGGCAATTTTACGTAAGGTCACATTATCGGTTTCAAGGCAAGCCTTTTTAATAGGATCAATGGCCTGTAATGCAACTTTCAACTGCACCACTTCCCGCGGATTAATGCGACCGACAGCTACTTTAGAAATAATGCGTTCCAAATCGCCAATAAGTGCTATATTTTGTTCGAGAAGTAGTTTTAAATCCGGATTTTTAAAGAAGTATTCCACCACGCTTAATCGTTCGTTAATTGGCTTCACATCTTTCAATGGAAAAGCAACCCAACGTTTAAGCATTCTTGCACCCATCGGGCTGATAGTTTTATCAATCACGTCCAATAAAGTCCGGGCACCTTCATTGATTGATCCGTACAGCTCCAGATTACGTACAGTAAATCTGTCGAGCCACACGAAGCGTTCTTCTTCAATACGCGAGAGTTGAGTGATATGCCCCGTTTGTTGATGGTGCGTTTGATCAAGGTAATGCATGATAGCTCCGGCTGCCACCACACCATTCGGCAAATTGTCAACACCAAATCCTTTCAGATTCTTGGTCTCGAAATGCTTCAAAAGTCGTTCATTGGCCGAATCGGGCATAAAAGCCCAGTCTTCAAGCGCGTAAGTGAAAAATTTTGTTCCAAAAAATGCTTCGAAATCCTTTTTCTTTGAACGGTCGAAAAGAACTTCTTTCGGTCCAAAGCTATTTAGCAATTTATCAACGTATTCAGCAGTTCCTTCTGCCACAAGAAATTCGCCCGTTGAAATATCGAGAAATGAAACACCAACCTGATTTTTATTCAGATAAACACTTGCGAGGAAAGTATTTTCTTTGTAATTCAGCGTAGTATCGCTATAAGATACTCCCGGAGTAACCAATTCTGTCACTCCACGTTTTACAATTTTCTTTGTAAGTTTAGGATCTTCAAGTTGGTCACAAATAGCTACACGCATTCCGGCACGAACCAATTTTGGCAAATACGTATCGAGCG
>Ga0224521_1000244_pt1 | contig 17546 bp, 9 predicted proteins | sample CFST0metaG_FD_182731 | JGI IMG/M metagenome (GOLD analysis project Ga0224521, IMG submission 182731) | Peat soil microbial communities from Stordalen Mire, Sweden - C.F.S.T0 | ecosystem: Environmental > Terrestrial > Soil > Wetlands > Peat | place: Sweden: Norrbotten County, Stordalen Mire... | reverse complement strand
GTTTAAAGATGATTTTCGTAATCCGGTTATGGAGCTTGCTTGTACCTTATCGAATTTTAAATTAAAATATCAATAACAAACTAACTCATATAAACTAATATAGATAATAATAAATTGCCTATTTTTGTTGTAAAAACAAAGTGCACATGCAATGTATAACTACAAACAATAAGGAGTAAAAAGATTGGAACCTTTGAAGATCTCATACTTCGTTCAACCACACCAGACTACGAACGTTTCATTCAGGTCATACAGTTTACCGCTACTGCTCGTGGTGAAAGCCAGCGGGCGGTTTCATTATCAAACTCTGGTTTGAAAACAGAATCTCTAAGCTGCTCACCAAAGACTGATATTACTGATAAAATTAAAACTCGAATTAATTTATAGAATATAGAAAATGAAAACAAATTATGAAATTCGGTATGCATCGCATCCTGAAGATGCGAAAAACTACGATACCGCTCGTTTACGAAAAGAACATTTAATTGAAAAAATCTTTTCAGTAGATGAGGTTAATATGGTTTACACGTTGTACGACCGGTTAATTGTGGGTGGAGCCATGCCTGTTAATCAGGTTCTTACTTTGGATGCAATTGATCCGTTGAAATCTGATTTTTTCCTTTCACGTCGCGAATTTGGAACATTCAATGTAGGTGGAGCCGGAAAAATCACTGTTGATGGTGAGGTAATTGAGCTTGGTTATAAAGAAGCGCTATATTTGGGTGCAGGTAATCGTAAGGTGACTTTCGAAAGTGTAGATGCTAAAAATCCCGCAAAATTCTATTTCAATTCTGCTCCTGCACATAAAACGTTCCCAGATAAGAAAGTAACAAAAGCCGATGCTGTAGTTGCAGAAATGGGTTCGTTGGAAGGTTCTAATCACCGAAATATCAATAAAATGTTGGTTTGTCAGGTATTGGAAACATGTCAATTACAAATGGGTATGACCGAACTGGCTCCCGGAAGCGTTTGGAATACGATGCCGGCTCATACTCATAGTCGGCGTATGGAGGCTTATTTTTATTTTGAAGTACCGGAGGGAAATGCCGTTTGCCATTTTATGGGCGAACCTACCGAAACACGCCACATTTGGATGAAGGGTGATGAAGCCGTAATTTCACCGGAATGGTCTATCCATTCAGCTGCTGCCACAAGTAATTATACATTCATTTGGGGTATGGCTGGTGAAAATCTGGACTACAGCGATCAGGATTTCTATAAATACACAGAATTAAGATAAGACATAGTTTGAAAGTTTATAAACTCAATAAAAAATGAACCAATTTGATTTGACAGGAAAGGTAGCTCTTGTAACAGGAGCTGCTTATGGTATTGGATACGCCATTGCCACAGGTTTTGCGAAAGCAGGTGCTACTATAGTTTTCAATGATATTAACCAGGAGCTTGTAGATAAAGGATTGGCTGCTTATACTGCTGATGGTATAAAAGCTCATGGTTATATTGCCGATGTAACCAATGAAACTCAGATTAATGCACTGGTTGCTCAAATAGAAAAAGAAGTAGGTGTAATTGATATTCTGGTAAATAATGCCGGTATTATTAAACGTATTCCTATGCTGGAAATGACAGCGGCTGAATTCCGACAGGTTATTGATATTGATTTGAACGGTCCGTTTATTGTTTCAAAGGCAGTTATTCCGGGTATGATTAAAAAGGGTCACGGAAAAATTATCAACATCTGTTCCATGATGAGCGAGCTGGGTCGCGAAACAGTTTCAGCCTATGCTGCAGCAAAAGGAGGTTTGAAAATGCTGACCAGAAATATAGCTTCCGAATACGGAGAATTCAATATTCAGTGTAATGGTCTTGGCCCGGGTTATATCGAAACTCCGCAAACCGCACCAATACGTGTTGCCGGTCATCCATTCAATGAGTTTATTATTGCCAAAACTCCTGCCGCACGCTGGGGAACTACGGAAGATTTGATGGGACCTGCTGTTTTCTTAGCTTCAGAGGCTTCTAATTTTGTTAATGGACACATTTTATATGTTGACGGTGGTATTTTAGCTTATATTGGTAAACAGCCTAAGTAATTTCTACGTACAACTCACAGTTCATAATTATGAATAAACCAGGATTTCTATTTTTTGTGTCAATATTCTTTGCTTCAGGTGTCTTTGCACAGCGAACTATTACGGTAATAAACAATACAGCTATTGCCAGAAAGGGAGAAATTGTTGAAATAAATCTTTCAACATTAAAATCTTCATTTGAAAGCAAAACGTATGTATTGACCAATAACCGACATAAAGAAATTGCCTATCAACTAATTTACGAAGAAAATAAGAAACCGAAAGCGTTGATATTTCAAGCTGATGTAGCAGCCAACAGTTTGGTTTCATATTTTCTGACTGAAGGCAAACCGGCTGCTGTAAAGCCCAAAACATTTGCAAGGTTTGTGAAAGAGCGGAAAGATGATTTTGCCTGGGAAAACGACATGGCCGCTTACAGAATGTACGGACCGGCTTTAGCAGCTGAGAATCCAAGTAACGGTGTTGATTTTTGGGCAAAGTGTACGGCGAATCTGGTTGTTGATCAACGATATCGGGACGATATCTACAATAATATTTCTTACCATGTCGATCATGGCTTAGGACTGGATTTCTATAAAGTAGCTCATACGCTGGGTTGTGGAGGAATTGCACCTTATGCTGATGGAAAGTTGTGGGTAGGAAATCATTTCGACCAGTATAAAGTAATTACAGCCGGGCCTTTACGTTCGGTATTTCAACTGGTTTATGATTCGGTAAAAGTGGGTAATTCATATTATCAACAAGAAATCACTATAACCGTCGATGCCGGTTCACTGCTCAATAAAGCCAGTGTAAAATACATTGGTGCCAGTCAAAAAATAGAGCTGGCTGCCGGAATATACCTTCATGATGGAAAAGGAGTTTTGAAACAGCATGTGGAAACAGGTACCTCTGCCTATGCAGAAGAGGCAGTTTCTGATTATAAAGTTCCGGCAGGGCGCAATTATATAGGCATTTACATTCCTGGAAAGGTAAACAATGCTTTAGTTGTAGACGAGGAAGGATTGCTAACCAGTTCGTACCAGGTGGGTGATACATTTGCCTATTATTTTGGTGGAGGCTGGAGCAAATGGCATTTTCCTACTGATGAATCGTGGTTTAATGCTGTAAGTAATTATAGCAAAGCATTACGAAGTCCATTGAAGATTAAAGTAAAATAAATGTCAGAACAATCGTTTAATATTTACATCTTCAATGTTAGATGGTTTAAGTGCTTATAACCAGTATTTTATTTATTTTTTTGATTTTCTCCATCTCGGCCTTTTCACTGAAATCATCAGGTAAGTCATTCTATTTTACAAATTCCAATTTAAAAAATTGGAATTGCACTTCATATTGAACAATGTGGTTGTTGAATCAGACCATTCGTTCCTGTCAGGTTGTTTTTTTATTTAAAAGCCCTTCCACCTGCGTAGATTTTTCTGTTTAATATTCCTTTTACTCACGTTTCCACTTTGTTTTGTAACCATATAATCTTCCATATTGGTCGAAACTTTGTTTTATATTTGAAATTGTATATGCATCCTTGGCAACTACAACTTCCAAATCAACATTCTCAAACAGTTTTGTTACAATTAGATTCTTCAATTGTTTCTGTGAACTCTACTTGTGTCCCCTCCCTAATACAAGCTTACTGATAAAAACTGCGTGTTAAATGTTATTCATAAAACCGCACTAATATATGCTAATATATACTAATGAAAGTAGTTGCTTGTTGACTGGCACAGTATTTAATGTATTGTATATGTGTTGTTTAGCTTCTGTACTCCTTTTGTTTCGCACAGTAAAATAAATAATTTATGTATCAAATGTACACGATAATGCAACAAATTTGATAGTCATTGGTGTAAATACCCCATATTTTTGTACGGTGATTTTATGACTAATACAAAAATACATCTTACTATTACAAAAATGACAAATGTAATTGATTAGACATTAATTCAACCAAGACTGTCTATTATAAATTAAACGAACAATTAAATTATTAACCTTTCAAATTAAATTATTATGAGTTACTCACTTTTTTTGTTATATCTTTATTGAAAAGATTTAACTCCTCAATTTTAAACACAAGTAATTGTGTCTTTTTAAAGAATAAATCGTACGTTAAATTGTTAATTATTAAATCTAAAAAATCATGAATGAGAAAAGCAAATTTCAATGCAACATTTTGAGAAAATTGAAACTGTTGGCTCTTTTTTGCAGTTTTGGTTTTGCCCTAATGGCACAGACTAAAACTATTTCTGGTATTGTAACTTCCTCCGAAGATAGGGAAGGTGTAATTGGGGTGTCCATTATGGTCAAAGGAACTACTATAGGCACTGTTACGGATATAAATGGAAAATACACCATTTCTGTTCCAAATAATAATGCAGTATTAGTATTCTCGATGATAGGGATGAAAAAAGAAGAATTAAAAGTCGGTGCTAATCCGGTTCTTAATTTGGTTTTATCTCCTGACTCAAAAGTAATGGACGAAGTTGTGGTAACAGGTTACTCAACTCAAAAGAAAGCCGATTTGACCGGTGCAGTAACAGTTGTTGATGTTAATGACATGAAGAAAAACAATAACTCAAATGCTATGCAATCTTTACAAGGTAAAGTAGCTGGTATGATAGTTACTGGTGATGGTTCTCCAAGTGGAGCTGGAACTACAGTGCGCTTAAGAGGTATTGGTACAATAGGTAATAATGATCCATTATACATTATTGATGGTGTACCTACTAAGGAAGGAATTAATCAATTGAACCCAAATGATATTGAATCCATTCAGGTGTTGAAAGATGCGTCGTCTTCAACAATCTATGGTTCGAGAGCTGCTAATGGGGTTATCATTATTACTACTAAGAAAGGTAAAGATGGAGTATTACAGATTTCTGCAAATGCAAGAACTAGTTATTCATTTTACAGTTCTAAATTAAATGTATTAAATGCTCAGCAATATGGTCAGGCATTTTGGCAAGCTAAAGTAAACGATGGTCTTGATCCAAATGCCAATTCAATTTCATATCAATTTGATTGGGCTAAAGATGCCAATGGCGTTCCTACTTTAAATAAAATTATTTTACCAGACTATCTGAATGCTGATAAAACATTGAAAACGGCTGATACGGATTGGTTTAAAGCTGTGTCGCAAGTTGGTGTTTCCAGAAACTATGATGTTACTTTATCTAATGGCTCTGAAAAAGGACATTCATTGGTCTCTGTTGATTATACCAAAAACGATGGTATCATTAAAACTACTAATTTTGAACGTCTTACTGCTCGTCTTAATAATGATTATAAATTATTAAACAACAAATTGCTTGTTGGAGAAAATTTAGCATTAAGTAGATCATCTCAGGTTGATAACAATGTCCTGGATCCTGCATTACAAGCATTGCCTATTATACCTATTCATACTGTTGATGGAATTGGTTGGGGTGGTCCTGTAGGTGGTATGAATGACCGTCAAAATCCGGTAAGACTTCTTGAGGATAACAAGCAAAATAACACTATCAATTTAAGAGTCTTTGGTAACCTTTTTGCTGATTTACAGATTATAAATCATTTGCATTTGAAATCAAATTTAGGCGTGGATTATATTGCGACTAATTATAGAAATATGCAATATACATATCAATCAGGATATTTAAGTAATAATATAAACACTGTTACTAATTATCAAGGTTCATCCTCAAACTGGATTTGGAGTAATACATTAAGCTATGACTTTAAAAAGGGAAATCATGCATTTGATGCATTAGTAGGAACTGAAAGTATTTATCATGGAGATGAAAGCTTTTATGCTACTGGTCAGAATTTTGAAGTTCAGGATCCAACTTATATGTATTTAGATGCAGGTACCGGTGCTAAAGGTAACGGTGGATCGGCTTCTTCAAATAAATTGTTATCTTATTTCGGAAAAGTAAACTACGTATATGCAGAAAAGTATCTGGCATCAGCTACATTGCGTTATGATGGTTCTTCTCGTTTTGGTAAGAATAATAAATATGCAACTTTCCCTGCGTTTTCGTTAGGTTGGAGAATTAATCAAGAATCATTTTTGAAAGATAATGTTCCTGCTGTTTCAGACCTTAAATTAAGATTGGGTTGGGGACAAACAGGTAACCAGGAAATTGCTAATAATGCAACTCAAACACTTTACACGACTAACTATAACAACACTACCGATGTAACCTGGAATACGCCAAATAGTACAGCATATTCTCTTTCAGGTATTAAATCCGGAACGCTCCCTTCAGGTTATCTTAAAACACAATCAGGCAATGATAACTTAAAATGGGAAACAACTACTCAAAGTAATTTTGGGTTAGATTTTGGATTCTTTGACCAACAATTGTATGGTTCTGTTGATTATTTCATTAAAGACACCAAAGACATTCTTGTACAACCGGCTTATATAGCTGTAGTAGGAGATGGTGGTAATCAGTGGCTGAATGGTGCTAGTATGCGAAATACAGGTTTCGAAATGATATTGGGTTATCGTGGTAAAATCGGTTCTGATTTAAAATTTGATGTTACTGGTAATGTCGGAACTTATAGAAATAAGATTACTCAATTGCCGGATGCAGTTGTAAATACTTATGGTGGAAATGGTTTAGGAGATAATATCTTAGGTCACGCTTGGGGTTCAAGATATGGTTATGTAGCCGATGGTTTATTCACTACTCAGGAACAAGTAGCTAATTCTGCAACGCAAGTTGGAAAAGGATTAGGTAGAATCCGTTATAAAGATTTGAACGGTGATGGAGTTGTCGATACAAAGGATCAAACATGGATTTTAAATCCTGTTCCCGCATTTACCTATGGATTGAACTTTAACTTTGAATACAAAGGCTTCGATTTAATAGTATTCTTCCAGGGAGTAGGCAATATGGATGTTGAAAATGTAGTGAAATATAGTACCGATTTTTGGTCAGTTCGCGAAAATAATTCAAACAAAGGAACCCGCTTATTAGGTGCATGGTCTCCAACCAACACATCTTCAACAATTCCGGCACTTACAAGTAGTGACGCTAACGGTGAGGGTAGATTTTCGACTTACTTCGTTGAAAATGGAGCTTACACGAAATTGAGAAATCTGCAGTTAGGTTATACAATTCCTAAAAACATAACTAAAAAATTGAATATAACCAATTTGCATGTATATGTTAGCGGACAAAATCTTCTTACTATCAAGAGTAAGTCATTTACTGGAATTGATCCTGAAAGTCCTGCTTATGGATACCCGATTCCAACGACTCTTACTGCAGGTTTGAATGTTTCATTCTAATATTATTAATCGATATTAAACATAATAAAATGAAAAAATTAATATATTTATTTGCTATAGCTACGCTATTTTCATGTAGCGATTTTTTGGATGTAGCTCCAAAAGCAGTGCTGAGTGATACTCAGGTTTCTAGCCCCGACAAAGTTGATAATAATTTAACTGCGGCATATGCCAGTCTTGGTAACGATCATTACGACAAACCATTTAGCCTTTGGCCTTATGGAAATGTACGTTCAGGAGATGCTTATAAAGGAGGTCGCGATGAAGGTGACATTCAAGACTTCTATTTTATGGAGATATTCAAGAGCGTCAAATCAGACTTTGGCGAATTAGATGGATTGTGGTTTGAGTATTATGTTGGTATTTCACGCGCAAATTCAACTTTGAAACTTTTGAATACGTTAACTGATACTGAGTTTCCATTAAAAGCAACGAGACAGGCCGAAGCACGTTTTATACGTGCTCATTATTACTTTCAGTTGAAAATTATTTGGAAATATGTGCCTTTTATTGATGAAACTGTTGCTATTGCCGACTATCCAACTATTTCGAACAGGGCATTGACAAATGATCAATTATGGGATAAAATTGCTGCCGATTTTCAATTTGGTGTAGACAATCTTCCTGCAATTCAAACAGAAATTGGTAGAGCAAATAAGGCTGCTGCAACGGCATATTTGGCTAAAACAAGATTGTACCAAGCTTATGAGCAAGATGAGAAAAATAATGTTACAGGTATTAATACAACAAAACTTCAACAAGTTGTAGATCTTATCAATACTATTCCTTCAACTTATGGTTTAGTTGATGATTATGCTGATCTTTTCACTCCCGGAGCAACAGAAAATGGTAAAGAATCTCTTTTTGCGGTACAGTTTTCTAATAAAGGTGATGGTACAACTTTTGGTCGTTTAAATTTTGGAGATGTATTGGCAACTCCAATGGGAATTGGTTGTTGTGATTTCCACAAACCAAGTAAGAACCTGGCTAATGCGTTCAAAACAGATCCTTCAACCGGATTGCCATTATTTGACACTTATGATGCAGCTCCTCTTGATTTGAGTGCTGATAAAGTAGATCCACGTTTGAATCACACTATTGCAATACCTGGTCACCCATGGAAATATGACCCGACTACACTTTATCAGGCAAGTTGGAATCGTACGCCTGATGTTTATGGTGTTTATGCCTCATTAAAAGAAAATGTTTGTAAAACATGTTACACTCAAGTTGGTCCATTCTACGGCAATACGAAAAACAGAATGATTCTTCGTTTTGGAGATGTATTGCTTATGAAAGCTGAAGCTTTGATTGAATTAGGTGGTGCCGCTAATCTTGATGCAGCTCGTCTGATAATTAATCAAATACGTACAAGAGCTGGAAATAGTACTGCACATTTAAAAATGGCTGATAATTCTTTCGAATCAAGTTTTAAAGTTGGTACATATGGTGCAGCTGGTTGGACTCAGGATTATGCTCGTAAAGCTTTGCGTTGGGAAAGAAGACTTGAATTAGCCATGGAAGGAAATCGCTTCTTTGACTTAGTTAGATGGGGTATTGCTGATACATATATGAATGCCTATTTTGCATCAGAAAAATCTAAAATTGCATATTTGAAAAATGGATTATTTACAAAAAATCGTGATGAGTATTTGCCAATTCCAGATAATCAAATGAGATTTAGTAAAGGTGTGTATGTTCAGAATGCAGGATATTAATAAGATTCACCACTAATAAAAAAAAGAAATATGAAAAAGCATATAAAAATATACATATTATCACTTGTATTACCTTTTTTGGTTGCAAGTTGTGATTACGTCAGAGATTTTAGTGGAGCTAATGCTAAATTAGCCGCTGTGAGTAATTTGCAATATACACTAACAGGCGATAGCGTTAAACTAACCTGGACATTGCCTGCAGGTGTAGATTCATTGGGTGTGGTAGTAATTCCTAATGCAACGGGAACACCTATTACACTTAAGATGAATGCTACTTCTTATACGTATGGTATTGTTGAAGTAAATAAACCGTATGTGTTTACTGTTAAAACATCAGACACTAAAGGAAACACATCTTTGGGTCAGACGGTTAAATTTGTTCGTGCAGGTGCATCACCGGTGAATAGTGCTGCTGTTACGCAGGTTGATAATAACGTGGTATTCTCCTGGGCCGCTCCCGATTCTGCAGTTACCGGAATTGTACTTAAGTATGTAGATCAAAAGAATGTTACTCAAAGTATAAACATTAATGCAACTGCAACAAGTTACACTATTGCAAACGCAGACCTTGGAATGTATCATTTTGCCTTGTACACTACCAATAGCCGTAATCAGGTTTCGCAGAATATACACCTTGATTTAAAGGTTGGTGCTACCTATTTAGCTTATATTGGCGATGCGGCTGATTCAACAGCTATGGTTACTACTGCAGATGACGACGAAATTGCTGCAGCCAAGTGGTTCTTTAGTACTTATCCTAAAGCTCGATACATTTCATTTAACATGATCAAAAATGGATTTGATTTGAGTAAATACCGGGTACTTTGGTGGAATTATGATATTGATAATGGAAGTTCAGATCTTCCTGCAATCTCGTTAGATCCTACGGTTTTGTCTGCATTGACAACCTACCATAAAAATGGTGGAGGTTTGTTACTAAGCACTTATGCTATTCAATACTTGTGGAGTATTGGTCGTATGACAATTAATTATACTAAAGGTATTGATAAAGGAGCCGGTGGCGTAAATCCTGATGTATGGAATATAGGTGTTAATATCGGATTGAAGCATGACCAAAGCGGACATCCTTTATACAAAGGTTTTACATTTGTAAATACTAATAGCAGAGTTCTGATTCCAATTATAGGCAATGGATGGAAAGAAAATCATAATTTCGTATTATTCCCAGCTGGATACTATAATATATCCAATATGAATAGTGAAGATATCTATACAAACTTCATTAATGATAACAATGCTGTATGGCTTGGTCAATGGGATGGTGGAGATTATAGTATGGTTGGTATTTTTGAATTACAACCAAAAGGAGATTTCCAAGGAAGTTCGATTTCGATTGGTATTGGTGGAGTTGAATGGAAAGTGAATGATAGTGTAAATCCATATCAAGCTAATGTTCAACGACTTTATCAAAATGCAATTGATTATTTAAAAACAAGATAAGTTGACTTTTATTAAAAGGTTGGTTTTTTGCTAATAGGTAGTTTTTTTAATCTTCCGGGGATTTTCCCCGGAAGATTTTTTTTGAACGCTTTTGTTCATTAAGTCTAACACTAAATACCCGACTTATTAATTTTTTTTGATTAAATTAGTCATTAACAAATGTCTGTTTCAGCACAATGTGAAAATGAATATTCAATAATGTATCAAAAAAGTATGAGAATGTATCAAAATTGATATTGTAAATCAATCAATGTATCTACTTTTGGATGTTATATAAATAAGAAATCTCTTTTTACTCTTGATTTACACAAATTCTAAAATATGAAAAAACAAATAAATAATTTTGTCACACTTTTCATTCTCATTTCTTTATGTCTTTTCACTTCGTGTAAAAAAGATAGTGTTGTCGAAAATTTAATTTCAACTGATAATACGTTAATTGTTTTAGGTGAAACAGACTACAGACCTAATTATCATTTTACACCTGCTTTACATTGGATGAATGATCCCAATGGATTGGTATATTACAAAGGTGAGTATCATTTATTTTATCAGTATAATCCAAATGGAAATACCTGGGGTCCGATGAATTGGGGGCATGCTGTAAGTACAGATTTATTTAATTGGCAAGATTTACCCATTGCCTTGTCGCCGGATAACTTAGGAACAATTTTCTCAGGAAGTGCAGTGGTTGATGCTTCAAATACAAGTGGTTTTAGGGCTGGAGGTGAAGACCCAATCGTGGCAATATACACCAGTGCTGGTGCTCAACAATCTCAATGTATAGCTTATAGCATTGATAAAGGGCGTACATGGACAAAATATGCAAATAATCCTGTGCTGCCCAATCCTGGCATCCCTGATTTTAGAGATCCTAAAGTATCCTGGTTGCCTGAACAAAATAAATGGCTTATGGCTCTGGCCACTGGAAATAAAATAAGTTTTTATTCTTCCCCGGATTTAAAAAACTGGACATTCGAAAGTTATTTTGGAGAAGGAATTGGTGCCCATGGAGGTGTTTGGGAATGTCCGGATTTATTTCAATTGCCAGTTGAAGGAACTAATTTAAAGAAATGGGTGCTGTTTGTGAGCATTAATCCCGGAGGTCCGAACGGAGGTTCGGCAACACAGTATTTTATTGGTAACTTTGATGGAAATAAGTTTACAGCAGACTCAAATACATCTTCCTGGATAGATTTCGGTAGTGACAATTACGCAGGCGTAACTTATAGTAATATTCCGTCAATTGATGGAAGACGAATCATGATTGGTTGGATGAGTAATTGGAATTATGCAGGTCAAGTGCCTACTACTTCATGGCGTAGCACTAATACAGTTCCCAGAGCAATAACTTTAGTGCAAAAAGGGTCAAATTTTGTTTTAAGGTTTAATCCGGTAACCGAATTAAGTAGTTATATCAATAAAACTGTAACTATACCTACTCAGAAGTTAAATGCTTTGGAGCTAACAAATAATGATATTGTAAAGACCGGAAGTTACCAATTAAGCTTCAAGGCAGATTTCACTCAATTAGACACGTTAAAACTAACGACAGGTAGTATTGCTGAGCGAATGAGTATTATTTTTGATAAAAAATATGGAAATGTAACAATTGACAGAAGTAGATCCGGAGTAGTGAACTTCAATAATGTGTTTGCAAACAGCAGTATTTATCAATCATTTACGATTGGAGCAGATAATAAGTTGGATGTTCGTATGCTAGTAGATAAAACATCGATAGAACTTTTCTGGAATAATGGTGAGGGCGTGATGACGACTTTATTTTTCCCTACTTATCAGTATAATTTTATTCGTATTGAAGGAGGTAAATTGCTTCCTCAAATCACAGACTTTAGTCTGAGTGGATTAAATAAAAGCTTATTAAGGTAAAGTTAACCCGAAAAATCAATAATTCTTTATTTCTTAAATTTATGAAACAATCAATTTATATCCTATTAGCATTTCTGGTTTTCATTAGCTGTAAAAAATCAGGCAATGAAACAGCAAGTGAATCTTCGCAAAGTTATCCTAAGATTCATTACTCATCACCAAATCATAATGTTGGAGCTCCGGTTTCATTAATTCTTCAAAACGGCACCTACTCATTATTTTATAAAGAATTTAAGTTGGATAAAAAAGAAATTTGTCCCACTTATGTCACTACTAGCAAAGATTTGATTCATTGGCAATCAGCTCGGCAGATAACTTTCGGCAAGAAGGATCTGAGTATTTTAAACAGAACAGTAGTTCTCTATTCAAAAAAAACTGGTTCTCAAACGATTTTCGCAGCTATATTAGTCGTTGACCCTGACAAAAATGAAGAAAATAACAATTGTTATTTCAAATTATCCTACAGTGATAATCAAGGTAAAACATGGACAGAAAGTGATGATAAGGTCGAATTCCCGATAAAAATTAAGAACAACTTCAATCCTTCAGTTTTTTGGGATAAGATTCATGCTAAATGGATTATGTCTATAGTTGACGACCAGGTTGTAAAGATATTCTCCTCGCTTGATTTAAAGAAATGGAAGTTTGAAAGTTCAATAAATAAAGAACTACAGTATACTGCCAATATTTGGCTTAAAGCAACCCTTTTTCCGATAAATAGTGGTAATGATTGGGTAATGTTAGTTGATCAGGAATTTGTAAATCCCAGAGATGGTTCTTCTATCCAATATTTTATTGGAACTTTCGATGGAAAAAGTTTTTCTGCACCAATTTCAACGAAGTCACATTGGCTTGATTATGGAAAAGATAATATTTACAATGTGGTTTGTGATGGTTTGCCTGCTAATGCTAATCCAACAGTTATAGGCTGGAAAAATAATATTGATTATACTCTAATTGGTGGTATGAAGCCTTTTTGGGGTAGTTTTATTATTCCCAGAACATTGTCGTTAGATCAATATTCAGGAGAAAAGATATTGTCTTCTCAACCAATTCAATCCATAAAAACATTGGAAGGTAAAAGCACAACATTAAAAGATTTTGATGTTACCGAAAATCTTGATATAACAAATAAAATCAAAATGCCGTTAACGCCATCTATCGTAACCATAAAATTTAAAACTTCAGAAAAAACTTCTTTGATTTTTCCTGCTAAATATGGAGTCCAGTTCGAAAATGATAAAGCAGAAAAACTAATTATTGGTTATGATGCATTTAAAGAGTGGTATTATATTGATAGAACAAACTTCTTAGTTGTAAAAGAAAATTCTCAATTTAAAGGAATGGATGTTATGCCGTCATATAACTCCGATTCTACTATGGTTATTAAAATGATTATTGATGATTCATCGATAGAGCTTTTTACAACAGATGGAAAACAAATAATGACAGATAATTATTTAACTGATTCTAAATTCAATAGGATATCATTATTTACTGAAAATGGAATGATTAAAGTCAATGAATTGACAGTAAAAAGTCTGGAGTGTATTTGGAAGAAAAAGGATTAGTTTGATTTCCTATTTATGTCGATAAATCAAGCATTGAGCTTTTTACCAATGATGGGAAAGAAGTATTTACATTGCTGACTTATCCGGGAGAAACTCAAACCGGAATTGAAACTTTTGCCGAAAATGAAGGTACTACAATGAATTTTAAAGCATGGAAATTGAAATCCATTTGGCAATAGTCCTTATAATTTTCACAAAATCGCTATAACAATAAATATAAAAATATAATATCATGAAAAAACAAATTCTAAGTCTGATTATTCTGGCGTTTGCGGTTTATTCTTATGCTCAGAACGCCCCAAACACCGAAAAATATCGTCCACAAATCCATTTTACACCTAAGTCAGGCTGGATGAATGATCCCAACGGCATGGTCTTCGTTAATGGCGAATATCATCTTTGCTATCAATATTACCCTGATAAAACGGTTTGGGGTCCAATGCATTGGGGACATGCTGTAAGTAAAGATTTAATTCATTGGGAGCATTTGCCAATAGCCCTTTACCCGGACACCTTGGGGTATATTTTCTCAGGTAGTGCTGTGGTGGATAAAAACAATACAACCGGTTTTGGGAAAGATGGGAAAGCACCGTTGGTAGCTATCTACACCTACCACAATATGAACGGTGAAAGAGCGGGACGTAACGATTTTCAGTATCAGGCTATTGCATACAGCAATGATAATGGTCGTACATGGGAGAAATATGCCGGCAATCCGGTGTTGAAAAATCCAGGTCAACGAGACTTCCGTGATCCGAAAGTATTTTGGCATGAACCAACCAAAAGCTGGGTTATGGCTTTGGCAACCTATGACTGTGTAACGATATTTTCATCTCCTGATTTGAAAAACTGGACCAAGCAGAGTGAATTTGGAAGAGAAGTCGGGAAGCATGGTGCTAACTGGGAATGTCCTGATTTATTTTCGTTGAAAGTAAAAGGGACTGATAAAGTGAAATGGGTTATGACTGTAAGTATAAATCCTGGTGCTCCTTTTGGTGGCTCGGCTACTCAATATTTTATTGGCGATTTTGATGGAAAGGTTTTCCACAACGAATACGCATCAAAAGAAGCTCGTTGGGTGGATTATGGCAAAGATAATTATGCCGGTGTAACCTGGTCGAATGTGCCGAAAGCAGATGGTCGCAGATTATTTATAGGATGGATGAGCAACTGGCAATATGCCGATAGAGTTCCAACCACAACATGGCGTAGTGCAACAACGCTTCCACGCGAACTAACACTTATTCCTGATGTAAAAGGTGCCAAGCTAATTAGTTTTCCTGCAAAAGAAGTTGAATCACTGAGAAATGGCTTGTCGGAACTGAAACCATTTACTTTGAACGGAGTAAAAGATATATCAAACTCAGGGTCATTGGCTAAAAGCCCGATAGAAGTTGCGCTTACGTTTGCTGTTGATGCAAAATCAGGCAAAGTATTTGGATTGAAGCTAAGCAACGATTTGCTTGAAGAAATAAACATTGGCTATGATAAAATTAAGAAGCAATTATTTGTAGACCGTCGCAAATCTGGCGTTACTAATTTTGCCTCCGAATTTCCCGAAATAACTTATGTCCCTTGTGAATTGGAGAATGGAAAAATAGAACTGCATTTGTGGGTAGATGAAACATCGGTTGAGCTATTTGGGCAACATGGAAAGGCTGTAATGACTAACATATTTTTCCCTACCAAACCATACAATAAACTTACAATATTCAGTGAAGAAGGTAATGTTTATGTAAAAGAATGTAAGGTGTGGAAATTGAAGTCTATTTATTAAAACGTATGTATTTGGGTGATTTTCAGATAACGATTAGACAGCTAATCGTTATCTGAAAACGAATAAAAATTTGACTAAAACATACTTAATGTAGTTGACGTCAACCTGGATATTTATATGGATTACATCGCTCTTTGTATCAAAATTACATCATGATGAAACAAAATTGACAAAGGAAGTATCTTTTTAGTTTTATTTTTGCATCGTGAATAGTTAACCTATGTATTCCAATTATATGAAGAACACACTCTATACTCTGTCCATTGCACTTTTATTCATAAGTATAAGTTGCAGCTCTCATAAGAAGATAATAGGAGATAATTTAATCGTAAATTATCAAATTAACTCATCGTATATTCTACTCCCAATAGAAGAAAAAGCTCCCTCATTGAAAATTAAAGTTTGTCCGTTGGATTCAGCCAATCAGCAAGTTTACGATGTTCATTTAGCAATAAATAAAATTGATTATTGGGTGCCGATTGACGTAAAGAAATGCAGAGGGGAAAAAATAGATTTAGAATTTATAGGATTGAAAGAAGTCGTTTTAGGGATTAATGAGATTAAACAATCAGATAATTTTGATTTCGAATACAATGAAATTCATCGTCCTCTATTTCACTACAGCCCCGAACATGGTTGGATGAACGACCCCAATGGCATGGTTTATCTTGATGGGCAATATCATATTTTTTATCAGTATAATCCGTACGGTTCCATGTGGGGAAATATACATTGGGGGCATGCGGTAAGTACTGATTTGGTTTCCTGGACATATTTGAAAACTGCCATTGCACCTGATAGTCTTGGTGCAATATTCTCAGGAAGCATTGTTATTGATGTAAATAATACTGCCGGATTTGGCAAAAATGCAATGGTGGCCATTTACACAAGTGCCGGAAAAGTTCAATCGCAATCGCTGGCATATAGTACTGATAAAGGACGCACTTTTACTAAATATGGTCATAATCCGGTTTTGCAAAACCAGGGAGTTTCCGATTTTCGTGACCCGAAAGTATCGTGGAATGAAGTATCCAAACAATGGATTATGGCATTGGCAACTAAACAAACCGTTACTTTCTATGGCTCGTCAAATCTGAAAGAGTGGAAAAAACTAAGTGAATTTGGTCAAGGACTTGGCTCTCATGCCGGAGTATGGGAATGCCCGGACTTATTTCCGTTGACTTATCAGGGTAAGACGAAATGGGTATTACTTGTTAGTATGAATCCGGGAGCGCCAAATGGAGGCTCAGCTACTCAATATTTTATAGGAAATTTTGATGGGAAAACATTTAATGCTGATTCACTACCTTATCCGCTTTGGCTTGATTATGGTCGGGATAATTATGCGGGTGTTACATTTTCAAATATTCCTTCGAAAGACGGTCGCCGGATTTTTATGGGTTGGATGAGCAATTGGGATTATGCAGAACAATTACCGACATTAAATTTCCGAAGTGCTACTACTATCCCCCGCCAATTGACTTTGTCTGGTAATGGCGAACATATGATTTTAAAAGGATTCCCTGTAAAAGAGGTTAATTCTTTAAGAGGAACAAGTAAAACAATTCCAGATCAACTAATTGAAAAGGAATTTTCTATACACGAATTGCTGCCTCAAAATAAAGGTGCGTACGAAATTGAAATGACACTGAAACCTCATAATGCTAAAAATTTTGGTTTTGAATTGAAAAATTCCAAAGCGGAAAATTTGAAATTTACATTTAATTTAAACGCAGGGAAACTAACTATAGACAGAGAAAGAAGTGGCAAAATTGATTTCAATGCAAAATTCAAATC
>Ga0224521_1000234_pt1 | contig 17896 bp, 16 predicted proteins | sample CFST0metaG_FD_182731 | JGI IMG/M metagenome (GOLD analysis project Ga0224521, IMG submission 182731) | Peat soil microbial communities from Stordalen Mire, Sweden - C.F.S.T0 | ecosystem: Environmental > Terrestrial > Soil > Wetlands > Peat | place: Sweden: Norrbotten County, Stordalen Mire... | reverse complement strand
TTGCAAGGAAGGGGTAAGGGGTTCGAATCCCCTCAGCTCCACCGAAGAGGACGATACCGAGAACTCATGGAAAGTATCAAAAAAATCAACTTATTAACTCTAAAATTTTTTCCGTGACCTTTAGTTGGCCTTGAGTCGGCTCCGTAAACATAGGGATGAAAAGTTCAAATCCAATCCAGTAGCTCTCATTGGAAGTAATCCGAATTTTTCGTCGAGAAGAAGCAATTTATCCGTGCATTGCAGCAGCTTCTGGCAGCGCATGGATAATAGAATAACAATAAAGCAGCAACTTCCTGGATGACCGGTCCGGCTTTTACATCAGTTTCCTTTTCAACATTTCCAACTTCCGCTTTTACGGACTTAAATTCAACTTCGGCCTTAATCTCTCCCCCCCGTTCTGCAGGTGACAGTGCACTGTTAACAATACGGTTTTGGATTGAGTTCTCAGAGCTGAAGACAGTAGGTAAGCATAGAAATATGCAAAAAGTGTTTTAGTGTTATTCTATTAGTACTTGAAATTCAAACAGCGACTCCCACGAATCAATATTTCCAATATCTTACTTTATATTGCAAAGAAATGCATCAGCATTACCGAACGACGCCTGATCTGGGAGTGAGCCACTTGTATAACCCACCTCATAAACACCCCCTGAACCACCTACTGCAATGCCAAATGCATAATCGGAACCGGCTGAACCAAACTGAACTATCCATCTAAAAACACCAGAATTATCATAGCTACAAGCATATGCGTCAGTATTCCCTAAATAGGTTTGACCTTGGACAGATCCGGCCGTGTAACATGCCAGATAGATATTGCCATTCTTATCAACAGTTACCCCCTCAGCTTCATCACCCGTACCACTACCGAATTGTCGCGTCCATAACTCTTTTCCAGAACTATCATATTTCCGAACATAGGCATCATAATTTGCTTGAGATTTTGTTTGGTTGGGAAGAGTACCATAAACTCGTCCCACTACAAAACAGTCTCCAGAAGGATCCACGGTTACTGCATTAGCATAAACCATATCGTCAGTTCCATATTGTTGAGTCCATAATTCGATGCCAGCGTTATTATACTTTCTGACGAAACCATCCTCAGTGCCAATCATGATTTGGCTAGACAAAGCACCATATGTCGAGCCCACAACGTAGATATTACCAGAAGAATCTGAAACTACTCCATTAGCCATAGCTCCTGCGCCCGTTCCAAACTGATGTGTCCAGATGATATTACCTGAGGGATCATATTTACGAATGAACGCATCGGTGTAACCTAATGCACTTGAGTGTAATTGACCAGGAAGAGCACCCACGGTCTGGCCAACTACAAAGATGTTCCCGGACGTGTCTAAGGTTATCCCATTAATACCATCATGACCATTGCTTCCAAACTGATGAGTCCACAACTCGTTACCAGATGCATCGTATTTTCTGATGAATGCATCATTGCCACCTAATTGCGTTTGGTTGGGAAGAGCCCCGTTTGTAGTGCCTCCGACAATCACATTACCTGAAGCGTCAGATGCAACGCATGTACAATTGTCGTTGCCGTTGCTTCCAAACTGGCGCGTCCATATTTCATTGCCGGATACATCGTATTTTATTAGAAAAGCATCATTCCCACCAGAGGATGTTTGACCAGGGAGTGTCCCTTGAGTTTCCCCCACGATATAAATGTATCCAAATTTATCTATATTTATTCCAAAGGCGTGATCAGATTCAGACGTACCAAATTGACGTATCCAACTCAGTGTTGGCGTTTGAAAGCTTGACGCTGAAGTTGTCTGCGAATGTGGTATTGTAGATGAAATTGGAGATGGTGTGGTTTGAATATTAAATTGATTTTTATTTGACCCATTGTTATGCAATAATAATACGCCCACTGCAATAATAATTACTGCTAATATACCTGCAAAAACTATTAGGCCGTTTCTAGGTTTAGCTCTGCTTCCTGAACCACTTGTCGGTGAACTTCCCGCAGGTGTTCCACTTCCAGAACTAGATGCTTGAGTTCTTGTACCAATTCCAGGTGTCGGGCCATACTGTGGTCGTGTTTGAAGGTCTATCCTAACGGAAGTCTCTTCATCGTCTAGATTAATGTTTATTTGCTCGGTATAATTTTTACCAAAGTCTTCGCCTACTGCTTCAATTTCTACCTGTAAAGGCAATTCATCAGAATCTGAAAGAGAGTGCCAACGAACCACTTTAACCCAAGTGTTTGGATTAGAAATATTTATTTTATTGTAAGGCCCACCCAAATTACGTATGACAAAAGACCCTGTTTTTACCTGTTTGGGATTAACATTATTAAATCGAATGTTTGGAGGGTCTACAACAGGTTTTGGTTTATCTTTAATTTGATGCCACTGTTTGTCATAATCTTGCTTTTTTTGAGTGTCTTTGAGAGTATCGTAAGCATTATTTACTTTCTTTAATTCTTCTTCAGCCCGCTTTTTTGCCGTTTCAGGGGCGCCGTTCATTCGATCAGGCGACAATATCCAAAACTTGTCTTTCCAAGCTTTAGTAATTTCATCAGGAGTTGCCTTTGATCCAACCCCTAATATCTCGTAATAATCTTCAAAATCCGGCATATGTCTCAACTCTTAATTTCTGGCATTCGGTTGCCTGGTAGTAATTTGACAGATGATGTTATACTTTGCTCTAATTTTTCGCTGGAGACTTTTATGCCTAGTTCAGATCTAGATGCTATCTTTTTTAAAAACGTATGGTCAGCATCATCAGTTCCAATAGCAATAATGTCTATTTGTTGGCTTTTTGCAAAATCCCCTGCATTTAAACTGGAAAGAGGATCACCGGGACTGTTAGGCATACCATCAGTTACAATAACAATTACCTTCGGTCCAGACAATCCTTTTAAAAGATTACAGCTAAGATAGATTGCATCTTTCATGTTGGTAGTTTTCCCTACCTCTAGAGTGTTTAGCCGTGTTTCAATGAGTGACAAATCATTACAAGGTTCAAAAATAAGAGTAGCACTCGAATCAAATTTAATTATGCCAGTCAAATAATTTTTAGTTAAGGCATCCTTGGCGAAATTGTGAGCTCCTTTTTTTGCTTGTTGAAGTTTATAACCATACATACTTGCGGAACAATCAATGTTTAGATATACATGACCGGGTATATTTGCAGAACCTGTCGTCGGTTTCCCTTCATGTCTTATTTCAATTCCGGTATTGGTGATAGATACCTGCTCCGTTTTTGAATTTGAGGTTACTTGAATCCGCTGAGCGTTAGTTGATTCCGATTTTGGTTCATTATTCTTCATGCCACTTCTTCTGATGCTATTTAAGATTCTTTCCTGTTCTTCAACGGATAATTTAGCATTTTTCGTGTGAATAAAGTTTGGCTCGTTATCTCCTTTGGTTTCGATACAATGGCCTCGATGTTCTCTTGCTGATTCCGCACTACTAAAATGCTTTCCACATTTTGCACATATTATATCCATCTTCACATTGTCCTTATAAATACTGGTAACATTAAAATTATCTTCTACGGAGTAAAAGAGGAAAAACAACTAACATAGTTCCAATGATAGCAACAATTAACGAATAGTCTCTCAGTCGATTAAAGGTTTCAATACCAAAAAAGTCATTCGGTACCTGAATGAGCTTAATAATAGGTGTCATAAAGGATGGCGCTCCCAATAGTAACCAGCTTGGTGTACGAATATATACAAACCAGCCAGCGCAGGCGAGTATCAGTCCTATAAAAATTATAAAACCCATAACTCCCCCTGTTTATTAACGCTTTTTATTCTACTATTTATAAATTGTATAAGTTAGATGATAATCTGTTGGCCATAACCCGTTATTATTCCTCATGAATACGGTATAAGTACCGGAAACATCAACATAAAAAGTAAAGTTGGACTGGCTCGTTGAACCAAAATCTTTTATTGTTTTGCCTCCAGGGTCTTGAATGTACGCTGTGACTGGTAATGGATTGCCTGTAACTTCGCCTTGTACCCAAGTGCCTTCAACAAGGTCCAAAGGAATTGTGACTTGGTCTCCCCCAGCATAACCTTTACCTAAAGAGGTTGGTTCTCCAGCAGCCAACTTCACAAAATTTGCAGTAACTGATTTATTTGTAATCATGGTTACTGTTGTTGGATTAACGCCGTTGTTGTCAGTTCCAGACCAACTCTGGAAGACATAAGGGAATACAGGAGTTGCAGTCACACTAACTTGCGTTCCTGAATCAAAAATACCTCCTTTTTGATTCACTGTGCCTGCGTTAGGGTCAGCAGTTACAATAAGTGTAAATTGTTTGATGAAATTTGCGGTAAGAATTTTATCATTGTTTATTAATATACTTAACGGGTTCGTATTTTCTGTAGCATCACCTCCCCAATTTACAAATCTGTACCCGCTGTTGGGTGTAACAGTGAAGGTTGCTGTGCTTCCTGTATCAAATATTCCATTAGCAGGGCTTACGGTACCTCCGTCGGATGGATTGGAGGTTACTTGAACAGTAGACTGAAGTCTTTTAAACTGTGCGACTATCTGTTTATCCGAATCCATTGTCACAGTCAATGGATTGGTGTTACCTGAAGCCACGCCTGCCCAACCACTAAATTCATAATTCTGTGCGGGAGTTGCCACAAGCGTTACCTTATCTTGGAAAAGACCTCCTGAAGGACTGATACTGCCACTACCACTAGGAACTACGGATGTTGATAATTGGTGCGTTATCGGCGTGGATGTAGTAGGCGTACAACCAGAAAGAACCAAAACCAAACAGATTAAAGTTGTTACAAACATCATAAGTAGCGATTTTCTTTTCCACATGGTTAATTCCTCTCACTTTTCAAGCCGATTCAAAACATATGACAATAATACTGGTTTTATTTTATTCCCACAAAATGATTATGTCAATCTTATAGTGGATTTGAATATTTGAAGAATATAATGGCTCAACTTGACAACCAAATAATGCCCGCACGTACATTTTTTGTAACTGGGCTAACCTTTTTAACCCAATATCCGGGCAGAGAAGTTAAGATCAGTTTTGATAATGTGTATAAGTGGTGCAATAAGTGTTAGAAGTGAGCCATTTTGTGTGTATATAGTAGCACTGTTAACAATTCGGTTTTGGATAGACTTCGGCGAACTTAGACAGTTTGAACCGTAGAAGATGTTATTGTCAAGACTAAAAGGTGGTCTTGTGCCAGGACTTACTTAAGCAGGCGGGAAGTAATTTTGCTCGTGTAGCATGCGTTTTAATTGTTCTATTTGAACGATTCCAATTTTATCCTGATTCTTGTTGATATAATCTTTTATTCCTGATAAATATTTATCAGGAATTTCTTCGGAATGGTGAAAAAGTGTTATTGGGAAGTGTACGTGGTAGTAATAGCATGAATGGTTATCACAGGCGAATCCCGAAGACCTTAACCAGAAGTATATAGGATGGGATAGTTTTATTATTTTCATAGTAGGTTGATTGCATCTCAGACAGTATGTTTTTATATAACCAGGGTAAATTTTGAATTTGGGACCAACCGTGCGATTAGCAAAATCTTTGGCTACTATTTGCAACGCATTCCAGGAGTATTTAATTAAATAAGCTTGCTGCCAAGCCCATTGTATAACCTTTTCGTCGTTGGCTGACGTCCAGTCTGTATCTGATGGAGAAAAAATTTTACATAGCATTTCGCCGGTTTTGGGACTATAGATAACTATACTTACCTTAGATGTCATTTTGACCAACCTCTGATTTTGAGTGTAGGCGCTCCCGCTCTGTGACCGCATTCAATCTAACTTGGGTGTCCGATTGTAGGGCAATTCAATATTTCTATTTTTTCGTTTTTCTCGGTTTCTGAATAGGCATCCTTAAACGTGGGTGAACAGTAGTTAAGCCACAACTATTACAATGCCATTTTTGCAGGTTGTTGTAGCTACCCCATCTTACAGTATCTCTGCTTAAACAATCAGGGCAAATCGGCATTTTCCACACTCCTACTTGTGGTTACTATTGGTAATATGTATCTAAATAAGTCAATATATGTTGATAAACTATTGACACCAACCTTTTTATATGATACTATATCCATAAGTAAATTACTAGATAGAACGGCAGGTGAGTAACAGTGCACATTAAAATAATTAGAAAGGAGGACACAGATGGGTAAATTTGTAATAGCAATAACTACCGTCTGGATATGCGTTGTTCTCAGCATCGCATTCATCCAAGCCATCGTACACATGATATAAGAATGTAATTTGATTGTTTGGCTTTGCACTGCTACTCACCTTTTAGTGTTAATCTACCATATTTGCACTAATAATTAAATTCTACAACTTCCATCCACTTCCCCTATCAAGTATATTAGTCTATGTTTGCGTGTAACAGCTCTCGGGGTATTAGAACCATAAAAAAGATTGCCAACTATGGGTAACTGCCTTAATCGTTCTGCACGGGCATTTACTTTGTCATATGTTCGTCATCAATCATCGGTTCGGCCTGGAACTTTGGGTGGCTATGACCTAAGACCTCTCAATACCTTATCTGATAAGGTATCTGAATCCTTGACGCTTTCTAAATGCTTATGCCCAATGCCATTTTCGAGTGCTCGACAGGCTTTACCGTAGTAGTACAATATATTCCTAGATGAAGGTTCTTTTTCCACTACGTACATCATGCACGCATCCGTAAAATCACTGACCTGCTTACGAGAGTTCTTATCTAAATAAAAACAATTATCTTGCCACCATCGATACAATTCTTTTGTTTTCAAAGTCACTGCATCCTTATTGTCCCCATAGGAAACAACCCGCTGACATAAGGAGTACGCTTTTTGATGCGCTTCAAGGCGTTTCTCGAATGTAACCAAACGCCATTGGTCATTTCGTTGTATCAATACTGGAATAATAGTTGCTACAGCGCCGATAATAGCTCCAAGTGCTGTTCCTATTAAAGCCCATAACGCTTCTGACATTGTTACCGCCTCCGAATTATTGCATTGACGGAATAATACAACATCGCCCAACTTTACGCAAAAACGTACCCACGCTTAAGCTTCATATTTATCACTCTGTTTGTTGCAGAAGGAAATAGGACGAAGTTGCAAACAAAATTCCCCACTATTGCAAATAAGTTATTGAAGGCGCCTGGGCCAATTTATTTACCGTGAACACTCCCCCATCCATCGATTTGCACTTGAAACTTGGAATGGCGAGCAGTCACATAATTAATAATCTCCAGCCTATTTGTATCTGATTATTTGTTAAACGTTGTGCCGATGGGTAAATATTTTTAGTAAAAGTTTATTTGGGTCCAGCGGCCTAGCTTTTTTGTGTGTGAAATTTGTTGTTTTTGAGTGCGAAACAACATTTTTTAAGTTTTTTAAAAATAGAATTAAAATGGATACTAATAAAATCTATCGACACGAAAATTGACTACAAAAAATATTTTCGTAAAACATTATACTTTTTCATATTTCATGGTGTATTATTAAAACCTCATGTGAAAATTATCAGCGTACAGGAGGTAAAATGCCAGACAACGAAAAAATAGAAAATGGGAATAATTCAATTGAACAAGCCAAAGAAAAAGCTCAATATTATTACAAACGTGGATGTATTTACAATAAAAAGGAATTATTTGATGAAGCTATTGAGCAATTGACTAAAGCTATTGATTTAAATCCGGAAAATGCAATTTATTATTGCAAGCGGGGGATTGCTTTTGGTGAGATAGGTGATTTAGAAAATGCAGTATCGGATTTTAACCTGGCAATAAATATAGACGATGAGTGTGGTAGTGCTTACAACAACAGAGGGGTAGTATATCATCGCCAGGATAAATTGGACGATGCGATTCACGATTACAATTTGGCATTAACATTTGGCCCAACAGAATCATTGTTCTTTGTAAACAGAGCGATGGTATATTATGAGCAGGAAAAGTGGACAGAGGCTTTAGCGGATTCTAGCATTGCTATTAAAATTGACTCTAAATATGCTGAAGCTTATGCTTTGAGGGGAGAAATTTATATTGAATTGGAATGTATGCCAAAAGCTTTAAAAGATTTTGAAACAGCATTTTCTTTAAACCCAAATGATATTTTAAGTTATGCGAATTATGAATTATTAAAGGGAGGAGCAGTAAATTGAGCAACCGAATAAACGAAATCAACGATAGATATTTGGATATTTGGGAGGAATACAGAAAAAAAGACGACCCAACCATAAAAGACTTACTAGCCAATATCCCGATGCAGTATGCAAGTTTTCATGATTTAAGTAACGGCATCTTATATATTGGGTTAAATCCCTCTTTTTCAGTCGGCGGGATTCAAAACATTTATAAAAAAGCATTAGAAGATGGTTGTGAGTTTTCCGAAAAATACGATAATAAAAAAATTATTGATTTATTTACGTGGCCGGGGAAAACTAATTTAAAAGACAATCAATTTGGTGACTTAATAAAATTTGAGAATGCCGCTAAAAAATACTATAAGTTTTTCGCTCCTATGAGAAATTTCGCTAAAGATCACGCGAATGATTGGGCACACATTGATGTATTCCCAATACGTAAGACCAGTGCCCAGGATTTAAACAAGGACTTTGATGAACATCCAGATTTTAAAATAGATTTGCTTAAAGTTTTTTATGATTTATTAAAAATTATTTTGGAAGAGACTTCCCCAAAGATTATCGTAGTAGTTAATGCCGATGCCACACGCATTTTTCAGGAACAATGGGGAGCAAATATCGGCACCATGGATGACAATTATTGTTCTTACCCGTTGACCTATCAGAACCACAAAACTTATTTATTCTACGTGGGGTTAACAGGGCACGGGTTAGATAGATATTCTAAGGAACGTCTTTTTTGGTTGATGAAAAGAATTATACCGTGAATTCTACGCTTAGGTACTTCCAGTATTGATTGCTTACTAAGTGCTACGTGTCCAATCTGACATCCACTGACTTTCCTTTTGTCTTTTGCTGTAATGCATCTATTAAACCCGATGTTCCGTCATGGTCTGACATTTGCTCCACCCCTACGCTTGTAATCCTTGCCAGCTCTTCCCAATACGACATCTTAAAGAATATACTCGCGGTAGTTGCGGTAGAAGGTAATACAAATATCTTAGTTTGGCCTATCATCTGCCTTTGCATGCCGTATTCAACCGATGTCTGTCTCAAAACCATCTTAGCTGCTTTTTTACCAACAAATGCAAGAACCATTGGCTGATAATATTGTATTTTTTCATTCAACTTTTGGATATCATCCAGCGTTGCCGAAACCTCATAATCATTACCAGCTTTATCTTTAATAAGGTCGGTCAATCCAATTTCGTAATCGGGTAATTGTTCAAAATCTCGCGGACTTAATTGGTAGCGGGTTAGTCCAGAGTCGAATAAAGCTTTCCAGAATTTATTTGCAACGCCGGCATAATAGGCCTTCAATTTAGCTGACCTGCTTAGCCAAAGAGTGGCAAATTCAGCAGGAACCCAAGTTTAGTAGACCACATCATTTATACATCAATGTGACCGGAAACTTGTAGTTGAATTTTAGTGCTTGAATATTGCCCACCTAGGCGGTTCAGAGCCAGGAGGATAAGCCCAAATTTTCCATTCGGGAGAAAAGAACTTTTGGTGACATTTTCGGCATCTCCATCTTTGAAATAAATGGAACCCCCTCCTCTTATGAATTCTCATACTATTACAACGGGGGCACTGACCAACAGTTGCAAAATGACCACCACCATTAGGCATCGTCTGTTCACCTCAATTAATGAGAATTATATACTCAGCAGTTTCTTTTGGGTAGTGTATCTTGTTTGTACGGTATTATCCCTCAAGAGTTAGGAGGATTGACTTAAACAGGGGAGAGGTATAGGATATGACTAAAGCAAATTTCAAGCAACCTGTGCATCATATATTTATAAGAAAATCAATAGTTTTTCAATGAAGGATAATTTATCTTATGAGCGTAAAAAAAGGGATAGAATTAGTTAACACAAATAATTCATCGGGAATATCAATCACTGTCGGTACCACTAAACTTAGCGCTCAAGGAAACCCTGTTAACGTTCGTTTTGAAAAACAAATGGCAAATGTTTATCTAGTAATTGATACTTCAGGGAGCATGGTTGGCGACAAGTTAGAACAGGTAAAAAAGGGCGTGGTGGATTTTGCCAAAGATGCGTTTCGGAAAGAGTATGCCGTTGGGTTAATTAGTTTCAACACATCCGCCAAGCATATAAGTGAACCAACTCATGAAATCTCTTTGCTGAAAGATAGAATTCGTGAGATGCACGCAACCGGCTCTACAAACATGGCTCAAGCAATAAAAATGGCACACGATCTTTTAAATAAATTAGATACTACACGTGTAATTTTGATCGCAACTGATGGTATACCAGATAATGCAAATGATGCTCTTTTAGAAGGATTGAAAGCAAAGGAAGATAAGATAGATATTATTACTATCGGAACAGATGATGCGAATCAAGAGTTCCTTAAAAGATTGGCTACGAGAGCTGACCTAGGGAAAAAAGTAACAAGAGAAGTATTCTCTCAGGCTATTTCATCGGCATCTAATCTTTTACCGCCACCAAAATCTATTTCAAAACGGTAATTTTATGAATTGGGAAGAAGCTTGCCAAATTCTTGGAGTGCCTATCACCGCGACCAAAGATGAAATACGTGCCCAATATATTTACAAAGCACAACTTCTTCACCCCGACAAAACTATTGGCTTACCTGAAAATGTCAGGCACAAAGCCGAAGAAGAACTTAAGAGCGTAAACACAGCTTATAACTTCCTTAATGATTTAAAAAATAAACCTCAGAATAATCCTATTAAATTAAGCGTCTCTCCACAGCGTATCCGTTTTAAAGATGTTGACCCCGGCCAGAAAAAAACTACTATTATTGAAATAGAAAGTATCGGTGGTCCTTACACTAAATTCTGGATGGATGATTCTCCTGCACCTTGGTTAAAAGTATTAGAAGTTAAGTCCACTACCAATGATCCCTTACCTCTTGAGGTGACGATTGAGGCCACAGGGAATAGTACCATTCAAAAACAAATTGAATGTAAATTACCCATCAGAATAGAGAATGAAAAAGATAAAACTAAAGACGAAGTTATTGTTCAGATTCAACTTCAGATGAAGCCTGCAATAAATCCAAGTTCATTCAGTGTTTTTGGTATTCATTTTAGTAATCCTTTTAAACAATCAAAGCCACAAAAAACAAATATTCCTCCATCCCCCAGTCCGTCACAGCCAAGGCAAGGTCAAAAAATATATTTAATTTCTGATACGCATTTTGATCACTCGAACATAATAGATTACTGTAACAGACCATTTAGGCATCCCAATAAATCAAGTGATGTAGAGTCTATGAATCGAACGATCGTAAGTAATTGGAACCGAACAGTTGGCCAGAACGATATTGTATTTTTCTTGGGTGATCTCGTTTATGGACGAGGATCAAAATCACCAGGTTATTGGCTGAGTCGATTGAATGGTCGAAAAATCATGATACGCGGATCACATGATAGTAGAATTCGGGGAACCAGAAATATTTATGTATTAAATCACAATGGAATGCGGTTTATGCTTGTGCATGACCCTAACTATGTTAAAAACTGGAATGGATGGATAATACATGGCCACAAACATACTGATGACTGGGGGAATTGCCCTAATAGGTATCCTTTTATCAATGGTCATAACAAAACAATCAATGTTAATGTTGAACTTATTGGGTACAGACCAGTCAATTTAGATTATATATGTTCTCTGGGATTGGATAAAATTAAGAGAATGGATTTTATTAACAGTGTCCCTGAGAAGTGGTAGCGTCAAATATGCTTGAAACTCAAATTTAAATAATTTCATGATTGCATCATTGGTTTGACAATTAAGGGGAGCTAGACATGAGCGATGAGAGTGGTGTCGGAGGGACTGGTTGTATTATTTTTTTACCCGTAGCCATTATATCGGGATTATTTGCCACATTTAAAAGTATATTTGATCATAATCCAAAACATAAACAGAAATACCAAAACAGAAGGAGATACATTTCATCACGCCGGAGAGGCACTGCGATAGTAAATACAAAACGGGGAATACTTGTAACCGCTGGGAGAAAAAAAGTCTTTTTATTACCGGGTGGCGAAGCAAAGCAAAATGAATCAAGAACTACAGCCGCGATACGCGAACTCAGAGAAGAAACAGGGCTTCAAGCGATACATACTAAATTCCTATTTAGATACGTTGGTGGAATCTCAAAATCTTATGGACATGGATACTTCAGGGACCATCATACTGTTTGTTTAATCGAGGCCAAGGGAACCGCAAGACCTGACCATGAGATAAAATATGTAGATTATTACCGACCTGGCAGAAAAATTCACCTTTCCAGAACAACTAAAAAGATAATTGATAAATATTATGCTTTGAAGAAACGCCAATGACATTCTCCCCGACACCTCCATCGGGATGACTTAGGGTATTCGATAATTAATAATGTCAAAATTTCATTAATTGGAAACCCTTATAAAAATATTTGTGACTATCTCTGTCATCGCTTGTGTTGCAAACCTTATAAATCACTGTGTTGCGCCAGATAATTGTTCATCTAACCAAGATGCCCATAAAGGCCCAGGCGTAACTATCCCTAAAGGGCTAACAAACCAATAAGTCCAAGCGACATACGTATCAGTACCCTCAATAACAGCAAGGGGGATAGGGATATTATCTGTGAGCGGTTCAGGAACACCTGGGTCTACATAAAACATAAAAGCTACTTCCCAATCATCTGTAGGAGTATCGGCATCCCCTGAACCTGGGTCATCAACCCATTCTTGACAAACATTATTCAAAATTTTGCCAAGAACTATTTGCCCATTTTCGCCACCTGCTAACGATAAGTTCGTTAAATAATTCCTCACAGCCGCATCCGCCTCAGCCTCTGAGGAAATTACGCAACTTAAAGATATGGATGAACTGGCTATTCCTGATAGGTTCGCAGTAATTTGAGTAGACCCAGCCGAAACTCCCGTTACTTTGCCCCAAGCGTCTATGGTCGCAACTTTGGTATTGGAACTAACCCACGTTACATGGGATGTAATGTCAGAGGTTGAACCGTCTGAGAATGTACCTGTTGCAGTGAACTGCTGGGTAGAGTTTATCGTTAAATCCGATGGGGATGCCGGTTCTACATCGATCGAAGATAACGGTATCACAGTTATTTGAATCGCCTTACTAGATATCCCGGCATAGGTGGCAGTGACCTGAGCGACCCCGACGTTTACACAGGCACCTTCACCCGATGGTTCAATGGTCATAATATTAGGTGCATCGCTATCCCAAGTGACCATGGAAGTAATATCCTCAGATGAACCGTCTGAATATGTTCCAGTTGCGGTAAAGTCATTAATTGACCCAACACCTAAATTACATGAATCTGGTTCCACAGTAATGGAAACTAAAGCTATAGTTGTGGATGTGGGGGTAGGCGTAAATTCAGGTGTTGTAGTTGTAGATGAGGGAACGAACGCCGTGCTTGTTGCCTGTGTTACAACTTGAACTGGAGCAGAAGAACATCCCACCGATGCGACAAGAAGAACCAATACCACCAACAGATTCACAACAAATAACTTAGTTTTCAATTCAATCCTTCCAATATTCAGAAAACTGCTCTGGATTGTTTCTGTCTTTTTTGTTTGACATAGTTTCTAGGGTATTTAAGGATTTATCGCCTGAACGCCATTAAAATAATCGTAGCGAATTAAAAGGCATTAATAGTTAGTTTCTTCTCCTATTTTCTGTGATCTCTTAATAGGCGTAATTGTTAAGACGGTCTGCTATCGTTATACCCAAAGGACCTAGAGGTACGTAATTATTCTGGGGATGAGAATACCAAGCAGTTAAAAGGACAAAAGCATTTTGATATTTTATCATTAGCATTTCGAGACCTGATCCGTAAAGTCCATATCCTGCAGCCGTCGAACCACTTCCGACATCAACGTTAAAGTTTGGAGTAAGAGAAGCACTAAGATCAGAAAGTGCATCCGAAGCATTTACCTGGGATATTGTCGAATTCGGTGCCACCCAGAGGGTGCATTGGATTTGATACCACGGTGCCAAATTGCTGAGGACAGTTCCACTAACCAAGAACTCGGAACCGATGCTCGTTCCTAAAAGGCTGAGTGATACCGCCGATGATGCACTGTTATAGTAGGAGGCACTAAAGGTAGAGGGAAGATTTATAGACAAGTTCAGCAGCGTTGGGACATCAGCAGGCGTGAACTCTGTTTTAGATATTAATGGCACAGGTGCGCTGGTTATTCCGGACATTGATGCGGTTATATTGGAATTTCCTTTTGCGATCGCGGTGGCCGATCCAGTTGAAGATAAGGCAGCAATGGCACTATCGGAACTGACCCATGTTACTTGAGTAGTAATGTCTTTAGTAGAACCGTCTGAATAAGTCGCGGTAGCTGTAAATTGCTGTGTCGAAGCTACTGCCAAAATATCCGGGGAGGCTGGTGTTACTGTAATTGAAGAAAGGGATATGACTGTTAGAACTACTGCCGGGCTAATTATTCCATCCTTGGACGCAGAAATATTAGTAGTTCCGTTAGATATACTAGTCGCCAAACCATTGCCATCTACTGCAGCCGTACCGGTAGCGGCACTGGTCCAATCCACACTGTTAGTAATATCGTGTGTTGAGCCGTTCGAATATGTCCCAATAGCGGTAAAAGACTGAGTGGAACCAACTATTAACCTACCTGGAGTGCTCGGTGTCACCACAATCGAAGATAATTTTGGTGAACAAGCCGTCGAAACCAAACCTATGGCAGCGATCAAAATTAAGACCCCAACCAGTCTCACAACAAATATTAACTGTTTCATAATTACCCCTCTTTTTTATGGTAGTTTAAGCTGTAATAACCCGTCAATTCTATACGGAAGTTACGGTCAAAAATGCTGGTTTGCATGTCACTCCGTCTGATGTTACAGTGATTTCGCAGTTTCCAGAAGTGATGCCGGTAACCACACCATCTGAATCTATGGTAGCAACATTCTTATTAGAACTCTCCCAAGCCGCACCCCTGATTTTTTTAGATGAACCGTTTAGCCCTGTCCCAACCGCAATAAGTTGCATAGAAGAACCAACGGTTAATTTATCCTGTGTTGTTATCGCAATAGTTACTAATTTATGTTCCAATAATAAAACCATGAAAAAACCTATGTAGGGTACCAGGTTCCACAGCAAATTAAATTGACTGCGTCCCTTTTCGTGTATGTTCCAAATCTCGGCGCCGAGACCTAAAACACTTGCCACGATAACTAAAATAATTCCTAACCCAGATCCAGAACTACTATCATTTCGCAATCCCACAAACCCGATTAGACTTGCAATCAGCCAAACAAAAAGAGAAGTCCAATTGGGATGCAGTTTGAACCAAGTTACATCGCCCTTAATTTTTGGTTCGATCCGGTCATTTTCTTTGGTCCCAGAGTCTTTGTTGTTTTCGTTCATATTTTTCTTCCTGCATGACGCAAATTATAATTTTATTCATTACCATTAATTAGTCCAAGTGCCATCCCAAATAACCTGAGAATTGATTACAGTTCCCATGTCATCCCAAGTATTTTCCCAGCCAGCCTCAGGAAATAGACTAGTGGGAATGTAATCCTGCCCAACTACCACATTAACGGTCTTTACACATCTTGTTGGACCCGGTGACGATATGCCAGTATCATCAATGTATATTAATCCTCTGTCTGTGGTCTGGAATGCGTCTATCGCATGCCCCCCGGTTGATAGTTCTAAGGAAACATAGGCACACCTTATGCCATCCATTTCAGCGTCATTATGAAGTCTTTCCGCAAAATCGGCACATACATCTGGGTTGCTAGGTTCTGAAGTGCCATTGATGATGTTTTTAATACGGGTTAGGTCAACGTGACTTTCGGCCGTGCCATAATAGTAACCTTCCGGTTTATTAGTAGTAATATAAGGATATTCGTCAGTCGTATCATTTTGGAGGAAGTTTATTAATTGAGCGTAGCTTGGATTAACTGCATTCCTATTATTGATTAAAACAATGAAATCTCCGGTGTCATCATAGCACCCATCTCCTGAGAGAACACCATCAGGAGTATCCGCTAACCCCAGGTAGTAGTTGCCATAAACACCTGTGCCAGAATTTATCCCGTTTGCCAGCGGAGCAGTTTGGGTTGTGATTGGATAGTGTACTGCAGGCAGTGTCACCGTTGTTTCTATTTGTGTAATCGGAGTCTGATTAATTATTGAAGATATTGTATTTGTACCTGGCGTATTATTATAATCGCTAGAGTTCGATTGGTTGTTGTTTGTCGTAGAAAAAACTGATTCTATTTTATGCCAAGCGGAGTCTTTATATGTCGCCAATGGCTGAACCCCAGCAAAAGCAAAAACTAAAAACAAACAAATTAAAGTGAATATAGTCAGCTTCATGCTCGGCCAGCGCCAGCTATTCTTAGCGACGATTGTCCATGCCCAAATAAAAAAGGCAAATTCACCAACAAATAAAATACTTCCTAACATGGCGCTATGGGTGAGTTGATGTGAAAATAGTCTAATACCCGACCAAATAACTGCGCCGAGTAATGACAAAATCGCTAGATTTATGATTAGTCTGTATAACTTTCCTAGTGTTTTATGCTTTCTAGTTTCATAATTAAACCATTTCTCGATAGAAAAAATAACCCCGAAACCAAACAAAATCCAAAACGGGATCAAACTTCCAATTAGGGTATTAATCACTAAACCGACAAAAGAGAGAGCGAATATTAGTAATAATGCGGTTAGCCATTTTGGCATTGCGGATTTTGGAATGGCCGAAGGCTTACTCTTATTCGTTTCATTAATATTTTGTGGTGTTTTCACATCGGTAAGCCGTTTCTCGATAACACCTGGTTTAACATCTTTTGGCGATAACTCATTTTGAACTTTCTTATTTACATCGACCTGTTGGTTATGCTCGTCAATTGTCACTTTGAAAATGGGTATTCCATAATCGGGACAATCAGGATTTATACAACTATACGAATTATTTGTCTCATTCAATACCAGTGTTCGTTTTCCGCATTTTGGATTAGGACAGATCTTGAAAACCTTGTTTTCATCGGGTTTTTCTGATTCAGATGCAGGCACCACTTTGTTAACAGAATCATCAAATTTGGGAGGTGGCAGTATTTCACTTTTTTGAATTCCAGTGGTCGTTTCTGGAACGTTTTTAATAGGCTGAATTTGCTTTTCACTTGTTGCGTCGAAATCACTATAAATATTGTATCCGCTAAGACTATCTTTCCCGCATTTCCAGCAGAAATACTTGTCGGGATTCGGATTTAACGATCCACAACGCCAGCATCTTTTAATAACACCGTGGTCTTGAACACGAAGTATCATGTCAGAAGCTCTCCAAGACCATGACCAATTCCTTTTTTCTGTTTGGATTGTGTGCCGCTCTTGTTCGGATAATGGCTTGAAGAAAGAACAATTTGAATGAAGGGTTCCTGGCACGCATAAAAATGGTTGAGTGTAGAATAAACGACACCACGAACATTGACAAGTATTGAAGAGTTTTAATGCCCGTTCTTGCAATTTTTTCTGTGACTCGTTATCACCTTGTTCTGGTTCCCATGGATTTGTCAGTGTCAAAGTTTTCCCCGCATCCTTTAGTATTTTCGAACCGCGGTGTTATAGGTGATAAAAACAATATTTCGTATGAACAATCATATAAATTGGTCGGCGTCAACTACTTTTGCCGGTTAACGACAATTATATTTGCCGGTTCCCCTCTTTCCTTTTTTGGTCGTTCTTGTTGTCGGGATTGCGTTGCTGGGCTG
>Ga0224521_1000224_pt1 | contig 18275 bp, 16 predicted proteins | sample CFST0metaG_FD_182731 | JGI IMG/M metagenome (GOLD analysis project Ga0224521, IMG submission 182731) | Peat soil microbial communities from Stordalen Mire, Sweden - C.F.S.T0 | ecosystem: Environmental > Terrestrial > Soil > Wetlands > Peat | place: Sweden: Norrbotten County, Stordalen Mire... | reverse complement strand
GTCTGCAGCGCGAGTGGATAGGATCTCGGAAACCTTCTTCCAACCCATTCGATTAATTCACCCGAGTTGCGCGTTTCGACAAGCTCTAAGAAGTGGAGCGCCTGGGCCCCAAAGCGGTCGTGCTCGACGAGATCAGCGATGCTACGGTAGCCACGCTCCTTCAACGCGTGCTCGGTCGTCTCTCTAATACCGGGGAGGAGCTTGAAATCTGATAATAGCCTCTCTTTGGCTTGTTTTGGAGGTATCGTATGTATGCCTACCCTCGCTTCCGTCTGTACGCGGTAACACGTCCCGCGCTCAGTGACGAGTTCGGTCCCAGGGGTCACCTCTTCGAGCGATTTTCCGTCGTGCTTTTCGATTAAAGCTCGCTTGAGCGTAAGTGCTTGCGCGTAGTCGCTGTTGCCTGCGGGGTAGAAAAGTGCGGGAATGAACTGAGAAGAACCCCCCCTCGCTCCGTCAGCAGCGTTGCTCGCTTGATCTACGCGAGACTTAATCCGCGCACCGACTCGCCTGAGCTTCTGATCGTCGTGCCCTTCAATCAACACAACAGCGTATCCCCTTCAGGTTGCGAAACGTGCCAAAACACGGTCAGCTGACCTATTCAGAAAGGAGTGTCTGCAAACTTAAGCCTTTGTTGCCGCACCGCCAGCCTCAACAGCACACTCGTGGCGAAGCTCTCTACTACCTGTCTTATCAAGTCTCGCTTCGATGGGATCGGAGTCCTCCTCATCTGCTTTCGCGAGAACATCCATCACCGGTGCAAGCATTATTATACGTGCACGAGAAGCCCTCTTAGGGGTTAGTTCGTGGAGGAATGTCAGATCGTTATCAGGAGAGATGATGCCGGTTACTACATCGCAACGTGTCCGACCTTAAAAGGTTGTCACTCATACGGCACAACTCTCGAAGAGGCATTGGATAACATCAAGGAGTGTATTCAGCTGTGCGAGCAAGAGCTTGAGGAGGAGGGACAGAACTGAAGCTGATCCCGAGCTGCGAGCAAACGGGCGCCGCCGCGGCACACAGCGAGAAGTTTCCGTTAATGAGCGGCGGCGAACTCGTCAAGTTCCTGGAGTCCTTAGGTTATCGTGTCACTCGTAAGCGCGGTTCACACGTTCGGCTAGTTTCGGAGGCCGGCCAGGCAACTACGATACCGATACACGCTCATCGCCAGCTTCCAAAGGGGTTGCTGCACGCCATCATTCACGAGCTGAAAATGACCAGGACCGATTTTTTCAAGATGTGGGCGTGTTACGAAAAGACGTAATTATCGAGCACTTAGAGCTACTGGCGTGTTTTTGGTTCAGGGCGCTGTGCAGCAAATCGCCGGAGCAGCCGCGAACCGCCAGACAGTGACTTCTTTAACTGCGACGCCACGTAAAGACTCTTGTTTCAAGTCAGGTTTATATTCTAGTAAGTCAACACAGTATCGATTTTTTACAGGCCCTTTAGTCTGGGGGGAAACGGAACCTGACCTCAGAAGTTCAAATCTGCTTTTCCCCCCCAGGCCCTAGTTTTTGTAGCAGAGAGAACGGCTGTTCTTCTCCCGGAGTAAGCGTAAAGCTCGAGGTTTGCGGCAGCGAAAGGGCAGTCGTGGGCGCCAGGAAATCTTGGTTGGCTTCAGTTTGACAAAACTAAAGGCAGCAGGCTTGACCAATCAAGATGTGTCGTTGTGGGGTCCGAGCAGTCCATCCTTTGAGAATTGACGCAACGTCTCCACGATTGTATCGTGTAGCGTTGGGTCTATGGAACAAACGAGGGATAGATTAGTGGCGGTGACTGGGGCATCTAGTGGGCTACCATCACCCGCCGTGACGAATCCGTGCGATTCGCGCACGATGAGCTGCGCGGCGGCAATGTCGTAACTGCTCAGGCGATCCCGGGTATCAACCACTGCGTCGAGCGTTCCCGAGGCGACCTGACACAGGTCGTAGGCAATGCTTCCGAAAATCCGCACGATGCAGCGCTTTTCGAGCTCGATGAGTCCACGTGGAATGCGCGCTACTCCATAAGCGTATCCAGCGACCACGGGCTTCCTAGGCCTAGGGCTTTTTTTCGTCACGAGCGGCGTCGCGTTGAAGAGCGCGCCGTCGCCTCGTTTGGCGGCATATGCGTCTAAGGAGTTTGTGACTACTGCGCCCATAGTGATATCACTCAAGGTGACGTCGTCGGTTTTTGGTGCGTAGGCGAGCGACGAGCAGAAGTACGGAAAACCGATAGCGACGTTGGTGGATCCGTCGACCGGATCGAAGATGAACGTGCACTGCGGGTCTTCTCCAATGGTACGGTCGCCCCACTCTTCTGAGACAATCCGCGCGCTGATCTCTCTGGCGAGCAGCTCTTCTTGCAGCGTTTGCTCAGCAACGAGATCGAACCTCCGCGTCACGTCGTGCTCTTTATGCTTTGTTATCGCGGAGAACTCTGTCTCCGTTTTGACGAACGCAAGCACGGACTCCATTGCCCGCGTAGCCATTGCCACAATGCTATCAAGTTCCATCAAAAAGTCGCCTTATCTCCTGCACGATGACTTCGGCTGCCTCGATCGGCGTAACGCGCTCGCTGTCTACGGTCAATTCCGGGTCTTCGGTCGTTTCGAATGCTACATTCACCCCAGGCACGGCAGCCCCTCTCGTGTGTGATTTCTCATAAATGCCCGATGGTGTGAACTCTGTCACCCGATGTGCCTCGCGCTGCACGCACGTATCAAGCGAACAGCTGACATAAACTTCGGCGAAGCGGGGTAAGAGTCTACGGGCGAGATCGCGATAGCGTTTTCGGTTTGCCGTCGCGTCAATGATAACGTTCACCCCGCACTCGGTAAGTACCTTCGCCGTGTACGCGAGAAACGCGTAGACGATATCGCGTTCCTGCTCTGAATACGTTGGCTGGGGAGTGACGATAGTCCTAATCTCGTCAAGTTGCAGTGTTTTCAGCCTTTCTTCCTTGAGCCTTTCAGCAACTTCTCGTGCGATAGAAGTTTTGCCGCTTCCGGGAAGTCCGGTAATCCAGATAGCCCAGGCCATCATCAGGGGTCCCCCGGGGTCAATCCTTCAGGAGTGCATTGACGTTCCGGTAGTCGAACGTTTCGACTTCAAGCACGTTTCGCACGAAGTTGAACAGCCTCTGTCGCACCTGCTGATCGATGTTCGGATACCAAATGGGGCTTGCCACAACAAGCCCTCTGAAAGCATAGAATGGTTGTATAACTTCAAGGAGTTCGTGATCTTGCGTCTCCTGCAGGTAGTTTCGCATGAACGAGTCAAACAGCGTCTTGAACTCTCTTGCCAACTTCCCGTACTTCTGTATTGAATAAAAGAGATAGTTCACGCTCAGCGACGTCACGTCATCGGCTGCTTCTCCGAACTCTCCACGGCTCCTATCGAGAACGGTAAAATCAGTGCCGTCTCTGAACATGATGTTCCACGGGTGATAATCGCCGTGGACCACGCAAAGCCGGTGCGCGCGGTCTTTTAGCGCATATCGCCAATCAATGCAGCGCTTTTCGAGTAAACGGAAATCATCTTGCGAAAATGCGTCGAAGCTATTCGGGTAGCTGTCGATCAGGCCCATAATGAGCTCGCCGTGCCCTATGAGCTCGCGTATGCGGCGCGTGTAGATAACAGGTTCATCGCGTTTCACCCCGTGTATAGCGACGAGGTAATTTGAGAGCGCTTCGGCACGGGCCACATCGAGATCGGTCAGCGTGTCCGAGTCCCTAACGGTATTGAGATCGTGGAAGTACTCGGTACCCGTGACCAGATCCATCAGGATGAAGTACTCATCGGCGTCGCGGGCAGATCGCATGCTTCCGTCACGGGTGAAGTAGCCGACATCGAACGCCCGCACGTGCCGCGGGAGTGAGCCAAAGGTGGCGTGCTGCCAGATGAGTATCTGGGCGCGGTCGGAGAAGTGATCGTGACCAAAGCCGCCCTCACGTCGCATCGACGAAAGCACCACGGATTTGAGCACGCCGTCGAGCGAAAACGTGATCTGATAGGGCCGTCCATAACCAAAGCCTTTGAGCTCCTCGGTCGGAAGACCCAGTTCGCTGACCTGCACGACGTTCGCATCGCTTCCAAATACGTCTTTTATATAGTCATCGATCGCGGTCATCGTTCACGTTCCTTCCATTCAAACCTCTCCCCTAGACAACGTGACGGAGCTACGTTCCGAGCGTCCACGAGTGGAGGTACGCCTCTTGCTGCGGCGTGAGTTGCTCAATCTCAATACCGATCGCACTAAGCTTCAGCCTGGCGACCCGTTTGTCTATTTCGGTCGGCACACCGTGCACCGAGTTGCTCAGATGCGCGTGATTTTCGACGACGTATTTGACGCACAGTGCCTGGTTCGCGAAGCTCATATCCATAACTTCGGGTGGGTGTCCGAAGGCCGCCGAGAGGTTGATGAGCCTCCCCTCCGCAAGCACGTAAAGCGTCCTGCCGTTGGGCATGCGATACTCGTCCACGTTCTCTTTGACATTCGTCGTGCTGGTCGCCATCTCTTTGAGCTCTTTCAGATCGAGTTCTACGTTGAAGTGTCCTGAATTGCAGACGATAGCCTGATCTTTCATGACCGCGAAGTGTTCCCCTCGAATTACTGAGACGTCGCCGGTGACCGTGATGAAGAGATCGCCGATCATTGCCGCGTCGCGCATCGGCATCACTCTAAAGCCGTCCATTGCCGCCTCAAGGGCTTTTCGTGGCTCGACCTCGACAACAACCACGTTCGCGCCGAGGCCTCTTCCGCGCGCTGCGACGCCTCGGCCACACCACCCGTAGCCGACGATAACGACGGTTTTTCCGGCAAACAAGAAATTGGTTGCATTCATGATGCCATGAAGCGTGCTTTGTCCCGTCCCGTACCGATTGTCAAACATCATCTTGGTTTCGGCATCGTTGACGGCGATTACAGGATATTTGAGCGCCCCTTCTGCCGCCATTGCCCTCAACCTGACGACGCCTGTTGTCGTCTCCTCGCAGCCGCCCATCACCGCGCTTAGGTATTCGGGATGATCGTTGTGAACCGTGGCGATAACGTCCGCGCCGTCGTCAAGCGTGACCCGCGGGCCGATCTTGAGCGCCTCTTCTAAACACTCATGATACTCAGCGTCGCTTTCGCCGCGAAAGGCGCATACGGAGATCCCGTCGGTTGCGAGGGCGGCGGCGACGTCGTCTTGGGTGCTGAGTGGATTTGAGCCTGCGAGCGCGACATTCGCTCCTCCGGCGCTTAGCACACGGATAAGGTTCGCGGTTTCGACCGTTACGTGAAGACACGCAGTAACGTTAATGCCATCCAGCGGTTTTTCGTGGGCAAATTCACTCTTAATCTTCTCAAGAACGGGCATGTGCCTGCGAGCCCATTCAATTCGTCGTTCTCCTGCACCAGCGAGGCTGATGTCCTTAATTATGTTCTTCATTGCAAAATTCCTCATCTGCTACGCAGTCGCCTCCGGCAACCATACGCTTTATATAGATACCAAATGATAAAGCCAACCGGTAAAAAGGTTGTCCGTGGTAGAGCGAATCGAGGCAGGATGTCTGAGAATCGTTTTTTGTTTACGTCCGAATCAGTAACGGAAGGGCACCCCGACAAGATGTGTGACCAGATTTCGGATGCTATACTGGACGCGATTATCGAGCGCGACCCTAAGAACGCGCGAGTCGCGTGCGAAGTGGCAGTGACTACGGGGCTCGCAGTGGTGATCGGCGAAATCACGACGACTTGTACCGTGGACATACCACGCGTGGTGCGTGATACGATCCGCGAGATAGGTTACACCAATTCACGATTTGGTTTCGACGGCGACAACTGCGGGATTATCGTATCGATCAAAGAACAGTCTCCGGATATAGCTCAAGGGGTCAACAAGTCGCTTGAGTGCCGGGTCTCAGCCGTGGGTGACGATGGATTCGACCTCGAGTGTCTACAGGTCCCCGCAGACGTAGATGCGGATGCCGAACTGGGCGCGGGCGATCAGGGGATGGTGTTCGGCTATGCCACGAATGAAACACCGGAGCTGATGCCGATGCCGATTCTGCTCGCGAATAAGCTTGCGCTGAGGCTGACTGAGGTTAGGAAATCTGGAGAAATAGGATATCTCGGCCCTGATGGCAAGACGCAGGTAACGGTGGAATACGCTGACGATCGGCCTATCAGAGTCGACGCAGTAATCGTATCTTCGCAGCACACTCCGGACGTCGAACTTGACACCATCAGACGGGATATTCAAGCGAACGTAATCGACGTCGTTATCCCCGCTGAGATGATCGACAAGGAAACGAAGGTTTACGTCAACCCTACGGGTCGATTCGTGATCGGAGGCCCCAAGGGCGATGCTGGCATGTCGGGGCGTAAGATCATCGTGGATACGTACGGAGGAATGGCGCGCCACGGCGGGGGCTCTTTTTCGGGAAAGGATCCAACAAAGGTCGACCGATCGGCAGCGTACGCGGCGAGGTATATCGCGAAAAACGTTGTCGCGGCTGAACTCGCCGACAAGTGCGAAATCCAGATCTCATATGCGATAGGCGTAGCCCAACCTATCGCGATATACGTCAATACGTTCGGGACGGCCCACATACCTGAGGAGTCCATCTCTGAGATCATCGCGCGCCGTTTTGCACTCACCCCAGGGTGGATCATTAACACGCTGCGACTTCGACGCCCGATCTACCGACAAGTCGCCGCATATGGGCATTTTGGTCGCGCTGATCTCGATCTGCCGTGGGAGCGCACCGATAGTGTGGGGGCGCTACAAAGCGACGCGAACGCGGCTAAAGCGGCGCCGAAAGCATCGAACTAGGCGAGAATTGCGCGACGGAGCTGGTGTCTGGTTCATAATGCTGAGCCCGGGGAGGCTGTCGATTGAAGATCGGAATGCTGGGCACAATCTCGTGGAGAACCCCGCCACGCCGTTACGGACCTTGGGAGACCGTCGTCCATTATCTGACCGAAGGCCTGGTCGAGCGAGGCTATGACGTTACGCTCTTCGCGACCGGCGACTCTGTCACGAAGGCGAAGCTTGAGTGGGTGTGTCCGCACGGATTTTATGAAGATGAATCGCTAGACGCTGGCGTCTATCAATGGCTCCACATATCAAACGCCTTCGAAAAAGCGCACGAATTCGATATTCTTCACAGTCACTACGACTTCTATCCGCTGACCTTCTCACGGCTTACGGATACCCCCCTTCTTACGACCATACACGGATTCTCTTCAGAGCGGATTCTGCCCGTGTACAGAAAGTACTGGGATAACTACTACGTGTCCATCAGCAACGCCGATCGGGCGGAAGGCCTGAATTACGTTGCCACCGTGTACAACGGGATCGACGTCGGCTCCTTTGAGTTCGGTGACGCTCCCGATGATTATCTTCTGTTCTTCGGACGCATATCGCGTGACAAGGGCACGCATCGCGCCATTGAGGTGGCAAAAGAAACCGGAATGACGCTGAAGATTGCCGGGCTCGTCGCGAGCGAGCATCGCGCCTATTTTGAGAAGTGCGTCAAGCCTGAGATCGACGGGGAGCAAATACAGTATCTCGGCACGGTGGACGAAAAAACAAGAAACGAGCTTTTCAAGCAGGCGTATTGCAGCTTGCACCTGATCTCTTTTGCTGAGCCGTTCGGTCTTACCCTAGTTGAATCTCTCGCAAGTGGTACGCCCGTCATTGCCACCGACCAAGGCAGCGTGCGGGAGATACTCGTCGACGGAGAGACAGGCTTTATCGTTCAGAGCGTGCGCGACGCGATCGACAAAGTGGGCGAGATTGGCAGCATTCGAAGGCAGCGGTGCAGGACACGCGCGGAGCGCTTTGATGTGGATCATATGGTCGATGGGTACATTAGCGTCTATGACACGATCATGGAGCGTGAAGCCGAGCGCTCGGCCATCTAAGTGATGAGCAACAACAAGCTACGGAGCCTCTACGCACGCGTTTTACCTAACGAAACGGCTGCGCTGCTTTTCTACGCATCGCTTGCAGTCTGCATCGCAATTTGGAACGTTAACATCTTCATCAACGACGAGGTAACGCTCGCGGCAGAGCTCATCAATCTTGCTCGCGGGTCGCTCTCGATCGATACGCTGCCTACCAAGCTCTACGAAGGCCTAAGTTTTGGAGGCTCAGCTCCCATCCTTGGGTTTTCCTTCCAGGGCCATACATACGCCTTCTACACGCACGCCATTCCAGTCTTCGCGTCCCCGTTTTACGCGTTCCTTTACCTCATCAGCGTCACGGTCGGCATCAGGCTCTTCTTCGCTGCTCTCTGGTCATTTAGTGTGTTCATGGTGAGCTCGCTTCTGGGAAGGCGTTGGCACCGGCCGCGACTCGGTCGCAGCCTTGGCGCGTTTGTCGCGCTGACGCTCTTCATCATCAACGGCTACATCGGCACTCGTCTGCCGCCGCTTGTTTTTGACCAGTGGGGCGCTCTCATGGCCATCCAGCTGTTTAATATCCTGGCGATGGTGGCCATCGTCCTGCTTTCGTTGCGAATCTTCACGAGGTACTTTGCTGATGAGCGCGTAGCCGCCTTTGGAGCCGCGTATATACTGATCGCGACGCCCCTCACGTTCTGGGCGGTCTCAGCGAAAGATCAAACAGCGTCGGTGTTGCTCATCATAGCGAGCGTTTGGAGCCTCTACACGTATCTGCTGGACGGCAAGCAGCGCTATCGCTACCTCTCTTACATTTTCGTCGGGCTCGGCGTCTGGGTGCGAGTTTTTGACGCCATCCCGCTCCTAATCGCCATCATTCTGACGGATTTGTTGACGTCAGCAGCGAGAATTAGGGCGGTGGTTACGGCCGCGGCCACGGTGCTGCTTGCGATGATCCCGTACTTCATCGATAACTACCTGCTCTTTCACAATCCTTTCTTGTCGCCAGTTTATCTCAGTGCGCACCCACAAATCGCGCAGCAAGCGTCCCCGATTAACGCAGCCACCGGTTCAGCATTTTTCTCCACGATCCAAAGTCTGCCTATGCTCTTTTTAGCCACGTGGAACCTGCAAACCGTGCCGAGCTGGCCCAAGGACCTCTATCACGTGCTGTTCTATGTCGACATGCCGGTGACGCTCTCGGTATTTCAGATATGCCCCTTGCTCATAATCCCCCTCTTTGCTGCTGTCCCGTACGCCATGCGAACGCTGACGAGATTCAGGACGGGAGCGGCGCGCCTAAGGGTAGAGAGGAGCCGCGCAATCGCAGTCACGTTTTTCATCTGCATCGTCGCGCACATCATAATCTACGCCCCGTTCGGCCTAAACCAAGGATTTGGCCTTGATATGCGCTACTTTCTGCCGCTGTATATCCCGCTAGTCTTCTTCACGCTCGCAAGCATACGCGAGGTTCTCGTTCACGCGTCGCAAATTAAAGAGGCATTTGCCGCGGCCTGGATTGCGTTCAGCGGATCAGTGCTCGCGTACGCGGCGCTCTTCGTGCCTGCAGTAAGCGGCTTTATCGGAGCGTTAAGTTTCCCGCTGAACCGCACGCTTGGCGTCGTAACCATGATCGCGATGAGTCTCTTTGTGCCGTACTTCGTGGGCTATCGGAAACGCCTAACAGACTTGACCATCTTGGTGGGATTTGCCACGTTCGTTTCGTCATATTGGCTGTTTGTCGCGTGCTGGATCTGGCAGAAGACCCCTATAGGCGTCCCCCGTCCGGGAATGATGCTCGCCATAATGGAGATCATCCATCGCTTGATCATGGCGGCGATTGTCTCATAGGCATTGCTGCCAATAGCGAAAATAGCGCTATCGGCCGCCGCGCCGTTGATCCCTTTCGTACCTTCCGCTGCGTCGCGACCCCTTTCGCACGGCCTCGCCGTCTACGTAGTCGTACCGATCGAGAAATCGGTCGAGCCGAGAAAGAAAGCTATCTGGGGATCTGTATTGTGGTTTGGTCTCTCGTCTGAAATCCGGAGGACGATTCGGTGGCGCATATTGTGACGTCTGCCGCCTCTGATCGGGAGAACGCTGATCTGACGGCCGTCGTTGAGGGGGCACCAGTGGCGGGGGTACAACAACTGGCCGCTGACGGACGGCGCGCTGGCTACGTGGAGCGCGCTGTCGTCTCTCGATCGCCGAACGATTCAGCCCCGCTAAGAAATAGAACGCAAAGAGCACAAGTCCGCCCAGCGCTGCGAAAAGTGGCGCATCGGGTATGTTAAGGATTGCTGCTGCCCCAAGCACAAGAATGGGGTACCCGAGCACGACAACCGTGTGTCCAACGCTCTTTGTGAAGTCGAGGGCGAAGTAGATCAGCAAGGTCGGAACAAAAAAGATGCCGAAGAACGACACAATTTGAAAGAAGACGGAGAGTTTGTAGAACCCGAACACCGCCGGCTCGAAAGGATTGGCGCTATACAACACGAGCACCAGGAGAAAGAACAGAAGATAGATGAACGCAGCCAGGCTCGCTAGATCTGACAGACCGAAAATCGAGTCGTCTTTTTCGTATCTTCCGTACGGGGTTGAACTGGTGTTGGCTTCGCGCATTGAACCACGTAGAGTTAGGTGTTTCAGCGTATTTAAACAATTTCATCGCTCGCTATTTAGGTGCGTTTGGCTCCGATACGTTGTTCGCTTGGGACAGGATGATAAAGGCGCTTACAAGAAAAGGTTGACTCAGAGCGGATGTTCCTATAAAGCGCAAAGCAAACGTTACTGCCGCGTCGCTCAAAAAGTCAGTAGTTGCGGTACGATCTTCACGATCAACGAAATAGCGTCAAGGGTTTTTTTTGAGAGTTCACAAAAGTAGTTCGCTAGCAGACGCTAGAATGCTTTTGATCGCCACGGCTAACGCTTCGAGTGCGTGCGAAGTTGGGTACCGGCAATGGTGGTGAGGCACCACGCGCGCTTGTGAATCGGTGGCGGTATGGTGGCATCGTCAGCTGTCTGGTCGGCTAGGTCGGTTAACGCGCATTTGACCTTGGAGCATTGAGAATCGGATAATGGTGCCGGAGACGTGGACGCTAGGAGGTCTTTACGGGGCAAAGATGCATGCTTCTGTGATCGTGACGAGCACTAGCAATACACTTTCACCAAACGCACAGGTAACGTATACGGGCTACTTCACAAAAAGCAAGAACCGGGGTATACTCATCGCCCCGGCGATTCGCTTTTGGCTGAAGTTGAGCTATACGTTTTCGATGCACGTTTAGGCGAGTGAGGCAGTGATCCGTGTCCAATCAAAATGTGGAACCCCGGCCTCAGAAGTCTTTTCGCAAAAGAATTCGCCATCCGCCGTGTATTCTCGATCTGTTGCATCACGGCGTGCCTTCTGATATTGAGTGCGATACGGCGCACTTGCTCCTCGTGCGATACGTTGTGACAAAAGGGCTTAGCGACGTGCAAGGGAGAAAAATGGCGCAGACGATGATACGGAATTCGGTTTTCTTCGGGGGCTCGAGGGAGGTTCACGACGCCCAGAAGTTTATGGAATGCCTTTCACAGGCTCGAGAGAATTCCCGGAGGTACTGCTGGAACTGCGAGGATATCTGGTCGTGCAAGAGGCTCCGAGAGCGCCCGGCGTGCACGGGCTGGAACTGCGAGTACTATCAAGCCAAGCCAATCAAAGAACCGCACTACGAACGAAGTGAGGACCACGCTTCGATGGAAGAAGAGATCCTCACGTATCTGCTTAACGATCCGGACAGTGTCACCGAAGCACTGAGGCTAGGGCTCCGCTCTGAAGGATTCGCTGATGAGTATGTATCTAGAGGGGGCATTCGTTTGCCTTTTAATCGCGTGCTGTGGCACGCGTGTCGCTATCTCGCCTATCACGACCGACAGATACGATGCAGCGCAATCTGTAGCCTCTTCTCTCGAAGCCCTGAGATGCGCCCGCACGTGAACGAAATAGCACGATACGTGCAGCGGCTACGAAACCGTGCATCGTGCAAGCGAGATACGTTCATAAAGTATTTGAACCTCACAAACGCACGTGGCGCGCGGCTCAGAGCGCAAGAACTCGTTCAAATGGCGGAAACGGCGCTAGCTTCGGGCACTCTTCCGCTTGAAATCGTCTTGAGGACGCTCAGGGATCGATCGAACACATTGTTGTTTGAAGCGAGCGATAAAACGCCCACCTTTGAGGAAGATCTCGATTATTTCGTCTCGAATCTTTTTGCAAAGAGGAGGGAGGTTATTCCTACGCCCTCGGAGTGGCTCAATATTGCTTTTGGTGGGGGCTGGAAGCCAGGCAAGTTATACGCGGTGACTGGGTGCAATACGGAGGCAACGGACTTTATTGCGTGGTGTGCTGACTTTGCTGCGCAAAATCGGTTTCCTACGCTATACGTAAGCTATGGCTTAAGCAAAGAACACTTTGCAGAGCGCGCACTTGCACGGCACAGTGGGATTGATGGAACGGAGCTTTCACGGTATCGCGAGAATGCATTTGATGCTGAAGCAGACGAAGCGACATTGGAGCGGGTAATTGAAGCGGGAGAACGATTGAGCAGAGGGGCGGCCCGTTACCTGACGGTCGTCGAAGCAAATGAAGAAACGACAATCGCAGGCGTGAGAAGTGCCCTACGCATGGCTAAAAATCAAGTTGACGCGAATCAGGGTGGGTCGATGCTGATACTCCTCGATCGTTTGCCGCGTGCATCGACCAATGCTAGGAGACTCACAGATTCTGTTCGAACAAGCGCGGCTTTTGATGAAAGCTCACTGTTGACAGACCTGAAACACCACCTGCAAGATTTTGCGGTGGCTATTGTTGCCGTCGTTGGAGGAAATAAAACGCCAAACGCACAATCTTCCGGAAACGATGAGGTACCTATAAAGCCTTCGCCCAGGAATTTAAAAAGATTATACGGCGCTGATTACACGCTAGCCCTCCACTCAGCGGACACCATAATGAAGAGCACAGCATCTGAAAAAACTGTTGATCAGCTCCATCTTGCACAAGAGTGGTACAAGAGGAATCTTTCCCAATGTCGAGGGCGCGTGGAGCGCCTTTTTGAAGAGGCGGCGGGCAATTATCCTTTGGATGAGACCTGTACCTACACACGGATATCGCTTTTTGGAAGAGACGCAAAGGTGTTCGCTAATCCGGTCATCATCTACGAGTGGCCCTATCATCGATTCAGAAGCTTGGACGTAGAACCGATGAGTTTAGAAAAGCACAACAGGCCGTCATTTGACGAACACTGACTGAGCAGTGATCACCGCTCGTCTTCATAATCGTGCTCGAGCTCCAGTGCTCTTCGACACAGAAAGCCTCGTGTAACAGCTAAGCGGCAATTCGTTAGATCTGGCCGAGCTCCAAATGGTGCAGATTCATCTTCCGCCGCCGAATTAAGCTGCTCACCAGGGGCTGCCGTCGCGCGATTGCAGAGACGTCGCAGCCATCTGCTAAGACGGCGAGGGCATCAGCAAGCGGCGTGCTGCACTCTAAGTTCTCGTCGCTGGCGACTTCACCGATTATTTCTTCCCAATCACGACGCCCGTTCCGTATGCTAGGATCTCCTGCATATAGTCAGAAATCTCCGACGAATCGAAATAGGCGCTTATTATAGCATTGGCACCGACTGCTTTTGCGTGCTCCACGAGTCGGTATAGCGCTTCATCTCTTGCGTGTTGCATCATCTCGACGTACTCGCGAATCTCTCCCCCTGCGATAGACCGCAATCCTGCTGCAATATTTCTTCCAAGCCCTCTGCTCCGCACTGTAAGGCCGTAGATGAATCCTCGTGTTTCAATGATATTGTATCCTGGGATCCAATTTGAACTCACCACTAGAACCCCGTCTATAGCAATGGGTGAGCCTGGCATCGGCGACCCCGCACTTGCATTGGCTGCCGGGGCGTTCTTATTTACACGGGTTCCACACTGAACGCAGAACTGCGCATTAAGTGGTAGCGGGGCCCCACACGTTTGACAAGACACTTCTTCACTCATAAAGGCCTCCTTTTCGTCGTTAATTCACGCGAATTCCTTTGCACAGTGATCACGGTCTTCAAGACTTAAGCCTTTTCAACTGTGACTTCCCTTTAAGGTGCCTCAGTTCGAACGATACGCATGGGCATTGGTCGGGTGACAGCCCCACGTCCAACCTGGGGGGTTCTCAGACTGACAGAAAAGAGCGTTGCTCTCGAAGAGTTAAAATAGGTAGCCACGTCACAATGCCTTGTGAAGGCCGTTTCGCAGAATTGGCTTGGCGTCACGAAACGAAGCTCCGACGTTTTGGTGCACCGGAGGCGTTTCAAGGTGAATGCGGCTTAAGCTGTGGATGCCGAAATGCGATCTCATGCTACGAGGACTTCAAAATGACTTCGAACAAACCGCTTCTCATCACGTGCGGCCTGCCTTACGCGAACGGGCCGTGCCACATCGGTCACCTCAGGACGTACATCCCGGCGGACATTTACGTTCGGTGCCTCAAGAAGCTCCAACAGGACCCGCTCTTCGTGTGCGGTTCAGACACGCACGGAACTCCCATAGTGATTAACGCTGAACAGCAAGGAACGACGCCAGCCAAGCTTGCTGCGTATTATCACCGCTACTGGGAGGACATGTTTAAGGCTCTGTCAGTCGACTTTAGCCATTATGGAAACACTGATGCCCCCACAAATCACTTCAGAACGCAGGAAATCGTCAAATCGCTCCAAGCAAACGGCTGCATATACCCGCGGGTCATACGATTGGCGTACTGTCCTGAGTGCGATCGTTTTCTACCGGATCGCTACGTCGAGGGAGCGTGCTTTTTTTGCGGCATGCCGGCGCGCGGGGACGAGTGCGATCAAGGATGTGGCCGCCATCTCGAACCGGGGGAAATTCTCGATCCGACGTGTAAAACGTGTGGGGCAAGTGCCGAATATCGGGAAGAACAGCATTACTTCTTCAAGCTCTCCGCATTCAAGGACTTCTTGTTAGCGTACCTCGAATCGCTTGGAGGTACGGCCAACGCCCGCAACTATGCGCGCGAATGGGTCAGCAACGAACTGAAAGACTGGTGTATCACGCGAAATCTGGCGTGGGGCGTCTCATTTCCTGGAACGGATCTGGTGGTCTACGTATGGGTTGACGCTCCGATAGGGTATATCTCATTTACCGAGGAAGCGACAAGCGCCTGGGAAGATTATTGGAAGAGCGATTCGAACATAATTCATTTCATCGGTACCGACATCGTCTACCATCACGCCGTCTTCTGGCCGGCGCTGTTAAAAGGAGCGAGCTACACGTTGCCGGCGGCTATCGTCGCGTCGGGAATGGTCAAAGTCGACGGCAAGACGTTCTCAAAGAGTCGGGGGTATGTGGTTTGGGTAGATGAAGATTACCTCGACCACGGGTTTCATCCCGATTTACTTCGCTTCTACCTCGCCAGCTACACGTCACACACGAAGGAGCTGAATTTTTCGTGGCAAGTATTTGGTGAGAAGGTCAACCGTGAACTCGTTGGGTCGCTTGGGAACTTCATCTATCGCACCCTGTACTTTGCGTACAAAAACTTCGGGCGCGTACCTGAAGGTCCCGTCGATTCTGCGATAATGGAGCGCGTAGCTGCGACGCGCGAGATGATGGTAAGCGCACTGGAGGAATATGAGTTTAAGAAGGTCGTCGACGCGGCGATGTCGCTCTCAGACTTCGGCAACGCGTATTTCCAGTCAAAAGAGCTCTGGAATCTAGTGAAATCTGATAGGGCGGCGTGCGCACGCGAACTCAAGAACTGCATACAGCTTGTGAAAGCCTTGTCTGTGTTGCTGGAGCCGGTCATGCCATCGACGATGCGTAGCGTTCAAGCGCAGCTTGGTCTGACCACGACGTATTTTTCTGACGCCACAGTGGAGGTTGAACCGTTGCGGCTTCCCAAGCCGGCGCTGCCGTTCGCCAAGATCGATGAGAAGAAGATCAGCGCAATGGAGGCTATACTAAACGAAAGAATCGCCGGGGCGGATTATAAAGGTCCCGCCAAGGAGCCGAGCACGGAGAAGGTCACAATCAAGCTTGACGACTTCAAGAAAATGGATCTGAGGATCGCCCGCGTCGTTGAAGCTGAGCCGGTCCAAAAATCCGACAAGCTCTTGAGAATTACAGCACAAGTGGGCGAAGAGACCCGGCAGATTGTGGCGGGAATCGCCAAAGACTACGCGCCTGAGGACCTGATTGGCACTGACGTCGTCGTGCTTATCAATCTGCAGCCGGCGAAGTTGATGGGCATCGAATCTCGCGGTATGCTGCTCGCCGCTGAATACGACGGTAGGTCAGTCCTCATTCGACCGGCAAGAACGATGCCGCCGGGCACCAGAATCAGATAAGGAGGTCGAAGCGTGGCTCCCTCATCGCGTAACGCGCGGATCATCGTAACGGTGACCGGCTCTGATCATCCCGGCATCGTAGCGGCCGTCACCACTCTACTCGCAAGCGTCAATGCCAACATCGAGGATATTAGCCAGACTATCGTGTCCGAGCTGTTTACCATGATTATGATAGTCAACATCGGCGCGGCGAAGTTCGAAGACCTAAAAAAGGGACTTGACGCCGTTGGTGCCTTCCAAGGTGTGAGAATCACCGCCCAGCACGAAGATATTTTCCGCTATATGCATCGCGTGTAGCGCCCTCCAATCTACGCTTGGTCGAGATTGCACTCTGTTCGCACGGTGGCTCTTTGGGAACGTGCAGATGAGCCCGCGTTCCTCGCCTGAAATTGCTGCGGGATTGTTTCAACCCCGGACGCTTGATGTGACCGCTCCGCCGCCAGCAGCGAACCAGACGGGGGCTCTGTGCTGACAAAGCGCTTAGCTGTCATTTACGCGCTACGACGATTTCTCTTGTTAGACTCTTATGCACGTATTGCGTGTGGCGTCCTTCGATCGTGAAACCAGCATCCGTGACCTCGTGCTCAATCGGGCTATGGGATATCAAAACGGCCCGCGCGTTGCGTTTTAGCACGCGAAAAATTTCGCCTAAGGCCGCTGCCTTCAGTTGATTCAGTGAATGGGCTCGTACAGTTACGGAACGGCCATACGGTAGATCGGTTGCGACAGCGTCCACACATTCGTCCCTTAGACCCAATCGCCGAGCATCTTGGACTAGCAGATCACTCAGAACGTCATAGTAGTCGAGGTTCATTTTCGTTCCAAAAACCATCCTACCGTCGACATCTGACCCCATGATTGTTGCCCCGAGGAGACCAGCTTCTAGAAGTATTCCTCCCGTGCCGCAAAACGGGTCCAACAAGAGCTCTTCAGCTTTAACACGTGTGAGGTTTACAGCGGCTCGGGCGAGCCGCGGCAGGAGCACGCCGGGGTAGAAATAGGGCCGCACACGCGGGCGCCTCGATTCGAAGCGCGATCGATCGATCAACGCTAATGTTGCCCCGATTATGCAAACGCCTTTGCTGAGCAGAGCCCTCACTTGAAGCTGCGGATGGGTAAGGTCGATTTTGTATCCGCGCTCAGCAAGCGCCTTTCCGATCGTAGCTTCGACCTCTGTGCTTTTCAGGCCATGTCCAATGCGCTTGGCCCGCACGGCGACGCTGACTCGAGGTAGCTCAATGCTCCCGGCCGCTCGGTAGATGGATCCGAGCTCTTGTGAACATACGTCTTTAACCTCGAGTATCGCGTGCGTCATCGCTAAGCGGTCACCGAGAACCTGGTCATAGGTATCGACATCAATGACGAGAACGCGTTCAAGCTCTTGTACTAGAGCACCGTTGAAAAGTGCGAGAACCTCTGCTCGTGGAATGCTTTTGCTCTCTCCAGATAGCTCAAATGCGAGTTTCATGTCGTACTCCCGTCATATCTGCAAGCTCCCAAAGCACGACTTGCGTTGGCCCACGACTCCGGTCGGGCCGCAATCGCTGGTTATCTTGGTCCACTCGCGGGCTGCGAACGCTTGAGTCGCTCGTGAATCACCGTCCGACAAATTTATGTTGAGCACGTTGCGTAGGTGCCGTGCGGGGATATATGCTATGGCCACCGGGTAGATAAAGTTGCTGTGCTCGCGTAATTGCGAAGCGCGCCCGATTTTCAGGCGGATTGTTTTGAGAACACCAACGACAGCCCCTTAACGTTATATATAAAAAGCCTTTATAAAGCAACAAAGAACGGGGGAGAAAGCGCATGGTCGAACCGCGAGACACTAGTAATATCGAACCGCGAGACACTAGTAATATCGAACCGCGAGACACTAGTAATATCGAACCGCGAGACACTATTAAGATCGAAAATGTGGTAGCCTCAACCGGCATTGGGATAGAGATAAACCTCAAGCAAATCACGCTTGCGCTAGAGGGTGCAGATTATGACCCCGAACAGTTTCCGGGC
>Ga0224521_1000222_pt1 | contig 18339 bp, 14 predicted proteins | sample CFST0metaG_FD_182731 | JGI IMG/M metagenome (GOLD analysis project Ga0224521, IMG submission 182731) | Peat soil microbial communities from Stordalen Mire, Sweden - C.F.S.T0 | ecosystem: Environmental > Terrestrial > Soil > Wetlands > Peat | place: Sweden: Norrbotten County, Stordalen Mire... | reverse complement strand
TGAGAATTGAAAATCGGCGACAGCCAAATCTCTAACAAAAACTTAATTTATAATGCTTACCGGACAACAATGATTGACTATATAAAAAAAAGACCGAGTTAACTCGGTCTTTTTTTATACAATACAGTATTATCTACGACTAAATCCAGCGTACGTAACAGAAATCCTGACGGTGAGGAAGATCTTCGTTTTTAGGGAACATACGGAAACCATATTTAAATGTTCCTGCCATATTTAACTGATATTCAATACTGAAAAATAGTTTTGTGCCTTCTGTTTTCACTAGCTTAAGCTCTTCAACATCATAAAGGGTATCTACATTATTTTTACCTAACTTAGTAGCGACCAATTCTATTCCGATTCCTTTATCATTAATTTCGTGAACATCTATTACGATATTAATTTTATTGATTTCTCCAACCTGAGGATTGTGAATTATTTTTTCAGGAACATCCAACGATAAAACCTCAATTTTATCCCAACCAGCTGCAACTTTTTCCTTCCAGGCTGCAATCTCTTTCGCTTTCTCATAGCCATTAGCTTTCAGCAACACGGAACGAGAAGCAAGTTTGGTATAAAAACGAGAGATATAGTCATCAATCATGCGTTTAGTTGTAAAACGTGGAGTGATTTGAGCTAGTGAGTTTTTAATAACCTGAATCCACTCTGGCGAATAACCTTTTGTATTCTTCGCAAAATAAAGCGGGATTATTTCATTTTCCAACATACTGTAAATAGTTGCAGCATCCAATTGATCTTGATGCACATCATTTTCGTAAGTACGTTTTTCGGTCAATGCCCAACCAGCACCTTTTACATAACCTTCTAACCACCAGCCATCAAGTACTGAAAAATTCAACACCCCATTCATTTGAGCTTTTTCGCCTGAAGTACCTGAAGCTTCTAAAGGACGAGTAGGAGTATTTAACCATATATCGACTCCGCAAACCAGACGTTTTGCCAAACGCATGTCATAATTTTCAAGGAATATAACCTTCCCAAGAAACTGCGGCATACGGGATATCTCAATGATTCGCTTAATCAAACCTTGTCCACCACCATCTGCAGGGTGAGCTTTTCCGGTAAATAAGAATTGAACTGGATGAAGTGGATCATTTACTATTTTTTCCAATCGTTCTAAATCAGTAAATAATAAGTGAGCACGTTTGTAAGTCGCAAAACGACGACCAAAACCAATAATCAATGCATTTGGGTTAATTGCTTCAAGTACAGAAACTATGCGGGAAGGATCTCCTTGATTTTTTAACCAGTTTTCGCGGAATTGATCTTTAATATAATCAATAAGCTTAATTTTCAGGTTCATGCGTGTATGCCATATCTCCTGATCAGGAATTTTATACACACCTTCCCAAATTTTCATATTCGACTGATCGGCATAAAACGCTTTCGTAAAATACTTTTCATAAATAGCTTTCCAGTCGGAAGAAGTCCATGTAGGTAAGTGGACACCATTGGTTACATAGCTAACGTGCAATTCTTCAGGAAAATAACCTTTCCAAATCGGATTAAACATTTCTTGCGAAACTTTACCATGCAACCAGCTTACACCGTTGACCTCCTGGCAAGTATTACAAGCAAAAGTACTCATACTGAATTTTTCATTATGATCTCCGGGATGTTCACGTCCCATGTCAATAAATTCATCCCAGTTCAATTGCAATTTTGAAGGATATTCACTCATGTATTTTTGGAACAAGCTTTCTTCAAAACTATCATGACCTGCAGGAACTGGTGTGTGAACGGTGTATAAAGAGCTTGCACGAACAATTTCCAAAGCCTGATTAAACGAAAGTTTCTTATCTGAAATTAAATCAACCAGTCGTTGTACGTTAATCAATGCCGCATGACCTTCATTACAGTGATAAACTTCTTTCTCAATTCCTAATTTTTTAAGAGCTAGAATACCACCTATTCCTAACATTATCTCTTGTTTCATACGATTTTCCCAATCGCCACCATAAAGTTGGTGTGTTATTGAGCGATCGTATTCGCTATTCATATCATTATCTGTATCGAGCAAATAGAGTGCTATTCGTCCTACAGAAACCTTCCAGAGATAAGCATAAACTGAACGTCCTGGATATGGAACCTCTACTACAATCGGTTCATCATTTGCATCCTTCAATTGTTTGATAGGAAGATTATTGAAATTTTGCGCTTCATAAACAGCTACCTGCTGTCCATCTACTGAAAGTGATTGAGTGAAATAACCATAACGATATAAAAATCCAATGGCAGTCAAATCAACATTACAATCACTTGCTTCTTTTAAATAATCTCCGGCAAGTACACCTAAACCGCCGGAATAAATTTTCAACACCTCAGTAAGACCATATTCCATACTGAAATAAGCAACCGATGGAGTTGTAGTATTTTTAGGAACGTTTATATAAGATTGAAAATCATCATAAACGGTATCTACTTTCTTGATAAACTCAGCATCCTGACCCATAGCAACCAGCTTTTCGTAGTTCAAGATATTTAGTAACAAAACAGGATTTGAAGAAGCTTCACTCCAGGCTTTTTTATCTATTTGACGGAATAAGCTTTTGGCATTACTATCCCAGGTCCACCAAATATTTTGTGCAATTTCGTCCAATTTACTTAAACTTACCGGTAAATGTGATTTTACAGTGATTTCCTTTAAATTTTGCTCGTTTACATTATTAACTTTAATTTTCATAAGACTTTATCTGTTTAGTAACTAATACGTTATTCTATAATAATTTTACTGGATTAACTTTTTCAGCTTTATTTAATAAATTACAATACAAAAATAAACAAAATATGAGATGAATTGATATTTGACAAATTAAAAGAAACGATATTCATTTCAAACGATTGCAGGCGAACCTGATCTTCTCTCACATTTATAACACCTGAGAATAATCAAAAATTAAATCTTTTATTTTTTTTTATTCAAAGCTATATGATAAGCTTTATCGTAAAAATGTATAAAATGCTTCCACAGAGCTTTTTGAGCTATCACAGAAGCCTTTTTACGAACAGTTTTGATTTCATCTTCATTGCAAGCAGCAAATTCACAAATCATATCAGCTATCTGCTTTGCAACCAAATATCCATTATAATCTGAACGATGAATCACTCCCACTCCACTTTTCACATCTTGTGGCGTATGAGAAACCCACTGACCAAAGCCAGATAAATCAGTTGTGATGGTTGGAACTGCAAAGGCTACACTTTCGAGAGGAGTGTAACCCCAAGGTTCGTAATAAGATGGGAACACCGTCAAATCCATACCAATTAATAAATCGTAATATGATTTATTGAAAATTCCATCGGATTCACTCAGATATGAAGGCACAAAAATGATTTTTACCGATTGCGATTGTTGATTATCAAAATGGAACCAATGAATAGCTGACATTACATTATCATTATAATAATCATATAGCTCGTGAGTAGTAAATCTATTGGATGAATTAAATTTAATTTCAGGATGAACTAAACAGGAAACCAAATCCAGGCGCGGACCCTTAATATGACCCGGAACCATAATAAATACAACAATTTCCTTAGACAGGTCCTCTTTCTCAGACAACATTTTCAGTGATTCCAAAAAAGTATCAATACCCTTATTTTTATATTCATACCTGCCTGCCGTGCTCACCAATAATGCATCCGGAGATAATTCATACCCAAGCAATGTTTCAGCCACTTTACGCAAAGTGGCACGAGCATCTTTTCTTTTTGCTGTAAATTCTTTTCCCTTTGGAACAAAATCATCTTCAAATCCATTGGGAGTTATTATATCAGGCTTTTTATCAAGCAATTGTTCACATTCCAGACCTGTAATTTCACTCACCGTTGTAAAACAATCGACAGTATGAGCCGCTATTTTTTCAGTAGAATGTTTGGATACCATATTTAGCTCGTAAGCCATTTGGTCACCATTATATTCTGACAGATAATCGTACAAAGGTTTATGATTCCCCGCAATAGAACGACCAATAGAAGTGGCGTGGGTAGTGAAAAGTGTTGCAACAGCAGGAACCTGTTTTTGAATGTAAAATGCGCCAAAAGTAGTCATCCATTCATTAAAATGCGCAACCACCTGGTTATTATCAGATAATTGAAAGAAACGATAATAACTCTCAATAATTATACCTGTTGCATAACCAAACATTGATGATTCATCATAATCGCCATAAGCCGCAATGGAATTAACTCCGACAAGCTCCCATACACGAGCATATATCTCGTTTTTCTGACTCATTAATGGCATAAAATCAACCAAAACCGCTATCGGTTTACCTGGTATATTCCATCTGCCAATACGGATCTTCAATTTATATTCACTGTCAGTAAACAACTTCCAGTCAGCGTATAAATCCGGAATTTCTTCAAATAAAGGATTTGACTTGTCTAACCAAACATCGGGCCCTATAAATATTAACTTATCAGGGTGTGCTTGCTGTAAAGTAGCTGCACGAGTTGACAACACCGTATAGATGCCTCCAACCATATTACACACTTCCCAACTTGTTTCAAAAATATATTCTGGTTTCAATGTTTGCGACATGAATTGTAGTTTTAGAAAAATGATTGCAAAAGTAATACATTTCGTCCAATATTATTGTTAAACGCATATTTTATAGCTATTTCAAATAGCATTACAAGCCCATTTATATGTTTTAAAACATACAAATGGACTATTCGGGGTTTTTTTGGAAGATAAAAACCACTGTGGCTAAACAACAAAAATGAATTATCAAGAAAAAAACACCAATAAAAAAATCTTATTATTATCTTAAATCAATGGGTTGTGAAGAAATAATTTTCAGTAACAAGATTGTAATAACAAAAACCCAAAACTCTATTGTAAAAAGCATCATTTTATCAGTAATAATATGTATTTTTATTGTCGAATCGGATGTTAATTATTAATTCTTCATTATCAAACAGTTAATTAAGTATGGGAGCCAAGAAAAATTTTGTTTTAGACACAAATGTCATTTTACACGACTACAAATGTGTCCATAATTTCGAAGAAAATGATATTTACATTCCAATAGTGGTGCTAGAAGAGTTGGATCATTTCAAAAAGGGAAACGAACAAATTAATTTCAATGCAAGAGAATTTACACGCGAGCTGGATTTGATAGCAGATGATCAGCTATTTTCAAAAGGAGCCAGCCTTGGAGTTGGAAAAGGAAAACTATTCATTATTACAGGTGGCGAATATCCTGAAATCATTTCAAAATCGTTTGTCGAAAAAACTCCTGATCATAGAATTCTTGCTGCTACTTACGTGCTGCGGGAAGAGAAAAAGAAGAACAGAACGATTTTAGTCAGCAAAGACATAAATTTGCGAATGAAAGCGCTTTCGCTTGGATTGGAAGCTGAAGATTATATCAACGACAAAGTTACAGACTTCAATGTTTTTGAAAAGAATTACGAGACATATGAGAATATCGCACCCGAATTAATAGACAGATTATATACTGGAGATGGCACTATTCCACTGGATGAACTCGATTTTGCGTCGGACATTGAACCTCAAGAATGTTTTATTCTGAAAAGTGTACGTTCAAGCGTATTGGCACGTTATAATCCCCAATTAGGTGTAGTGAAGCGGGTCGAGAAAGAACGCTCTTTTGGTATAGAACCACGCAATGCCGAACAAGCTTTTGCAATGAACGTGTTACTCGACGAAGATGTGAAGTTAGTGGCACTCACTGGAAAATCGGGAACCGGCAAGACATTATTAGCTCTTGCAGCTGCATTACAAAAAAACGAAGCTTACAAACAAATACTATTGGCAAGACCAATTGTTGCTCTGGGTAACAAAGACCTTGGATTTTTGCCCGGAGACGAAAAGCAAAAAGTAGCTCCCTATATGCAGCCTTTATTCGACAACCTGAATGTAATTAAGCATAATTTTTCATATCAGGGCAAAGAAATCAGACTGATCGAAGAATTACAACGTAATGAGCAACTGGTAATTGAGGCATTAGCTTATATTCGCGGACGAAGTTTGAGTGAAACATTTTTTATCATAGACGAAGCTCAAAATCTGACTCCTCACGAAGTAAAGACAATTATTACGCGTGCAGGAGAAGGGACAAAAATCGTATTTACCGGTGACATTCAACAAATTGATTCTCCATATCTCGACATGTTTTCAAATGGATTGGTTTACATGATTGACCGTATGCGAGGACAAAATATTTTTGCTCATATTAATCTGGTGAAAGGAGAAAGAAGCTTTTTATCAGAGTTAGCGAGCGACCTTTTGTAAAAAACTAAAGAAGTATAATGTAAGTTTATTGTTCAAAACATGACGCTTACATTAGACTTCCGGTTTTTAACTATGAAACAAAACCACTAAAGTTCAAAAAAAAATCTGACAATTACTCAGCTATTAAACAAATCACTCCTTCAACTGGTTTTAGTTCCTATTAAAAAGTATTTATGACTAATCAAGCCGAAATTACGAATAAACTTGCTACTGAAAACATTGGCAAACTCATATGGACTTATTCGCTTCCGGCAATTGTAGGAACTGTCGTCATGTCTTTATATAACATTGTCGATAGGATTTTTATTGGTCAGGGAGTAGGTCCGTTAGCTATATCAGGGTTAGCGTTAACCTTCCCATTTATGATTTTACTTATGGCTTCAGGCATGTTAATCGGGGCCGGTTCAGCTGCAAGGATTTCTATCACTCTGGGTGAAAACAACAAAGAAAAAGCAGAAAAGATTCTTGGCAATGCATTCACTCTAACCTTTATAATATCCGGTACTGTCATTATTCTTTCGTACATCTTCATGCATGATTTATTACAACTGTTTGGAGGTACAGAGAAGACAACAAAATATGCCGAAGATTTTATGCGGGTTATTATTCCCGGAGGTATTTTTTCAGCATTAAGCTATGGATTTAATAATATCATGCGAGCCTCCGGTTACCCACACAAAGCCATGTATACCATGATTATTTGTGCAGTGCTTAATGCAATACTTGCTCCGATTTTTATTTTCGGGTTTCATTGGGGTATTCAGGGAGCAGCACTTGCCACAAATATATCATATATCGTTGGCTCTATATGGGTTTTGGCTCACTTTCTTAAACCAAATTCCAACATTCGTTTTCACCGAAAAAACTTTAAACTGGAAAAAGATATAATTCTATCTATTATAAGTATTGGACTTTCTCCATTTAGTATGCAATTGGCGACTTGCTTTGTAGTTATATTAGTGAACACTACACTGATCCATTACGGGGGAGATTTGGCTATTGGTGCATTTGGTATTATAAACAGCGTAAATACGTTGATTATTATGATTATAATTGGATTAAATCAAGGCACGCAGCCAATTGTCGGTTATAATTATGGAGCAAAGAAATTTGATAGGATGTTTAAGACCTTGAAATATGCGATAGCGATTGGAACTTGTATTACAACTTTAGGTTTTATTATTGGAACATTTACGCCCTCAATAATGGCAAAGCTTTTTACACGGGATGCAGAATTACAAGCTATAGCTGCAAAAGCTTTACAAATATCTGTTATAATGTTTCCAATTATTGGTTCTCAAATAGTAATCACCAATTTTTTTCAATCAATAGGTAAAGCAAAAATCTCGATTTTTTTAAGTCTGACGCGTCAGTTCTTATTTCTGATTCCTTGCTTGTTGATTCTTCCTCCTGTCTTCGGGCTTACCGGAGCCTGGTCGGCCATGCCGGTTTCGGATGGACTAGCGTCAATAGTAGCAATTATTACGATTTTATTTTTTGTGCGAAAGTTTAAATCCAAATCAATTAAAACCGGATAAAAAAAAAGAGAAAACCAATAGATTTTCTCTTTTTTCATATTTTTTAATTGGGTTTACTTTTGTACTAAAACCCATGCATCAGGAAATCTGTTTGAAATTTCTTTAATACGAGCGTGAGCTTGATTGTAATCATTATACGATGAAATAAGAACGCGATACATTCCTTTTTCATTTATAACGATTAAGGCTTTGTTTCCTTCTGTTTTCAAGTTTGATTGCAAACCTTTTGCGTTGGTTTGTTTACTAAAACTTCCAACAACTACGTGATATTTATACTTTAGCGATCCGGCTTCACCATCTACTAAACTAAAATTTTCATTACGTGTTACTTCATTCTCGCGTACTGTCGTTTTTTCTTCAGATTCAGTTGGGGCTGAAAAAGTTGAAGTTGTAGGTGCAACAACTGTTGAATTTTTCGGAGCAGAAGCCTGTATATTTGCTCCAGCTGGTATTTCAGCTATTTTTTGTTTAGTTTTACAAGCCGATGTAGCCACAATTACTACGGCCAATGCCAGAGTTAAACGGATTGATTTCATTTTCTTATTTATTTATATGATTGTAAATTTATCGAAATTTCCTGTTTTTAAAGATATCACAAACTCGGAAGAGTCAGGTTACTTACTTATTTTTTCAATTGCTTCATTTGAAGTGCAAAGATGATAAGAAAAACGCAGTTAAACAAGAGTATCTATAAAATTTACAAAAAAAACACAGAACAGTTCAAACAAAAGGCGTCTTAACGACGTTCTAAGATTAGAAAAATAAAGTTCATATAATTCATTAACTAACAAAACAAACAAGTCATGAAATTTTCATTGCCCGAATTACCTTATGCACAGAGCGCATTGGAACCAATTATCAGCGAAAAAACAATAAGTTTTCATTATGGTAAACATCATCAAGCCTATGTAAACAACCTGAATGGATTAGTTGTAGGAACCGAATTTGAAAATTCAGATTTAGAATCAATTGTAAAAAAATCTGAAGGACCAATATTCAATAATGCAGCCCAAATCTGGAATCACACATTCTATTTCCTATCATTAACACCTAACAAAGGAAGCGTTCCCAGCGACAAATTAGCCAAGGCAATAGATGCTGCATGGGGTTCACTTGATAACTTTAAGGCAGAATTCAATAAAGCCGCTGTATCTGTATTTGGTTCAGGTTGGGCTTGGTTAGTAAAAGATGCAGAAGGCAAACTGTCAATAGTAAAAGAAAGCAATGCCGGAAATCCTATTACGCGTGGCTTATCTCCGATCTTGACATTTGATGTTTGGGAACATGCCTATTATCTTGATTATCAAAATCGCCGTCCTGACTATGTTACTGCCTTATGGGATTTAGTTGACTGGAAAACAGTTTCTGAAAGATATTAAAATACGCATAAAAACAACTATTTATAAACGCGGAATGAATAAATTTTCATTCCGTTTTTTTAATGTTTTTTTTGAAACAACTTCAATAACACTTCTGTTTATTAAGAAATAGAGGCTGTAACGTTAATAAATATGACTAAATATTCATTTTCCTAAAAATCGACTAGCCTTTGTACTGAAATGTTTCAAAAAAATTATCTTTGCAGTCGAATTTCAAAGAATTACTATTGAAATTAAACCAGAATTTCAAAAACAACATTAGATTAATTGCGCAAATGAAAAACTTATCTCTCATTATTAATGCCGTGTTGGCAGTAGCTATAGTAGTTCTTTTTGTTTTAGTATTAAGCAACAAATCAAATTCAGCTACAAAGCAATCTACAACAGGGAAGGATCAGGTAATATCCGGTAAGTTACCTATTGCATATGTCAATATAGATTCTTTGTTATTACATTATCAGTTCGCTAAAGATGCCAATGAATCATTAATTAAAAAGCAAGAAGACTCTCGTGCTACAATTAATTCAAAAGCTGTTCAATTGAAAGGCGAAATGGATGAGTTCCAACGAAAACTGAACAATAATGCTTTCCTAAGTCGGGACCGTGCTGAGCAAGAACAAGCTCGCTTGCAAAAAAAACAACAAGATTTACAAGAACTTGATGGCAATTTAAGCAAGCAATTAGTACAGATTCAACAAAAAATGAGTGAGCAATTACGTGATACTATCAACGCATTTATGAAAGAGTTCAACAAGGAACATAAATACCAGTTGATTATAAGCAACACGTCAAGCGACAACGTATTATATGCTGAAAAAGGATATGACATTACACTTGAAGTAACAAAAGCGCTTAACGAACGTTACGTCGCAAAGAAGTAACATTCCCAAATAGCTGACATAAAAAAAGCGCAATTCTAAAAATTTAGAATTGCGCTTTTTTTATGTCAATTTTATTATTTTGTTGATTCACCCCGGAATGACAGAAAGAAAGTAGAAAGAGCATAAATCAAAAGCAACACTACCCATGTGTTAGAACCTGCAAACATAAAATAAGCAGCTAATCCAAGGGCGAGACTAGCCAGAAATCCACTGGCACCAAGCCGACGCTGACGTCTTCCGGCATTCTTATTATCCAACGCACTTTTGGCTTGCAAAAAAATCAGCAAAACAGCTCCCGCCGAAAATATGTATGGAGCGTAAGTTATATCGAAAAGTTTAGTAAAAGCACCTATAAGGGTAAGCGTTCCGGCAGAAATAAAAAGGAATTTCGAGGTTTGTTTATTATTCATTCTTTAATTATAAAAATATCTTCATTTTCTTTTTTCATGAAATAATGTTCACGTGCAAATTTCTCCAGATTTTCATCGCTCGACTGAAGCTCGATTTTCTTTTGTCTGGTTGTTTTTATTTCGTCCTGATAAAACTTCAATTCTTTTTCCATCTGTACAATCCTGCGGTGTGATTGCCAACGATGAATAAAACTATGCTCGTCGAAAAAAGTGACAAGCACAGTAAAAATCAACAAAACAATAAGATATTTATTCAAGAATATCTTTCTGAGTTTATTTCCTTTTGTTTTAAATTCCGACATAATTTCAATCAAACCTGGATAAAAAAAGACTTAGCCCATGTGCCAAGAAAGTTCGCATTTGATTGACAAAGGTAAGCAAATATTACGTTCATCCTTTTTTTTCAGAAATCTTTTTTTTGTGCAAACTGTACCATGTATTTTCAGTATATTTGCATTCAAAAGCAGAAAAAGATTTCGATTTATGGAAAATTTCATTGTTTCGGCACGCAAATATCGCCCTTCAACGTTTAACTCGGTTGTAGGTCAATCATCATTGACTGTGACCCTTAAAAACGCCATAAAGAGCAATCATTTGGCTCATGCCTATTTGTTTTGCGGACCTCGTGGAGTAGGAAAAACCACTTGTGCACGTATTTTTGCCAAAACCATAAACTGCCAAAATCTCACTGCCGATTTTGAAGCTTGCAATGAGTGTGAATCGTGCGTTTCGTTCAACGAACAACGGTCATACAATATCCACGAACTTGATGCTGCGTCTAATAATGGTGTTGACGACATTCGTTCCCTGACTGATCAGGTGCGCATACCGCCGCAAATTGGGAAGTATAGCGTTTATATCATTGATGAGGTTCACATGCTGTCGCAAGGTGCATTCAACGCTTTTCTGAAAACGCTTGAAGAACCACCTGCACATGCTATTTTTATTTTAGCTACTACTGAAAAACACAAGATTATCCCTACTATTCTCTCGCGTTGCCAGATATACGATTTCAATCGCATAACGGTAGCTGACACGGTAAAACACCTGCAAATGGTGGCCGAAAAAGAAGGCGTAACCGTGGATGTGAATGGACTGAACGTGGTGGCTCAGAAAAGTGATGGTGGAATGCGTGATGCATTATCCATTTTCGACCAATTAGTCAGTTTTTGTGGTAACAATATCACCTACCAAGGGGTTATTGAAAATCTGAACGTACTCGATTATGAGTATTATTTCCGGTTAGTGGAAGCATTTCTGAAAGGTGAAGTGAGCAAAACATTGCTCATATTCAACGAGGTTCTCAATAAAGGCTTTGATGCGCATCATTTTATTACCGGACTCAGTTCTCACCTGCGCGACGTGCTGGTAAGCAAAGACCCGCAAACCATAGCTCTGCTGGAAGTGGGTGCCGACATTGGCGAACGCTATAAAACTCAGGCTCAAAGTTGCACGCCCGATTTTCTTTTTCAGGCGTTGAAAATAAGCAACGATTGTGATATTGATTACCGACAAAGTAAAAATAAAAGATTGCTGGTTGAACTGGCTTTAATTCGTCTGTGCCAACTGACGGATGAAAAAAAAAAGTCCATACTAATTGACGAGAAGCCTACGCCGATTCAAAAAATATCGGTGGCAGCTCCTGTGCCAACCAATAATACTGCTGCTCATACTTCACCAGCCGTTCAGGCAGCACCAGCTCAGCGACCGGTTGTAACTCCAAGACCTAAAGAAACTGTTACAGACGCTAAACCAAGCTTCGCTCGTCCCGGGAGCATTTCTATCTCAGCACCTGTTATAACTACACATCAACCAACAGAAAGCAGTAATGAAGTTGTTTCAGAACCAGCAATCAGCTTAAATCAGGAATTTACAGAAGATGAGTTGTTGCAAGCCTGGCAACGGTTTGCCGAAACTATCCCCGAACAAGGACGCATGGCAAGTCTGTTCCTGAGTACTTATCCGAAACTGACCTCAAAAACCTCATTCGAAGTTACCGTAAGCAATATATTGCAGGAAAAAGAATTGAAACGGCTTCAACAGGACATTCAAAGCTTTATTCATATTCAGCTTGAGAACTCACAGGTAAGAATGACTATTAAGGTCATGGAAGAAACTGCCGTACAACGAGCCAATTCGCCTGAAGACCGCTACAGAATCATGGCAGAACAAAACCCGGCACTGGATATTTTAAAGAATGGATTGCAATTGGAAATTGACTAAGACAAATAACAATTGACAATTTGTAATTCACAATTAAATTATTTCACAGCCTAATTCGCCTCACTTGCGTTATTAACGCAGACACTATTTTTTATATTCATGCTTACCCAAGCTGAACAAATGCAACAAGAGCTGCCTCCAACCGGAAACAGCTCTTATTTATTCATGTTGTAATTGTTAGATACGCAATGCATTGCGCCTCTACGGTACAATATTATTATTCCACTACTTTTTTCATAGCAGTCATGGCAGCACGAAGCTCGGCTCCACAAATTTCGATAGAATGATTACGGATAGCCGCATTCACTTTTACTAATTCAAAGTTATCAACATGTCCGTCTTTTCCTTCGTTGAAGTTTTTACCAATAACATTGGTGTCAATTTTCTTCATGAAATCAGCCAAAAGCGGTTTACAAGCGTGGTCGAATAAATAGCAACCATACTCAGCTGTATCGGAGATTACTCGGTTCATTTCGTACAATTTCTTGCGCGCAATGGTGTTGGCAATAAGTGGGGTTTCATGCAACGATTCGTAGTAAGCCGATTCGTTTTTGATACCAGAACAAGTCATGGTTTCGTAGGCTGATTCTACACCTGCTTTGATAAATGCGACCATGAGTGTAGCATTATCGAAGTATTCCTGTTCCGAAATTTCCATATCACCGGCCGGAGTTTTTTCGAATGCAGTTTCGCCTGTTTCGGCACGCCATGTCAACAAGTTTTTGTCGCCGGCAGCCCAGTCTTCCATCATGGTTTTAGAAAAATGACCCGACAAAATATCATCCATGTGTTTGATAAACAACGGACGCATAATGTCTTTCAATTCGTCAGCCAATTTATAAGCTTCTACTTTTGCCGGATTCGACAAACGATCCATCATATTGGTGATACCACCAATTTTCAACGCTTCGGTAATGGTTTCCCAACCGTATTGAACCAATTTTGAGGCATAAGCTTTGTCGATTCCTTTTTCAACCATTTTGTTGAACGAAAGGATAGAACCGGTTTGCAACAAGCCACAAAGAATGGTTTGCTCGCCCATCAAATCCGATTTTACTTCGGCTACGAATGAAGAATGAAGCACACCGGCTTTATGACCGCCTGTGCCCACGCAATAAGCTTTGGCAATTTCCAGTCCGTCGCCATTCGGATCATTTTCAGGGTGAACAGCGATTAATGTAGGAACACCAAAACCGCGAAGGTATTCTGCACGAACTTCAGAAGCAGGTGATTTTGGAGCCACCATGATAACCGTAATATCTTTGCGTATTTGAGTACCTTCTTCCACAATGTTGAACCCGTGTGAATAAGACAAGCAAGCACCCTTTTTCATCAAAGGCATAACCTGCTCCACCACCGAAGTATGTTGTTTGTCCGGTGCCAGATTCATTACTAAATCGGCAGTAGGAATCAATTCTTCGAATGTTCCGACTACAAAGTTATTGTTTTTTGCGTTTTCATAAGAAGCTCTCTTTTGATCGATAGCCACCTGACGTAAAGCATACGAAATATCAAGACCGCTATCACGCATGTTTTGACCCTGAGCTAAACCCTGAGCACCGCAGCCTACAACAACGATTTTCTTTCCTATCAGTTTTTTGACACCATCAGCGAATTCGCTGCTTTGCATAAAATCACATTTTCCAAGCTCCTGTCCTTTCAGACGGTATGGAAGTGAGCTAAAATAATTTGCCATGTTTCGAATAACCCCTAACCCCTAAAGGGGAATTTTTGGGTAGTTTTTAATTGTTTATACTATTAGTTATTGCTTTATTTTTATTTTAATACCTGTATTTAATTTGCAGAAATGAATCTCTCTCAAACCATATTGGTGGAGTTCAAAACATTACTCTTGCCCTACAAGCAACTTTGTTATCTTTATGAATCTCAAAACGGAAATCATTATCCTCGATTTTCATTCCAACTATATCCACAAAATCGTCGTAAAACATTTCAGTCATATAGTTTATTTCAAAACGTTTCACCTGACATTTACGGTAACAGTCTAATGAAAAACAGTCGCTTATCCATTGAATATAACGAATGCTGTTGACATGACCGTTAATATCTATATCGCTGTATTTTACCTTGAAACCATCATATTCCTCACCATCAACAGCTCCTAATTTGATCGGTTTTTCAATCAGTCCTTCTTCACCGTTGGCAAAGTCATGAATCCCTTCCAGTGTCTGCAAATCCTTAGCCCTGCGGGTTTTCATATCGAAAAACACCCATTGAGAACACGCATTGCCGATTATTTCATTTTTCTCGTCGCGTATGCAAAAGTTACGGGTTGTATTGGCTCGTCCTACCTCTTCCACCCAGGTTTCTACCCGGATATTTTCATATTGTTCGGGGAAACGGTTCATCTCAATAGCCATTCGGGAGAGCACCCACGAACATTCCATTTCATTCAGACGACGTAATCCAAAACCATTATCGTCGGCATTAAATTGAGCTGTTGTCAGCAAAATATCACCCAGAGATGCCATCGTTGCACGAAACTGAAAATCGACAAACTGAGGCTGTATCTGAAATGAATATGATTTTCTTTTTTGTAACATCAATATTTTACTTTACGTTCAGGAATCAATCGTTTTTGCCGAACTTTTTTTGAATACCTTCGAGCATATCACTTAATCGTTCGACTTTCGAACGTGTTATTGCAACGCGCCCTGAACGGATAAACTGTAACACACCAACCGATTCGCGAAGTTCTTCAAACATTTGTTGAGTCTCTGTATAATGCCCGGCCTTTTGCAAAACCACGAAGTCATTATTCATCTCCAGAATTCGGATATGGTACTTGCGGATTAAATCCTCAATCGAACCCTTTTCAAGCAATTTATCGGTGGCTATTTTATACAAAGCAATTTCCTGAAACACCAGATCTTCATCGGTATTATAATATGCTTTCAAGATATCAATTCGTTTATCTATCTGCTTAACGACCTTCGAAACAACATCTTCGGTCGCAAAAAGTGTAATGGTAAACTTATGAATGCCTTTTATTGCGGAAGGAGAAACAGAAAGCGTTTCAATATTGATGTTTCGACGGGTAAAGATAATAGTTATCTGTCCCAACAAACCTACTGTATTTTCAGAAAAGACGGTAATGGTATATAATTTAGTTTCCATGATTTAATCTCCCAATAAAATGTTAGTAACACATGCGCCGGCTGGAACCATAGGAAATACCATGCCTTTTTTCTCAACATTTACAACCAGCAAATAAGGCTTGTCGTCTTTCAACATATCAGCAATCGCCGCGTCCAGCTCATCTCTTTTTTTAACCTCTGTTCCATCAATCCTATATGCTTTTGCAATAGCTATAAAATCAGGATTAACCATTTCGGTGAATGAATATCGCTCTTCGAAGAACATTTCCTGCCATTGGCGCACCATTCCGAGGAAGTGATTGTTGAGAATAATCATTTTTACACCGATTTGTTCCTGCATGATTGTTCCCAATTCCTGAATAGTCATTTGAAAACCACCGTCACCGCTAAACATACAAACCGTACGTTCGGGCGCGCCCATTTTTGCGCCCATTGCAGCCGGAATACCAAATCCCATAGTGCCTAAACCTCCGGAAGTTACCATACTGCGAGTTTCGGAGTATTTAAAATAACGGGCAGCCATCATTTGATTCTGGCCTACATCGGTTACCAGTACTGCCTTGTTATTAGTGGCTTCAGAAACTTTATGAATTACTTCACCCATAGTCATTTCACCCGATTCAGGATAAACTTCACGTAGGATTACTTTTTCAAATTCAAGTTTATCGTACTCTTCAAACGAAGCAATCCATTCAGTATGTTTCGCTTCGTTCATCTTAGCCGTCAACGCAGGCAATGTGTCTTTAGCCGAACCCAAAACCGGAGCATCAGGTATAACATTCTTGCCAATCTCTGCTGTATCAATGTCTAAATGTATAATTTTAGCCTGTTTAGCATATGTTTTCAAATCGCCTGTTACGCGGTCATCGAACCGCATTCCAATGGCAATCAGCACATCGCATTCATTGGTTTTCATATTTGGTGCTACATTCCCGTGCATTCCCAGAAATCCTTTGTTTAATGGAAAATCACTTGACATAGCCGAAGCACCAAGCAACGTCCATGCAGCCGGGATATTTCCTTTTTCCAAAAATGCTTTCAATTCAACTTCTGCATTTGCTAAAACGACGCCCTGACCAACCAATGCAAATGGTTTCTTAGCTCCATTAATCAATGCAACTGCTGCCTCAATCTGAGAAGGTTGAACTTCCGGAACTGGCAAATAACTGCGAATGAAAGTGCATGGTTTATAATCGAATTCGACTTCCTGAATCTGAGCACTCTTTGCAAAATCAAGTACTACCGGTCCCGGACGACCACTACGAGCAATGTAAAATGCACGTGCTACAGCCCAGGCAATATCTTCAGCTTTTCGAATTTGGTACGCCCACTTTGTAATCGGTTGTGTAATACCAACCACATCAATTTCCTGAAAAGCATCGGTTCCTAATAAGGGAGCAGCAACCTGACCGGTGATAACCACCATGGGTGTACTGTCCAACATAGCATCTCCAATGCCGGTAATGGTATTAGTGGCAGCCGGTCCCGAAGTAACCAGGCAAACGCCAACTTTACCCGAAACACGTGCGTAACCTTGCGCAGCATGAGTTGCACCTTGTTCGTGACGGGTAAGAATATGATTTATATGCTTGTCGTAATCGTAAAGCGCATCAAAAACAGGCATAATTGCACCGCCTGGATAACCAAATATGGTATCAACACCTTCTTTTACAAGCGACTGCATAAATGCATGAGCTCCTGTTATTTTAGTTTTTGTTTCCATAATATAATAACCCCTAAATCCCCTGAAGGGGACTTAAAGAGTGAAATAATAAAGTTATTCACAAATTCTCAAATTCTCAAAACGCAAACCCTCCAAAAAGTCCCCTTTAGGGGATTTAGGGGTTTCTAATCTATCATTCTCACAGCACCTTTATCGGCAGAACTTACCAAACTGGCGTAAGCACGAAGGGCTTTTGAAACGACACGATTTCTATCTTTAGGTTTGAATGCATCTTTGCCACGAGCCAGTTCAGCTTCCCGACGTTTTTGCAATTCTTCCTTACTTACTTTTACATTGATAGAACGATTTGGAATATCAATTTCAATAATATCACCGTTCTGAATCAATCCTATATTTCCACCGGCAGCTGCTTCCGGTGATACATGTCCGATAGATAAACCGGATGTGCCACCTGAAAAACGCCCATCGGTAATCAAAGCACACTCTTTTCCAAGATGTTTTGATTTGATATACGAAGTCGGATACAACATTTCCTGCATGCCCGGTCCTCCTTTTGGTCCTTCGTGTGTAATCACCACCACATCGCCCGAAACTACATCACCTTTTAAAATACCAATGCATGCTGTATCTTGTGAAGTGAAAACTTTAGCAGGTCCACTAAACTTCCAGATACTTTCGTCGACACCAGCGGTTTTTATAACACATCCATCGACTGCAATGTTCCCTTTCAAAATTCCCAAACCACCATCTTTGGTATAAGCGTGTTCCACATCGCGGATACAGCCACTGACTCGGTCACCGTCCAGTTCGGGATATTGCGTA
>Ga0224521_1000220_pt1 | contig 18405 bp, 12 predicted proteins | sample CFST0metaG_FD_182731 | JGI IMG/M metagenome (GOLD analysis project Ga0224521, IMG submission 182731) | Peat soil microbial communities from Stordalen Mire, Sweden - C.F.S.T0 | ecosystem: Environmental > Terrestrial > Soil > Wetlands > Peat | place: Sweden: Norrbotten County, Stordalen Mire... | reverse complement strand
GCATAATACATAATATAGAAGTAAGCCGGTAAGCAAACAATATAAGCTACCTGGTGTGAAGCCATATCAGCAACAAACCCGAATAACAAAGGCAGAAAAGCGCCTCCGATAAGACCGGTAACCAGTAACGAAGATCCCATCTTTGTAAATTTCCCCAAATCTGCTATAGCCAGAGGCCATATTGCAGGCCACATCAAAGCGTTAGCCAGACCAAGAAGTGCCACAAGATAGATGGAAATACCAACTGGGAGCATTACAATCATTATTGTTATTATAATACCCGATATTGTAGATAATAATAATGCCGTATTCTGATTCATGTATTTTGGAATGAATATTACACCAAACAAATAACCAATCACCATTCCTGTTGAAACAAACCAGACGTAGTTTTCGGGTGAAGGCAGTTTCAGGATTGTAGCAAAGTCATTGATTGTCCCCAATGCAATGTATTCAACGCCAACATCAAAAAATATTGCAATAGCACCAAGAAGCAGATGTGGAAATTGAAAGATACTTGTTTTTGAAGAGGCATAAGAAGCTGATAGGGAAGTATCATCAGTTTCATCTTCCCCAATAGCTTTAATTTCTGGGAGCGGAGCAAAATAATATAAAAAGCCCATAATTACCAATAGCCCTGAAATGATATAAAACGGAAGTATCGTATCTTCAAGATGCACATTTGAAAGATCCATAAATAGTGCAAGCATCAATGAAGCAACTGCATAAAAAGTCTTACTGCAGATTCCCATAAGAGCTATCCGGCTCGCTGCACTCTCAGGAGGACCCAGTATTGTAACATATGTATTAACTGCACTTGTTAGAAGGGTCTGTCCCATACCGCTTATAAATAGAGCCAATAAAAGCAATGGAAAACTTACAGCTTTTGCGGATGGTGCTATAAGATAAAAACCGATCGCCATGATCAAAAATGCAATTATCATTCCTCCCTTGTAACCGAATTTTTTAATTATTGCTCCTGAAGGAATCCCAAAAACTACAAATGAAAGGAATGTCGCAGTCATCACCAGATACGACATAGTTATTGAGATATTGAATGCCTGTTTTACGAAGGGAACAAAAAATGCATTTATTCCGAGGGCGAAGCCAAGCACTGCGAACATCGAACCTATCAGAATCATGGGAACAATAAAAGTCTTTTTGTTATTATTCATAATCAGATATATTTATAAGATTTGTCTCGTAAGGTTATTTAATATTATTATTTCGTAATCTATAACATTAATTAACAATATATTCCGTAATTATTTTGACACTAAGTTCGGTTCCAGGAACAAGGGTATCGGGGCAGCCACCGCATGCTTCAATTTCCATAAAACCGGAGGGATCGCAGTAAATACTTAGCTTGACTCCCTTCTTAGCAGGAAATTGATCCGGAGGTGTATCAGCTATATCGATATAACTTTGTCCGGGAGGTAAGGATCCTGCTGATCGTTTGATTCGAAAATCATTACCGCAAATGTATTCTACCCATGGAACATTTTTACCTAATCCCAGTTGAAAACGAAAATTTGTTTTTATATCCACAACATATTTATCACCTGATTTCACACGTTGGGACAGGCTTGAGTTATACATATCCCATATGTCCGCTGCCTTTGGTGTCGGCATAATTACGTTACATCCCTTACCGGAATCGAATTGACATAACGACCATGGAGCTAGGCTGAATTCACTTTTTCCTAATGTCATTATGCCAATATACCTTATTATTTCCGTGATATTCTGGATGAGGGATTTCCCATTCTGTTTAAATTCTATATGCCTTTCAAATTCGCATGGGATTCCCATCTGACCATTATTAACCAGGTCAAGTTCTGCTTTTATTACTGTCTTATTTTCACCCTTTTCGATAACCTCCCAGACTGCCCCAGTAATTGCAGGAGGTACTCTCCATTTTCCTGTACCGTATTCATATCCAAAACAGGTACCCTCAGGAGCAGGCCATAAGGCATCTCCACCAGGATTCAGATAGGTATTTTTATTACTCCGGTTTACAATAGCTGATGGCACCACTCTGTTGAGAACCCTGCTGTTAACTACAGTAAATATACGTCCTTCCAGATCCAGGGCTGCAATAATACCGTTTTCAGGAGTACCAATAATATGTACCCTGCGGTGTGACTGATGCATCAGATCTATCAGATCATTTCCGCTCATCGGCTAGTTCCCCATAGTTTTTTTCATGTAAGAAATTATGAGAGCTTTAGCACGATTACCATAACCAAGTGAGGCTTTCTTTGCTCCCTGTGAGTACCATTTTGTATTATCAAACCTTTTCATATCAACACATTCAGGACAAAATGCCATCATCAGGGATGTCTCCTGTTCACCTGCATGATCAATTGGGAATTGAGATTGTATTTCCGCGCTCATAAACGGACAGATATGTATCCAGTTAAATGGATCAGAGCCTGAAGCATGTTCATCATAATAGCTTGCTGAAGATTTATCTCCCCACCATCCATCACCACGTTCCTTTTCGATGAATGCAAAGATCTCTTGTCTTGCCGCAAGTTTAAAGGAAAGGTCCGTCGGCATGCCATTGGCAAAATTCTCACTCTGATGGTGAACAAAGACATATATATTACGGAACCCTATTCGCAAAAGGTTGTAAAACAACTGACGTGCAAATTGATTCAACACCTGAGAGTCTACATGTATCCCTCCGTTGCGCTCGGGAGCCTCAACAGCGTATGTACCAGCTCCATAATAGAATGGCGGCATGATGACCAATGGCATCTCTTTTTCGAGCAGGTCCAAAGCACGAACAACCAGCAAGGTATCAACACCTGGCGATAAATGTTCACTGTGGTATTCAAGTACGCCTAGAGCCATCGCTACCGGAATGTTCTTATCAATTGTCTCCCGGATCTGATACGGAAACATCATTTCATAATGCATAATTTTATCCTTTCATTTGTTTTAATTGATTTTTATTGGTTTGTCGGAAGGCCGAAGTCCGAAGATTACTCATTCTCTTCCGACTTCCGTCTTCCGTTTAACACTGCCACTTCTTATATTTCTATAAATTTCATGAATCTGGAAGAGAGTTTTTCGACTCCTTTTTCCTTAATTACAACTCCGTTTTCCCAGCGAAGACCGAAGTCGTGATCGTAGAAAAAAGTATCGACCTGGAAGGTCATATTCTTTTGCAACTCATAGTTTGATGTAGATTCCATCCATGGCTGCTCCACCTCCATCATTCCAATGGCGTGACAAGGACCATAGAGCATATATTTTTCGAAGCCACGCGATTTAACCCATGCTTCATAGTCTCTTACAACAACGCCTGCAGATTTACCTGCACTCATCATCTCAATAGTCTTGAAATGTGCCTCCAAACCGAAATCAATGAGTTTCTTCTTACGTTCAGGCAATGGGCCTATTGAAATTGGCAGCCCGACACTTGACGAATATCCGCTGACACGGGCTCCAATATTAAGTTGAATAACCTCGTTCTTAACTATCATGTTATGAGTCGGTCTCGATATGGCGTTATTGGTTGAGGCACCGCAGAAACAATAAAGAGAATGGCCTTCATATTCTCCACCATGTTTATAGATCTCACGCTGTGCAATCCCAATAACCTGCAATTCAGTCATCCCGGGTTTTATCTCATTAATAATTGCTTCAACAGCAAGCTCTGCAATAGTATAAGCCTTTCGCATACATTTAAGCTCATTTTCACTTTTTACAAAACGTAACGGGAGGAAAGTGGCATCCGCTTTAACAAGTTCAACTTCCGGAAATTGCTCTTTAATTGACATATAAACCGGAAGTGGCGTGATCGCCCACCCAACGATTCCCAGTTTTTTAATCCTTCCTTTTGGAGTGCATTTTGCCACAATATCTTTATAACTTTTAAAAACCATCCCCGGACATTCCGGTTCTGCAGATTCGCGATATTCGATCATCTTTTCAATATTCTTAAAGACACTTCGGTGAGCTGCATAAATCTCACTTTCGGGACCAACAAGAAGGACAGCCTCGCCTTCGGCCGGAACAAATACAGCGGATGCTTCAAATGTTGGCCAATATTCGCTCAGATATCTGACATTAGCCATATCCGATTCTGTGGCATGGACAAGGCAGGCGTCGAGTCCAGCAGCCTTGATGTTGGCCTGGAATTTTGCAATACGGTCGTAAAACTCTTGTTTTGGAATAGTTGTCGTATTCATGATACTTTTTTTTAACGTTAATAATTTAAAATCAAATATTTTCGAATTTTTTAAAGCTGGTTTACACATTTTTAAAAGATATCTTCAAAACATAACCGTGGCTATTTGGCCTCATTGAGGGCAATGTTACTTTAAGCCCTTTTTCTTCCATTTTCCAGGAAACTTTTTCATCAGATCCAAGCAACCTGACAGATTCAATTTTGCTGATTTCATCTTTGGTTAAACGAGCTAAAGACTTAATTACTACATCTTTATTTTCGGGCCATTTTAAACTCGTGATAAATAGATTGTTGCCTTTTTGAGTAAACCAAAAATCCTGAGGAGTAAAATTGGCTTTGAAACCTTTTTCTTCTCTTTCTTCAGTTCCTTTCATAGAAAGATCATTGGGCCCTTCGTGGTTAATAATCCATTTTGATGTGCCATAAACAGATTCTCCATTAACACTCATCCATTCACCTATCTCTTTCAACCGTATTAGACTCTCCTCGGGAAAGAGTCCTTCCCCTGTCGGACCAACATTTAAAAGAAAATTACCTCCCTTACTTGTAATTGATGTAAGCCAGTACAACAACTCCTCTGTAGATTTCCAATCTTGATCATCACTTCTATACCCCCATGTATTGTTCATAGTTCCGGGAGTTTCCCAATAAATTTTTTGTACCTTTTTTGTATTAATCGGATCATCTTTCATTTGCTTATCCATTTGTTCATCAGGAATAATGTTATCTCCGGGAATCCAATAATCACCAAAATTATTACCTACTCTGCTATTGTCCAGGATTGTCGGCTGAATTTCATAAACCATTTTATAAACATCAAAGCATTGTTGCCGGGTTATTTTCATTGGCATATCATGCCAGAGTTCCTGTATTCCCGGGAATTTAATAAGTAACTCACGCAACTGGGGTTTATATTTTTTTTCGAAATAATCTGTAAATGAAACAGGAGAAGGATCCCATGTATTTGCCCAGTATTGATATGATTTATCTTCATCCGGATGTTTTTTCTCATATTCTTTGATTCCTCCATTACCTCCATCCATCCAATCCAGATAATTAAAGTATATAGAAAAATTAATACCATATTTCTTACACGCCTGATATAATTCTGACATTGGATCACGCTTTAAGGCAGTCAATGATATAATATTATAATTTGACACCTTTGAATCGTACATAGCAAAACCATCAGCATGTTTTGGCATTGCAACTATATAGCGCATTCCTGCCATTTTTGCTGCCTTAACCCAGTCATCGGCATTAAATTTATCAGGGTCAAACTGTTTGCACATCTCCCTGTATTCATTTCGTGGGATTTCTGCATAACGCATAATACATTCACCAATGCCTTTAATATTTTTACCCTTCCAATAACCTCCAAGACTTGAATAAGCACCAAAATGAATGAACATACCGAATTTGGCTTCATTAAATTTTACCAACGATTGACTTTTTGACTGATGCATTTTATCCCATTTCTGAGTTAACTTATCCTCTTTCTGGGCAAAACACGGGAATAACAATGCCAGACAAACTGCGATTATTACTAACTTTTTCATTTTTTAATTATTTAAAATCCATTAGAATTTAATACTGCTCAAAATACTCTTTTTAAAAATGATCCTGTTAGACCAGGATTCATCTCCTGTAAATTTTGATGCCTATTTTATTCAAAAACTACCAGAGAATATCCATTACAAAACGTAGGCATAGTATGATTATCGTAAAAGAGGCAGTACTAGGCAAGTGTATTTTCTCAGGTCCTTTTAGATCAATATTTTCCCCCTGTATAAAAACATTATCTGCAACTATTAAGGTAATGATAAACACCAATATTTTCCCCATTTGTAAATAATTATTAAGTTCCACAATATCAATATTATCAACATATTTAAAACAGATAGAAGATAAAATTTCATCCGTATGTATAAGGTAACAAATGTTTGTATTTATACATTGATATTTATTTCATCTGTGGTGATTAACCACGATTAGAGCATAACCTTTTTTATGGAAATATTGACTATTTTAAATTTTACTGACTTTACATTTAGTAATGTGACCAATGATAATCTTGTAAGGGATAAGTGCCTTCTTTTCCAATACCTTTTTTCATTAGTGTTTTGAGTTCTTCCAGATGATTTTGATAGACATCGCGTGGAGTGGTTTTATTCTTTATCGCTACGAATGCTGCCATACCAACAACTTCACCCATCATTCCGGTAGTGCGCATGACACGGACTGCTCCTAATGCGATATGAGTGACACTAATATCACGACCTGCCATAAATAGGTTGCTAACATTACGAGAATATAGACATCGATATGGAATAGGGTAATAAATGGTATGAGACAATGCCTTTGATATCGCTATGAATTCTTTCCCTGGAAAATTTTCTGTATTTTTGGGGTCAGGAAAATGTTGATCAATAGACCATGATGTGGTTACCGAAGCGTCAGGATAAATAACAGAATCAATTAAGTCTTGCTCTGTCATAATCAGATCACCCAGCAATCTTCGTGATTCACGTTTCCCAGCGACATAAGCAACCCAATTTAAGCGACTTTTGCGATACTCTTCTTTTGTCTTGCTATAGTTTTTCAGGAATGACCAATTGGAATAGATTACTAACATACCATAGTCGCGTATGCGTTCAAAATCATTGATTTGGTCTAAATTCATTCCTGTTTCCCAATACCATGGACCACTTTTAACTTTCTGGCAATTCTCCTCATTGAATTTAATCCCATACTGAAATATCGGAAATGGGGTTCCCCAAGTTTCATTTTTAAAATATTTACTTTCGTTTTCTTCTACAGAGTACCATTGTACTGATGATCCCATAGTCATTTTATCAGCTGTCTCTGGTGCAAGTGATTCGCTGAATTCAGCTTTGCTCTCACGTCCCATAGAAAAATCAGCGCCGGCCAGAAATCCGATAGTTCCATCACCGGTGCAATCTGCAAATAATGGCGCAGAAAAACTCAACTCCTTTCCGGTTTCAATATGTCGAACATAGACTTTTGAAATCTCAGTTCCCTTCTTTTCAATATTAAAAGCATGGTAATTAAGGAATACGGAAATGTTGGATTCCGCCTCTATTGCCTTCAGTTTTTTATCATCTTCGTAAGCTTCAGCCGGAAGAGAAAAACCGCCATTTACTGGCCCGATTTCCTTTACCACATCTCCAAGTTTCGGGTAGGGACCGATATTTATTTGCCCACCGAGCAGGACACGTACTTCTGAACTATTATTACCCCCTAGTACCGGACGGTCCTGTATCAGCGCCACTTTCAACCCAAGCCGAGCGGCTGAAATGGCAGCACAAATTCCAGCCATACCACCACCGACAACCACGAGATCATACCTACCAGCACTAATTGGCTTTGCAGGGATTTTTAACATTTTTTTTCGGAATTTTGAAAGGGAAACAAGGTCATCGGGAGGTGGAGTTGTTCCGGTAGTAAAATAAATGGCATCGCATCGACCGTCGAACCCAGTTAAGTCGTGAAGAAATACCCGAGCAGTTTTCCCATGAATAATAACTTTCCCTGCATCCTGCCATATCCAAGTAGATCCTTTAGTACCCAAGATATTGCCGGCTATGTTTCCGTCGACAAGTAATTGAAATTTTCCAGGACCTTCACCTTTAAACCAAGGCGATGTCCAATTGAAAGTACGCACAAAAACCTGATATTCTCCTGCATGGGGGAATTTAACTTCAGTGACTGCATCTGTAACTGGGACACCCATACCGTGTGCCATTAGGTACGACGAACCTATCTGGCCTATAAACTGCTGATCGACCACCCAACCCCCAGTTTGGTCGAAACTTTCAGCCTCAACAAGTACTGATTTAATTTGTCCCTGCACCAATCCTGAAATCGTGATCATAATGAGGAAAAATACCCTTTTTATTTTTTCCATCTTTTAATATTAAAATTAATTACATTTTTAAAAAATAATCATAAACTAACCTTTAGCTTGATTTAATAATTGTCTACATGTGAGAATTTCTATCTATTGTCTTTACAAGCCATTCTTTTTATGTTATTTTATGAAATATAGATAAAGTAATAGTTCCTTTTGATAATGATTTTCTATATAAATAAAATTATGAAGAATATACCTACCATATCAGTAGGATCAGGTATCCATTTCTTTGTTCGCTTCCAATAATGGTAATTACATTCATTCGGGAAACATTTATTGAAACATTTTTGACCGATTCATTTATATAGTGTATCGACTAATATCGGCTCCATTGATTGCACAAAATGCTGATCAATAAAACATTAGGATTAATAATTTGGATTCTGTATCAGATTTGCATTAATTAAAATCTCTTTCGATGGAATTGGCCAAAGATATTGTTTGTTCAAGTAAAATGTCCTGAATCCTAATAGTTTAATAAGACCTGCATTATACATTGGTGAAAAATCGGCGACACCATCATTATCAATTTGTGGAGTACTAGGGAAAAACCATAATCCCATATTAACCACTTTCGTTCTTAATGCCGCTACATCAAGCATGCCATAATTTGGAAGATTCAATACTTTCTCAGCCAATTTCCATCGGATAATATCCATATAGCGAATACCTTCCCAAGCAAATTCCATACGCCTTTCAATGCGAACTATCTTGCGCAATCCAGTTTGATCTGTACTTGTTACAGCCGGATAAGCTGAGGTCATATTAACATCAACTCCATATGCTCGTGCTCGTACCTGGTTGATCGCATTTAGTACCGAGGCATCAATTTCATTCAGTTCAATTTTGGCCTCAGCATACATTAATAGTACATCGGCATATCGCATAATAATTTCATCTGGATCAGCCAAGTAATCATCCGTCCATTTTTCATCGATCCATTTTTTCCATGCTAATGCATTATAAGAGGCATATTGAGCATTGGCACGGGTATCATTATTCTTAATATATTTGCCTGTTAAGAAATCATAACAGATTAAAGAATCCGGATGTGGTTGATACATGATACCCAGAAAATTTGTCTGAAATTCAACAATAGTTTTTGTACAACGAGGATCTCTATTTTTGAATGGTTCGCGAGGATTATAAAGCGGAGATTTATCAATAGGTAAGCCATCGGTGCAAAGGAAAGAACAAAACAGGTCCCATGATGGATCGAGCTGTATATATCCTCCGAAATTTCGAGGAAGGTAGCTTGGCGTCGAAATATAACTACCTAATGCCACTGATCTTGGAATTGCAAATATTATTTCTGAAGAATTTTTACCCGGAGATAAGAACAAATTTCTAAAATCAGGGTAGAGGTGATATATTCCTAAATCCATACAGGCTTTAGAAGCATTACTGGCAGTTTCATAATCGCCCATATACAAAGCAATACGAGCTTTCATGGCCAAGGCAGCTCCTTTCGTAGCTCTTTTATTTTGGGAACTTCCGTAACTAAGTGGTAAATATGAATAAGCAGAATCATAATCTTGATAAATTGACTGAAGGATAGAATTCTTATCAGTCCTTTTTATAGTGAATGATTCTTTCAGGCCTAGATTACTAGTATAAAAAACTACATCACCCCATTTAGAAATCAGTTTAGCATATTGAGTTGCACGATTAAAACGAGCGTCACCAGCATATTGATTTAATAATTCGTTTGGAATAATAGCTTTTGATTTGTCCAAATTTTCTAAAATCGTATTGGCACAGGCAATAGCTTTATAATGATTATCCCATAAAGTAATAAGAGTACTCCAAGTTCCATCTATAGTACCATCGGTGATTGGATTTGTTAATCCTCGAAATGTCCAGTCATCAGTCCATGCATCATCGTCAACTGGCCAAAAATCAATTCTATATAAATTGGCAAGTGACATTTCAATTTCGGTTTCATCACTATACCAGTTTTCACTTGATCCTTCTGACAAAGGATTTAAATTCAGGTCAGTACATGCAACAAATGCTAAAAGGACTGACAGAATTATAAATATTTTAATTTTCATAATTATTACAATTTAAAATTTAACAGATAAGCCAAAAATAAATGAGGTTGTAACTGGATAGCCAGAAACGGTAACTTCGGGATCCCATCCCTTTGGATATTTATTTATAGATAACAAATCGGATACAGTACAATAAATTCTAACACTCATAATATGTAATTTTTCAGTTATCTGCTGAGGTATTGTATATCCTAGTGATATGTTTTTTAATCTAAAATAAGCTCCATTAAACAGCCAATAATCAGACATGACATAATTATTAGTAGCGCCAATAAAGGATAATCTGGGGTACTTGGCCGCAAGATTTTGAACTTCAGTATTATAAGTACTATAATAGTTACCATCAATAAGTTCTGGAGCATTCCCAAATTGCTGCAAAAAAGGCTGGACCATTAATGAAGATAAACGAACATTTTGTTTGCCAATCCCTAGAAATGCTAGTGAGAAATCGAAATTTTTATAATTAAGACTGATATTCCCGCCGTACAAATAACGAGGCAAAGATCCTCCTAATAATACTTTATCATAATCATTGATTATCCCATCTGGCACTCCTTTGGGTCCACTAATGTCTTTATATTTAATATCTCCAGGTTTAACACTTGCGTTTATTTTGGCAGAATTATTAACATCATCTTGGGTTTGATATAGCCCTTCGGATATGTAACCATACCATTCATTGTATTCACTCCCTTTATATTTGACTTGGTCTCCAAGAAATTGGATACCGCCTAAGTCTCCCATAATCGATCTGGAATCTGAAAGATTTGCTGATACGGAGTATCCTACTAATTCCCCAATTTTATCATTCCATCCTAAACTAATTTCCCAACCTGTAGTAAACATTTTTCCAGTATTTTGGTCCGGATTGTCAAATCCGATATAATCTGGAATTTCAAGAGCTAAGAGCATATCTTTAGTTACTTTTTTATAGTAATCGCCAGAAAAATTAAGTTTATTTTTGAAAAAGTTTACATCGACGCCAAAATCTAATGATTTAGTAGTTTCCCAAGAAATATCTTTTATAGCATATGTATCTTGGGATGATGTTTGAACCGATGAAACGTTGCTCCCATTATACATCAAAGCATTATGAAAAGATATTGCTGATTGATACGGATAATTTCCAATTCGGTCATTACCAAGGGTTCCCCATGATCCTCTTAATTTCAGGAATGAAAAGATTGGGGAATTTTTCATAAAAGTTTCTTCTGAAAGCACCCAACCTGCAGAAACAGAAGGAAAAATTCCCCAACGATAATCTTTATAAAAGCGAGAAGATCCATCTGTTCTAACATTTCCTTGTAATAAATACTTATTTTTATAATTGTACATGATGCGCCCGAAAAAGGACCGATAAGCATTTTCGTAAGCGCTACCAGTGTTTTGCAAGAAATTTGTATTCCCCAAATCTAGGTAAGGATAATTTGATAATGTAAGGTTGTTGCTATAAGCACTAAGGCTTTCATAAGAAGCATAGTAATTTTCGTATCCAAATGTTGCATTCATATTATGATTCCCAAAAGATTTAGTGTAATTTGCAAGTAATTGTAACGTTACATTATAATTATCATTTCTGATTTCATTTAAATTAGTAGAAGCATTATTATCGATTAAACTTACTAGTGTTCCCACTAAGACATTAGGATTATCATAGGCAGTATATTGTATCTTTTTTCTAAATTCTGTCCCTTTATAATAAGAAAATTGTGGCGATAAAACTGCTGAGAACTTAAGGCCATTAAATGGCTCAAGATTCACTGAAATTTTCCCCCCTAATTGATTATCCCAGTAATTTTTGAAGCCACCATATTTGAGTTCTCCATAAATATTTGACCCCGTTTTTCCTTCTGCGACAAGACCATCTGACCATTCGGGAGCATATATATTAGGTGTAAGACGGCCATAATAAATAGGATTCACACTCGGATTATCTGATATTCCCCTTTTCGCATAAAAATCAAGAGAAGCAGATAAATACTTATTAATTGTTATATCATTATTAACACGTACTGTGAATCTTTTAAAATCTTTCATCATATAAAGGCCTCTTATTTCATCATAAGCTAGAGATGCTTTAGTCTTGATTAGTTTTGAGCCGGAACTTATATTTAAGGAATGACTTTGTCTTAATGCATTGTCTTTTAAAATAAGATTAAGCCAATTTACATCTGGATAGAGATCGGGATTCTCAGTATGCAATGATGAATAATTATTTATAATATCTTGTGTGAAGGTGGAATATTCCCCTCCTACTGTATTATTGTTATCGTTCCAGCGTAATTCGTTTAACATCTGCATATAACGAACTGCTCCGACATACTTAGGCATTTCTGTTGGTTTTTCAAATCCAAATTCATAATTGTATTCAAGCTTTAAATCTCCTGATTTTGCCCTCTTTGTAGTTAGCAGGATAACCCCGGCAGCAGCACGTGATCCATAAATTGAAGCTGAAGCTGCATCTTTAAGCACAGAGATACTTTCAATATCATTGGGATTCACATCATCGATACTGCCACCAGGTACGCCATCAATAATGATAAGTGGATTACTATCTCCAATGGTAGTAATTCCCCTAATACGTAACGTTGCAGTTGAGCCAGGGTCAGTGTTATCTCTAGTGACCATAAGTCCAGGCATCGTTCCCTGCAAAGCCTGAGAAATTTGTATGTCCTTCCGGTTGCTAATAACATCACTTTTAATAACACCAACGGCACCAGTCAAATCACTTTTTTTAATAGTTCCATAACCTATAACAACAACATCTTCCAGACCAAATGCCGATTCAATCATAGTTACATTGATTTGGGTAAGTGCACCGATACTAACTTCCTGTGATTTCATCCCAATAAATGAGAAAGTCAGACTCTTGGCTCCATTGGAAATATTAATGCTATATTTACCATCAATATCAGTTGTCGAACCCTGAGTTGTTCCGGTAAGAACGACGTTTACACCTGGCAAAGGATTTCCTTTTTCATCGGTAACAGTTCCGATAATTCTATTCTGCTGCATGATTGCTGCCGGATCTGTTTCTTTGTTAAGATTCAGATTTGTATAATCTGAATCTGTAGTACCTCCAAAAACATTAAAAACAGTCACGCTTAAAAGAAGAGTTGTGAGTCTTATGATTCTGAAGGTTTTTTTCGAACAACTTCTTATTAATAAAGTTGCATATTGTAAAATATTGAATTTTTTCATAGATTTGAATAATTTTAAAATTTAATTAAGATTTGCATTATACTCATATTTGCATGAGTTTAAATGTATTCTATTATTTGCAGGAAGGTCGGACAAGACTTTCCTGCTTTTTGTTAGGCTCAAGTCAGATCCTGTTTCATAGGCATACAGATTTAATAAGCTTTACATATAGTTATTGCAGTTTGTTTAATGTACCTCAAAAGGCTGTTCTATATACTTCTATTTATAAGGATATTATATTATCAGAGTTCACTAAAAATTAAATATAACTCTTTGAAATCATTTATACATCGAGGTTGTAGCGTTTATTTGGTGCGTGATGATTTGGAATGAAAATGCTGGTTTTAGCTTTATCAAAAGCAAAAAACCATGAATCAAGCCAAATATGTCTTCGCTCAACTTACAGATTTTTTACCTCAAAGAGTGCTTGATAGGTTAGTTGAAATGTATCAAGGGAACAAATATGTTAAGTTCTTCTAATGTTGGAATCAACTTACTTGTATGATGTTTGGACAACTTAAAGGTAAACAAATATGCACTTTCATATTTTCAAAAAATGTGAAGTGCTAATAATGTTTTAGCACTTCACTCAAAACCCTAATTTACTAACCAAACTAACCAGAGACCTATATCTACTGACAATAATAAGTAACAGATTGAAAGTAGAACGTTCAATCTACGAAATTTTACAGATTTTAAGTATTCCAAAATTTTGGACAAAACACCTTTAAAAGAGCCAATTACAAATTAAGATTACAAAGATGTCAAAGAACTATATTATACACAACTGAAAATCAGTTGGTATTAATCGGACATTAGTGATATTATATATATTTTTAATAAATGATTTCTTACTCTCATTATAAAAAATTGTCATTTATATATTATTTTTACAACTGTGCAGATTTTAATAAAATACTAGAAATAAATATAATTTACTGAATTATTATAAACACACAAACCAAAGATATCCTATTATAAAATATCCGAATAGAAATATTTTATCCAATAATAACACAATTTTAACATGCAGCCTATCTTTCAAAAAATAGAGGCAAATATCAACCACTCATTTTATGTGGAGCAAGTGAAGTTTCAATATTTCCCTAATCCGCTTCAGTTTCATCCTGAAATTGAGATTCTGTATGTTATTCACGGTTCAGGCACACGGTTTGTCGGAGATTCAGTAGATCGCTTTGGTCCAGGAGAACTAGTAATGATTGGTCAGAATGTGCCTCACTTATGGTACAGCGATGAAAAATACATAAACGGAAACAGCAATCTCTTTTCCGAAGTAATATTCATCCTCTTCAAAAAGGAAATATTCGGAGAGCAATTCTGGCAATTACCCGAATCAAAAAGTATCCTTAAATTATTTCAACTTTCACAAAGAGGGATCAAACTGACAGGAAAAACCCGTATTGAGGTCTCTTCATTAATGAGATCTATTAGTAGTTCGGTAGGGTTTAACCGCATTACAAACCTTCTTTCAATGCTTGAGATAATAGCCACAAAAAAAAATTATCATGTTCTGGCTAGTCCGATTGTTCAGAACACAATCAATGAGAGCGACTCAGAACGCCTCAACAAAGTTTATAAGTATGTGATCAATAATTCCCAGCAGGAAATTACCCTTGAGAAAGTAGCCTCGATAGCTAGCCTCTCAACACCTTCATTTTGCAGGTATTTTAAAAAAAGAACCAATAAAACATTTGTTCAACTCTTAAACGAAATAAGAATCTCTCATGCTTGTCGCTTATTGATGGAAGAAGATTTCCCTGTTGAAAGAATTTGTTTCATTTGCGGATACACCAATGTCTCATATTTCATAAAACAATTCAAAAGAACAACAGGTCTAACTCCTCTGAGTTATAAGAAAAAATATGCAGATTAAATTTATAATAAGCGCCGGTGTCGACTTCCGATGCTGTGCAAATGACAATTGCCGATAAGCGCGGAGTAACCCCAAGAGATGTCTGTAATATGTTGATTGAAAAGTAGCCTGGGCAGAGAGCGCATGGACACTTCGAATTTTCGTGGGAAATCCTTATTTAATTGTTAATTGATAAATTACGTATCAGCAGTGACTCACTTTTTATTGTTCGATCTTGAATTTATCAGAATTTTTGTAAATGGAATATCCCTTATCAACAAATTATTGGTATAAGATAATTAATTTATAGTTTTATCCTAATTCTTATAATGTACCCCAAATTTAGGACAGTGATTTAAGTTGTGAAAATAAAACTTAAATTGTTGTCATTATGGAAAAGAAAAACAGACGAAAATTTAATGCTGAATTCAAGGCAAGAGTGGTATTAGAAGCTCTAAAAGAGCGTACCACAGTAGAAGAGCTTGGCAAAAAGTATGAAATCCATCCTAACCAGATCCATGCCTGGAAGAAAGAGTTTTTAAACAATGCAGCATCTGTCTTCTCCTCCGGGGAGAAACGGATGGAGGATAAAAAGCTGCAGGAAGAGGAACGAGAGAAGCTGTATGCACAGATCGGTCAGCAAAAGGTAGAAATAGACTGGCTGAAAAAAAAACTTCAGTAAAACCGCTTAAAGAACGCCGGTTGATGATAGAAAGAGACATAGATATAGGAATATGCCGCCAGTGTGACCTTCTGGGCATCCATCGGAGCGGGTTGTATTATGCGCCATTGCCTGAGAGTGAAGATAATCTTAAGTATATGAGGTTGTTTGACGAGCAGTATCTAAAAACGCCATTTTATGGGATACGAAGAATGACCAGATGGCTCAATAAGAAAGGGTTCAAAGTTAATCGCAAAAGAATCATCAGACTTATGAGCAAGATGGGCTGGCAGACACTATACCGCAAGCCAAACACAAGCTGGAAAAATAAAGAGAACAAGATATATCCATATTTATTGAAAGACTTGAAAATAGATCATCCTAACCAAGTCTGGGGTATCGATATTACCTATGTGCCAATGAGAAGGGGCTTCATGTACCTTTGCGCTATCATTGATCTTCATACCCGTTATGTTGTTAACTGGGGGATTAGCAACAGTATGACGGCCGATTGGTGCTGCCAGTTGGTTGAGGAAGCCATAGAGATACATGGAAAACCGGAGATAATCAACTCGGATCAGGGTAGTCAGTTTACAAGCATGGAATACACAGAAATGCTTTTAAGCAAGGGCATAAAGATCAGCATGGATGGAAAAGGACGGGCCATTGATAATATCTTTATTGAACGATTATGGAAGAGCGTTAAGTACGAATGCATCTATCTCCATGCCTTAGAGGATGGCGTTCAGCTTTACGAAGGACTCGACAATTACTTTACCTTTTACAATACGGAACGACTTCATCAGTCACTCGATTATGAAACACCGGAATCGCTTTACAAAAAGGCAGCCTGAGTTATTAACAAATTAACACTTATCAACAAAAAGAAAAAAGTACCAAAAAAGAAAAATTTTACATCAACATTATAAATGAAAAACAAACTTAACTTTGATTAAATCCTGCCCTGGAAATGGGGTACATTATAGAAGAGGCCTTTTGTTGATGTAGTTTTTTATAATAAGGGCCTCATTCTCATGCTTAATTTAAAAATTGGCAAATTAAACGATCAAGATGGCCTAACAAAAGATATTAGCAATGTTGGCCATTGGGGTAATGGGGATTATCAAATTATTATGAATAGTACAACGGATATAGATTATGTGATGTTTCTGATAAATCAATCTTTCAAAAATCAGGAAAATGAGTAATAGGGCGCTTCCTAATAGGCAGGGAAAGGCTATTCAGACGGTGGTATACCAGGCTTAGTTGCTGGCGGAGGAGATGGTATAAAAGCACTAATAACCATAAAGAATAAAATTAAGGTTGAGCTGTTCTGAGTTGATTTTATAAAGATTTATAATAATGTAATATGAAAAAGAAGTTGGGATTCATGGATTGGCTTGCGAAAAATAAAAAAATGGTTATTTAGTGGAATTGGGATACTTATAATTTCAATCCCCTGTTCGCTTATAATTGGAGGAAAGAAACAGAGGCACACCGTTAATACATTAGTTGCTAACACCAATTCTGGAACAATTATTCAAGGAGTTGAAGCCAATAATATATCAGTTACAAACAATTCGAGCATATTTAACAAGTCTGTGAATGACAGCAGTCTTAAATTTGAAATCTATGTCAATGGTTCCATTAAGCCAATTGCACAGAATGATATTATTAATATAAAAGAAGATCGGAAAATACAGATTAGAGTTCAGAACGTTGGGAAAGTGTCAGCTGAGAATGTTAGTTTGAGTATCCACTTTCCATTAAGACAAGATCAAATAAGTTCTGGGGAATGGCAAAGGCAAGCACCTCCCATAAATGGTAAGACGAAACAAGAGATAGCAGGATTACTCCACCTATGGTCGGTCTCAGCTGGTTCAGTCTCTGAGCAGACTTGGTATAGACCACCACCAATAACAATATCAAAGGAAATACCGTCTCCCTCATTTACAAGAAGGGCGTTGGAGCAACTGGGAATTAATTTTTCAGGTCAATCAGAAAATTGCCCTCAAGATTTTGTTTTTCACTTTTTACCCTTTTTTATTTCAGCTCATTCTGACCATTCAATGAATTTTCAGTTCCTTGTATTTCTAGAGTATTGAGGATCGTAGACCACAGTAAAAATTCTACAATTACACTACAATGGTTTGTAATTATCCTTGTATTGATTTAAAATACTGCTTATCATATGTTTTGGATTTAGCGACCCATAGTTATAAATAAAATTTGTGTTTGGCCCGGAGGTTTTTAATTTTGAATTAAATTTTAGCAGCGGGACAAAGTTTAAACAGCTTCCAACGATGCGGCAAGGCCCCTGGTAGAAATGCCGGGGGTTTTGCATACTCATTGCCAAGATTAATATGTTCTTATTAACTTTGATTTATATGCACATAGATTACCCTAGGAAAAGATCTAGGGTATTTAAGGAGAGTATGGGTATCCTCCAGATAAGCAGGAAAAGGCTATTCAGACATTAAT
>Ga0224521_1000218_pt1 | contig 18590 bp, 12 predicted proteins | sample CFST0metaG_FD_182731 | JGI IMG/M metagenome (GOLD analysis project Ga0224521, IMG submission 182731) | Peat soil microbial communities from Stordalen Mire, Sweden - C.F.S.T0 | ecosystem: Environmental > Terrestrial > Soil > Wetlands > Peat | place: Sweden: Norrbotten County, Stordalen Mire... | reverse complement strand
CCATAACTTCCCAACTACTGTTGAGCCTTTCAACGGTGCAGCTACCGGAGCAGGTGGTGAAATTCGTGACCGCCTCGGTGGTGGAAAAGCCAGTTTGCCGATTGCCGGAACAGCGGTTTACATGACTTCATACGCTCGTAACGACAATTCACGCAATTGGGAAAATGCTATTAACCCACGCAAATGGTTGTACCAAACACCGGAACAAATCCTTATCAAGGCTTCGAACGGAGCTTCCGATTTTGGAAATAAATTCGGACAACCACTTATCTGTGGTTCGTTGCTGACTTTTGAGCACGAAGAAAACAACAAGAAATTCGGTTACGACAAAGTAATTATGTTGGCCGGTGGTGTTGGTTTCGGAACTATGCGCGACGCTCTGAAAGGCGAAGTGACAGCAGGTGAAAAAGTTGTGGTAATGGGTGGTGACAACTACCGTATTGGTATGGGTGGTGCCGCTGTATCGTCTGTTCAAACAGGTGAATACGATAATGCCATTGAACTAAATGCCGTACAACGTGCCAATCCTGAAATGCAGAAACGTGTTTCGAACGTAATTCGTACGCTGGCTGAAGCCGACACAAACCCTATCGTTTCTATTCACGACCACGGTGCAGGCGGACACTTGAATTGTTTGTCGGAATTGGTAGAAACTACCGGTGGTAAGATTAATTTATCAGCGCTTCCTGTAGGCGACCCAACCCTGAGCGCCAAAGAAATAGTTGGCAACGAAAGTCAGGAACGTATGGGATTTGTTCTTCCTGAAGACGCTATTGATGGCGTGCGCCGCATTGCCGAACGCGAACGTGCTCCAATGTACGTGGTGGGTGAAACTACCGGTGATATGAAATTTGTTTTCGAACAAGCAGATGGCAAAATGCCAATCGACTTGCGTCTGGACTACATGATTGGCAAACCGCCTCGCACTATCATGACCGATAGCACTATTGAAGAAAAATATGCTCCAATCGAAATCAGTGAAGACAAATTACAAGAATATATTCAAAACGTATTGCAGGTAGAATCGGTAGCTTGTAAAGACTGGTTAACAAACAAAGTGGACCGCTCTATTACCGGTAAAATTGCCCGCCAACAATGTGCAGGTGAAATTCAATTGCCATTGAACGACCTTGGCGTGGTGGCTCTGGATTACCGTGGAAACGTGGGTATCGCTACTTCTATCGGTCATGCACCGTTGGCAGCTATGGTAAACCCCGAAGCAGGATCTGTTTTGGCTGTTGCCGAAGCATTGACCAATATCATTTGGGCTCCGTTAACTGACGGATTGGACAGCGTATCACTCAGCGCCAACTGGATGTGGCCTTGTAACAATCCGGGTGAAGACGCCCGACTTTACAAAGCCGTTGAAGCTTGTAGCGATTTTTGCTGCTCATTGGGCATCAATATTCCTACAGGAAAGGACAGTTTGTCGATGACTCAGAAATATGACAACGACAAAGTTTTCTCGCCGGGAACGGTGATTATCTCAGCCGGAGCAGAAGTGTCGGACGTGAAGAAAACGGTTAATCAGGTATTGGTACCTGATCATAAATCGGCTGTTTATTATGTAGATTTCTCTTTTGATAACCATAAACTAGGTGGTTCGGTATTGGGTCAAACGCTCAACAAGCTGGGCGAAGAAGTTCCAACCATACAAGATGCAGAATACTTCAAAGCTGCTTTCGACAGCATTCAGGAATTAATAAACAAAGGGTTGATTCTTGCCGGTCACGATATTTCGGAAGGTGGTATGATTACCGCACTACTAGAAATGTGTTTTGCCAATGCTAACGGTGGATTAAGTGTAAACCTCGAAGGAATTGCCGAAACATCATTGGTAAACATTCTGTTTGCTGAAAATCCGGGTGTATTGATTCAGGTAAAAGATCGCAAAGCGGTTGAGAAAATCCTTGAAGGTAATGGCGTAGGTTTTGCCCGCATCGCTACTCCTATCGCTGAACGTCGCATGGAGATTAAAAAGAAATCAGCTTCCTATTCATTCTCTATTAATGAATTCCGCGATATCTGGTTCCGCTCGTCTTACTTGTTGGATCGCAAACAAAGTGGTGAAATCTGCGCTTCGGCTCGTTTCAACAACTATAAAAATCAACCGTTGGAATTTGCGTTTACCAATAGCTTTAAAGGTAAATTCTCACAATTCAATATCTCGCAAGACCGCAAACCAAGTGGTGTGCGCGCTGCCATTATCCGCGAAAAAGGAACCAATGGTGACCGCGAAATGGCTTACGCCTTGTACATTGCCGGTTTTGATGTGAAAGACGTTCACATGACCGATTTGGCAACAGGTCGCGAAACGCTGGAAGACGTGAATATGATTGTGTTCTGCGGTGGGTTCTCTAACTCCGACGTATTGGGTTCAGCCAAAGGTTGGGCAGGCGGTTTCCTTTTCAACGAAAAAGCCAAATCAGCACTTGATAAATTCTACAGCCGACAAGATACACTGAGTTTGGGTATTTGTAATGGTTGTCAGTTGATGATAGAACTTGGATTGGTAAATCAGGAACATGATGTGAAACCACGCATGTTGCACAACGATTCTCATAAATTCGAATCTGCATTCGTTGGCTTAACCATTCCTGAAAACAACTCAGTCATGTTAGGTTCACTATCCAACAGCAAACTCGGTGTTTGGGTAGCTCACGGTGAAGGAAAATTCTACCTTCCAAAACCTGAAAGCGAATACAACATCATTGCTAAATACTCGTACTCTAGCTATCCTGCCAATCCAAACGGTTCGGACTACGGTGTAGCCGGTATTTGTTCTTCCGATGGTCGTCATCTGGCTATGATGCCACACCCTGAACGTGCCGTATTCCCATGGCAGTGGGCATATTACCCTGCTGATCGTAAAGCAAACGACCAAATCACTCCGTGGGTGGAAGCGTTTGTAAATGCCAGAGAATGGGTGGAAAAAAATAAATAACCTCACCCCTAACCCCTTCAAGAAGAGGGGAAATAGAATAGAATCACGACTTTGCATATGCAGGGTCGTGATTCTTTTATCTGAAAAGTAAATAGATAAGAGGTCTTTGAAAGCTCCAATATGTAGATTGTACGAATCCTTTACACGCAACTACAAACTCTTGTGCAGGACTTCATAACCTGAAATACAGGAAGAGTTTTCAACCCCGGAAACTAATTTTCATTTTCTAACAATGAAAAAATAATGGTTATTATTTGTTCTAATTATCGTCATAATTTTCAAATAAGCTAAATAAGTGGTAATTTTGCAACGTTACTGCTAATTATGGAAAAATGTGAATAAAAAAACAATCCATTATTACAGTTGTTTACAAACTTAGGTATGAAAAAAATATATAGCTATGTATTACTGATTTTGTTGTGTTTGCCAGCAATGTCGGCTAGTGCTATTGATTCAATAGTAACAGAATACAAAAACGGTGAATTTGTTTCACAATATAAAACACAGTTTAAAGTTTCAAATAAAATAATAGGCGATGTAACTGATTATTTTATGACCGATTTTCATCGTTCGCCTTCAAATCTTTTTAATTGGGCCTTAAAAGGGCTAGGTTTAGAAGATAAAAAAAATGCCGAACTTATATTTGTTGTAAAACCTTCATCTTACGACGAAAAAACAGGAATTACACACGGGCATTTTGATATTTTAGTTCCACATTTCACTACATTCAAAAATGTGAAAGTAGATGCGATTGTATCAAAAAAGACGTATAAAACCGGAGAAACAAAACTTAGTGCAGATATTATTTATTCGAGCTTACTTCTAAAAAACGGGGTTGGAAGTATAACCATAATTCCACAAAAAGATAATGAACAACTAATTATTGCGGATGTAAGACTAAAATTTGGCTGGTTCTTTAATATTTTCATAACCCAGAAACGCTACAAAAGCATTATAGAATGGAGAATTAAAAAGTTCACCGAAAACGTTAAAGCCGAGTGCGAACGAAGACAAGCTAACATGATACACAAAGTAAAAGAATGATTATAACAACAAAATACACCAATACATAGTTAAAATCTGAATGAGAAAAGTCATCATTTTACTACTCTTTTGCAATTGGGTTGTTATGCCTGCACATTCATCAAATGTCGACTCCATATCTACGGTTTACAAAGATGGCGAATTTGTAAGTTATAGTCAGATTCGGGTATATGCTTCGGATAGTGTTTCCAATGTTGTGATTAATCAGTTCGTAAATCAGATGTGTTATGACCTGGATGAACTCTACAAATGGGGATTAAAAGGCATGCACCTGGATAATGAAAAAGACGAGTTATTGGTTTTCGACTTTAAAACAACTGCTTATAATGCTAAGTCAAATATACTAAAAGGAGGAGGCGATGTGATAGTTACCGGTATAACTAAAATTCCTAATATTTATATTTATACCAAACTCAGTGAGAAGATACACTCAAACGGACGAAAGGATGTGCATTTGGATTTAGCGACACAAAACGCCCTGTTGAAAAAATTGAATGGTGTTTTCTCATATGTACCTTTTAAAAACAAATCGGGTTATTACGTTTTAGAAACACACATTAAATTCGGATGGTTTTTCAATATATTTATAACAAAAAGCCGCTACAAAAAAATTATGGAGTGGCGCATAAAACAATTAATTCGCAATCTCAAAGAAGAATCTGAAAAAAGAGAACGAAATTTGAAATAGTAAACACTAACAGTGATCAGTAAACAGTGATTAGTAAACAATGATTTGTTATCAGTGAACGTTTAAAACAATTACTCAGCAATAAAAAAATATACGATTGAACATACAATATGGCCGAAAAAACATTATTAGAGAAATTAGAAGGATTGCAACACAAGTTCGAAGAGATTTCGACATTAATTACCGACCCTGCTGTGATTGGCGATATGAAACGATACGTGAAACTCAACAAAGAGTATCGCGAATTAGAACGTATCATGCAGGCACAACAAGAATATAAAACCGCATTATCACATTTGGCAGAAGCTAAAGAGCTGATGAATAGCGAAACCGATGCCGAAATGCGGGAAATGGCTAAATTCGAGATTGACGAGATTGAGCCAAAAATTCCTGAAATGGAAGAAAACATCAAACTACTTTTAATTCCGGCCGATCCTGAAGATAATAAAAATGCTATAGTTGAGATTCGTGGTGGAACAGGTGGCGACGAGGCAGCTATTTTTGCCGGCGACTTATTCCGCATGTACATTAAATACTGCGAAACAAAAGGCTGGAAAGTAGAAGTTACCAACCTCAGCGAAGGGACTTCAGGTGGTTACAAGGAGGTTATCTTCACTGTTTCAGGTGAAAACGTTTATGGAACATTGAAATATGAATCGGGCGTGCACCGTGTACAACGTGTACCGCAAACCGAAACGCAAGGACGCGTTCATACTTCCGCTGCCACAGTGGCAGTACTTCCCGAAATGGAAGAATTTGACTACGAACTGAAAGAATCGGATGTTCGCGTAGATACATTTTGTTCGTCGGGAGCCGGTGGGCAATCGGTAAACACCACCTATTCGGCTATCCGTTTGGTGCACATTCCTACAGGCACTACCGTACAATGTCAGGACGAAAAATCGCAACACAAAAACAAAGCGAAAGCGATGAATGAACTTCGTTCACGTTTATATGCCGTTGAACATCAGAAATACCTGGACGAAATTGGTTCGAAACGTAAAACCATGGTTTCTACAGGCGACCGTTCGGCTAAGATCCGTACCTATAATTATCCACAAGGACGTATCACCGATCACCGCATCAACTTCACAATTTATAACCTGTCAGCCTTTATGGGTGGCGATATACAAGGCGTAATTGATCAATTGATAGTTGCAGAAAACGCGGAAAGACTAAAAGAAAGTGAACTATAAAACAATAGTTGCCTGCGGCGATATTTGTTCCCTTTGGTCACGATATTAGCCTGCGGCGATATTCATTGATATTAGCTTCGTAACACTTTATAATTACACAATACACTTCACACATTACACATTTACACAATATTATGACCAAACAAGAACTTTTCGAAAACATACAACGCAAAAAATCATTTCTTTGCGTGGGATTGGATACCGATGTAAATAAAATTCCCGAGCATTTATTCGACGAATCGGAAGATGCTATCTTTGAGTTCAACAAAGCCATTATCGACGCTACAGCCGATTTATGTGTAGCTTACAAACCAAACCTGGCATTCTACGAAAGTCTGGGCCTCGAAGGTTGGGAAGTTTTAGAACGTACAGTAGATTATATCCGCGAAAACTATCCGGATCAATTCATTATTGCTGATGCCAAACGTGGTGATATTGGCAATACGTCGGCTATGTATGCCCGTACATTCTTTGGAAACATGGAATTTGACTCGGTAACGGTAGCGCCTTATATGGGTGAAGATTCGGTAACGCCGTTTCTGACTTATGAAGATAAATGGGTTACTTTATTAGCTCTGACTTCAAACAAAGGTGCTTACGACTTCCAGTTTATGAAAGATGCAGAAACAGGTGAACGCTTATTCGAAAAAGTCCTCAGAACCTCGCTCAACTGGGGAACCGACGAAAACATGATGTACGTGGTAGGTGCCACTAAAGCCGAAATGCTGACGGATATCCGTTCGATTGTACCCGAACACTTCCTGTTAGTGCCTGGTGTTGGAGCACAAGGAGGAAGTCTGGCAGAAGTAGCTAAATATGGTTTAAACAGCACTTGCGGTCTGTTGGTAAACTCTTCGCGTCAGATAATCTATGCATCTTCCGAACCCGATTATGCAAAAGCAGCACGCCTCGAAGCTGAAAAGGTGCAGTCGGAAATGGAACAAATTCTTTTTGCAGCTGAATTGATTCAATAATAAACCAAACAGAGACGCATGGTATAATGCGTCTCTGTTTAGTTTAGTTTAGTTTAGTTTATTCTCCGCTCACTCCTTCAGTTGTCATTTGTACACGCTTCATAGTTCCATCGGGGTTATAATACAAGCGGTCGATACAAACCGAACGATGAAAACTACTTCCACCAACATCGGCACCACCATTGTGATAAACAAAGTACCACTTATCTTTAAACTCCAGGATAGCCTGATGGTTGGTATTTGAGTTTCCGGCCAGTTCATTCAGAATACCTTTGTATTCCCACGGTCCGGTAATATTACGACTCATAGCATACACTATTTTTTCAGGAAACTCGGAAGCATACGACAAATAATACCACCCCTTATTTTTATGAATCCAGGGAGCTTCGGTATAACGGGGTAGGTTTGGAACTGCTACGATAGGTCCGATTGTATCAATCATATTTTCCCTGAGTTTCACATAATAACATTGGGTATTTCCCCAAAATAGGTAAGCTTGTTTATCATCATCAATGATTACGGTTGGATCTATATCGTCCCAACTGATTTTTGTGTATTTGGTTGTCAGATCGTTGGTAATAATAGCAGAACCTTTAGCATCTTTAAATGGTCCGACAGGACTATCCGAAACAGCCACGCCTATGGCTTTACCGTGGATAGTTCGATGCTCCACTGCCACGTACCAGTAAAACTTACCATTCCGCTCTATCACCTGCGAAGCCCAGGCGTCACCTTTAGCCCACGCAAAATCTTTAAAATGCAAGGGAGTTGGATGTTCAGTCCAGGTTTTCATATCGTCTGACGAGAAAACGCACCAGTCATTCATCACATAATGTTCCTTGTTTTTAGGACAAACATCGTGTCCGGTGTAGAGATAGAATTTGTTTTTATACACCATCGCAGCTGGATCGGCTGTGTATTTGTAACGGATAACGGGGTTTCCTTCGGCACGAAAGGTCGTGTCACGCGTTACTTCCTGACTAAAAAGCTGGCTGACACTTAAGATGGAAAGTAGAAGAATAAATGATTTTCTCATGATGAATTTCTGTTGTGTTTTTACTTAAGTACAAAACTAAGACAAAAACAACAGGTATCAAACAGAGCCGGATTATTATACAAATTTGTCCACTAATTAAAAGAAATCGTTCCACAATTTCTTCAATAATACCTCCCAATTCGGCAGTCAAACATTCTACACTTTCAATTCCGCTTGAAAAACAGTTATGGCTTGTCCTTTTATTTCTACCCGGTCAGTGTGCAGTTTTACTTTCAACCGGCCGGTGCGTTTAGACAGTTGATAGGAATTAAACTCAGTCTTTCCTGTCTTTTGATGCCACAAAGGCGTAAGTGCACAATGAGCCGAACCGGTTACCGGATCTTCGTTTATTCCGACCAACGGTGCAAAAACCCGTAATACAAAATCACGATCGGGTTGCTCACCCTTAGCCGTTATCATCAAATGTGCAAGTCCGTTTGTTTTCATTCGTTCAAAGTCCGGCTTAGCACCTAAGACATCTGCTTCCGAAGCTGCAACGGCAATGACCCAATCGTAGATACTCGAATACATTTCAAGCGGTTCAAAACCCACTGTAGCTTTAAAGTCTGCCTGCACATTCATTTTCGTCAACGGATAAGCCGGGAAGTTCATGGATATCCACTCGCCTTGTTTATTCATGGTCAACTCGCCACCTTCGGCTTTAAAAACAATGGCTTCATCTACTTTTTTCAATCCCAGTTCGTAGATAATGTGTGCACTGGCAAGCGTGGCATGACCACAAAGCGGAACTTCACGGTTTGGAGTAAAGTAACGTATGCGGAACTCGTTTCCATTGGGAATGATAAAAGCCGATTCGGAAAGATTCATTTCTGCAGCCAGATTTTGCATTTCCTCTGCGGGAAAATTCTCGTCCACAATCATTACACCTGCCGGATTGCCCTTGAAAGGCTTATCCGTGAAAGCATCCACCTGATAAATTGTTTTCATATTGTTTTCCTTATTAATTAACTCGATTTCAAGACAAACTACTAAAATTCTATTGAATCATACATCATCGAATCCTGAAAGGACTTGTAAAAATAATTTGTTTACTGAGGTTCCACAGAGTTATCGAGAATCTTTTCAATAAGTAACCTATCAGAACACCAAATCACAATTAGATTCCACCGCGTCGACATTAGCTCCAAGGCTTTTATAGAAATCTATGGCCGGTTGGTTCCACTCAGAAACCTGCCAACGAAGCTTTTTACAGTTTTCGGCTTTAGCAAAAGCTATCACCTCTTTTATGAGCTTTGTTCCCACACCTGCACCTCTGAAATCGGGGCGTACATACAGATCGTCCATATACAACGATTTGCCAATCCAGGTATAATAGCCAAAGAAATAAGTCACATAGCCCAGTATTTCATTTTCCGGGTTCAGTGCCACCAATCCCGTCAGAAATTCTTTCTCGGCGAGCATTTTTTCCACGGAATTAGTCATCTTCTCTGGTAGTTTTTCAAAGCATGCAAATTCTTGAAATAGCAAGATCAGGGTTGCATAATCTCTTTCTTCAATTGGTCTGATAGTTACTGTCATATACTAATTAACTGATTTAGTTTTGTCATACTCTCTATCCAGTATACTCATATTGTGCACCGAATAATACTCATCGTCTATTACAAAAGATTCCCGCAAAGTACCTTCGATACGGAAACCACAATTTTGATAACAACGAATAGCGGCTTCGTTATATTCCATAACACCTAAATCCACCCGATGAAGTGCTAACTCTTCAAAGCAAATTTTCAGCAAAGCCTGTATCAGTTTTCGCCCATAGCCCTTACTCCTATCCTGCTCATTGGCAATCAGAATCCGACAAAGGCGCGCACTCTTATTCTTTACATTATGATGACTAATAGACCCATGTCCAATCGTCTTGTTCGTTGCAGAATCTATTACACGGTATATCCTGTGGGCTGTATCAGCTGCGTATTTATTCAATTGCTCCACCGTAACAGGGAAGCTAAACGAAGCTCCACCAAACTGATACATAAACTTTTCGGTATCCATCCAGCTAATGAACTGCCCAAAATCAGCTTCGGTAAATTTCTCAAGTCGTATCATAATCTACTCATCTTTTAATATTTTTAATTCATTTGCAAATGTAAGAATTATTCGTAAAAAAATCGTCCCGAAACTTGTTTCAGAATTTCGGAACGTTTATTTTATTATAGAATATAACCTGTTAGTCAATCGGGAATCTAATAGTTCCAACTCATCTGGCAGAAGGTTCTAAAGACTCGGCAGAACATTCTAAAGCATCGGTAAAGAGTTCTAAACGTTCGGCAGAGCATTCTAAAGCATCGGTAAAGAGTTCTAAACGTTCGGCAGAGCATTCTAAAGCTTCGGCAGGAAGTTCTAAAGGCAAGGCAAGACATTCTAAAGCATAGGCAGAGAGTTCTAAACGTTCGGCAGAACATTCTAAAGAATAAGCAGAGGCTTCTAAAGATATAGCAGAACATTCTAAAGGAGTAGCAAAAGCTTCTAAACATATAAAAACGTGATCTTTTTATAAACTTGTTCAATTAACTTATTTTTGTAACTTTGGGGTGTGTAAATGGAAAGGATTGAAAATCATTTTGCTAATCTGAAAAACTAATCAATAAATAATACTACTATGAGAGTCTCAAAAGTCAAAGTGAAAGACGGTGGAAAAGACAAGATGGTTTTGGTTCATCGTAAAACAACAGGTGCCCAACTCGTTTACTCGGGACAGCCTGTAAGTAATGAAACCTGCAACATCCTCCCCGAAAAGAAGCGACAGAGCTTTGATTTGAGCATTGAAAATAAAACTCTCAAAAGAAGAGATGATGTAGATAAGACCAAAAAGGGCAAATATGATATAGTTCGTAAAATAATCAAATACGGAGAGCTACCGCAAAGTATTAATGACGTAGATATTTTGGAATTTCTAAACCACAAGTTTCAGAAACCGGTTAAGTATTGGAAAAACGGTAAGGAAGAAAGTTTCAACCTTACACTACTGATTGTAGAAGCCGTAAAAACGCAAGACAGGCAAAAACTCCAACCCTATTACGACTGGAAGACATGGTACATCCAAACCAAAAGTGACCTGTTGAAAAAATCAATTGAAAACAACCGTATAGATCTGACCGAAAACCTCAGCAAACGTAAGAAAGCCCTGTTAGCATGGGAAACTGAGTTTACAACAAGTGGAAAAATCGACCTCACCCACTACCACAAGGTATATATGACCGATGTGCTCTGCACTGCGTTGCAAAAAGTAGAACCTTCGACTGATAAGAAGGGAAAAATAAACACAAATGCATACCATCGTGGATTAAAAAAGGCATTACAGACTCATCAACCAGCGATATTCGGTACACGCCAAGCACCTAACAATGTCAACCGTGCCGACGATCGATTATCGATCTATCATCTGGAAGTGGTGAAATACCTGGAGCATTATTTTCCTATTAAAACATCGAAACGTAGAAACACTGCCGATGACATTGAGCATTACCTGAAAACGCAAACCCTGAAAACTACCATTGAAAAACAATTGGTCAATGCGATACGTGCCAACATCATCCAGCAAGGAAAAACCAACCATCACGAGCTAAAAGCCGACACCACCAGCAACGACCTGATACGGATAAAAACCAACGAAGCTTTTGTGCTGAACCTGACAGGTACTTGCGCCTTTGCCGCCAACAATATCCGAAACATGGTGGATAATGAACAAACCAACGATATACTCGGTAAAGGTGACTTTATTAAAAGCCTGCTTAAAGACAATACAAACGGTCAACTTTACTCTTTCTTTTTTGGCGAAAGTTTATCGACCAATAAAGCCGAGAAAGAAACGCAACTTTGGGGCATACGCGGAGCAGTGCAACAAATACGAAATAATGTAAACCATTATAAGAAGGATGCTCTTAAAACCGTATTCAATATCTCCAATTTCGAAAATCCGACCATTACAGACCCTAAGCAGCAAACAAATTATGCTGATACCATTTACAAAGCCCTATTTATCAAAGAACTTGAAAAAATTCCCAACGCATTTGCACAGCAACTCAAAACCGGAGGCGCGCTGAGTTACTACACGATTGAAAACCTGAAAAGCCTACTCACTACTTTTCAGTTTTCGCTTTGCCGTTCTACCATTCCTTTTGCTCCGGGATTTAAAAAAGTATTCAACGGGGGGATTAATTACCAAAATGCCAAACAAGATGAAAGCTTTTACGAACTGATGCTCGAACGGTATTTACGCAAAGAAAACTTTGCCGAAGAAGCTTATAATGCCCGTTACTTTCTGTTGAAGTTGATTTACAACAACTTGTTTTTGCCCGGGTTTACAAGAGACAGAAAAGCATTTGCCGACTCGGTTGGTTTTGTACAGATGCAGAATAAAAAGCAAGCAGAGAAAGTAAATCCGAAAAAAAGGGAAGCCTACGCTTTTGAAGCAGTACGTCCCATGACAGCGGCCGACAGCATTGCCGACTATATGGCGTATGTACAAAGCGAACTGATGCAGGAGCAAAACAAGAAAGAAGAAAAAGCCACGGACGAAACCCGTATCAATTTCGAAAAATTCGTATTACAGGTATTCGTCAAAGGTTTTGATAGTTTTTTGAGAGCAAAGGAATTTGATTTTGTACAAGTACCACAGCCGCAATTGACCGCCACAGCCAGTAATCAGCAAAAGGCCGACAAGCTAAACCAACTGGAAGCAAGCATAACAGCCGACTGCAAACTAACACCACAGTATGCAAAAGCGGACAATGCCACCCATATAGCTTTTTATGTTTTCTGCAAACTGCTCGATGCCGGACACCTAAGCAACCTGCGCAACGAACTGATTAAATTTCGTGAGTCGGTGAATGAATTTAAGTTTCACCATCTACTTGAGATAATAGAAATATGCCTACTGAGCGCCGATGTAGTGCCTACCGATTATCGGGATCTTTACTCCAGCGAAGCCGACTGCTTAGCCCGCTTACGTCCGTTTATTGAACAAGGAGCAGATATCACCAACTGGAGCGACCTTTTTGTACAAAGCGACAAACACTCTCCGGTAATTCACGCCAATATAGAATTGAGTGTGAAATATGGCACAACCAAACTCTTAGAACAAATAATAAACAAAGACCCACAGTTTAAAACAACTGAAGCAAACTTCACGGCTTGGAATACTGCTCAGAAATCGATTGAGCAATTGATTAAACAACGCGAAGACCATCACGAACAATGGGTAAAAGCTAAGAATGCCGATGATAAAGAAAAACAGGAAAGGAAAAGAGAGAAAAGCAATTTCGCTCAAAAATTTATTGAAAAACATGGGGATGACTATCTGGATATTTGTGATTACATAAACACTTACAATTGGTTGGACAATAAAATGCACTTTGTGCATTTGAACCGATTGCACGGTTTGACCATTGAACTGCTGGGACGCATGGCCGGATTTGTGGCGTTATTTGATAGAGATTTTCAGATGTTAGATGCAAAAAGGATAAGCGACCTTTATCAGTTGAAATCATTTATTAGTTTTAGGGAAATTACCTCTGAATTAGATAAGAATAATGATATCACTGAGATTAATCTAATAAAAGACAAAGAGATTATCAAAAGAGATGGTACACCAATAACGGAGGCTGATAGAAACTCTTTAAAATCATGTATTCAATCAAAAAGAGAGTATTATCAGAAAACATATTTCAAGGAGCATACAAATCCATTTACGGATCGTAACTACATTGCGCATTTCAATTACCTAAGCACTAATACTGGAAATCATTCCCTAATCAAATTGATAAACAAGCTGCGTGACTTACTACATTACGACCGGAAGCTGAAGAATGCGGTTTCTAAAGCCTTCATTGATCTGTTCGACAAACACGGCATGATACTGAAACTAAAACTCAATACAGATCATCAACTGGAGGTAGAAAGCCTGGAACCCAAGAAAATCTACCATTTGGGGTCGAGTGCCAAAGACAAACCGGAATATCAATACTGCACTAATCAGGTAATGATGGCTTATTGCAACATGTGCCGCAGCTTATTGGAAATGAAAAAATAGCAGATGGGATTGTATATACGCTGTATTATCGTAGCTTTGCATAGCTTTTAAGCGTAAAAGTAGTTAGGCTACTGATAAATACAGATACTATCTTGTGGATTATCCCAAAATTGAAGGGAACTACAACTAGCTATATCTGATGATATTGTAACTGTTTCTTGTGGATTATCCCAAAATTGAAGGGAACTACAACGGTAGTACTTGTGTGTATTAACTTACTTACCTTGTGGATTATCCCAAAATTGAAGGGAACTACAACTTCCGGAAAGCTCGGTAAAGATGTCAATGCCTTGTGGATTATCCCAAAATTGAAGGGAGCTAGAACGTCATATAATTTATCCATGCAGGTTGTTTTCTTGTGGACTATCCCAAAAATGAAGGGAACTACAACTAAAATAAACACTATGAAAACTATTTGAATCCTGTGGATTATCCCAAAATTGAAGGGAACTACAACATTTTTTTAAAAGAGTTTTGATACCTGAATCTTGCGGACTATCCCAAAATTGAAGGGAACTACAACATCAACCCATTTCTGGTCTGAACTTTCCATCTTGTGGATTATCCCAAAATGAAGGGAACTACAACGTTGAACATCGTAGTCGAATTCCATAATTACTTGTGGACTATCTCAAAATTGAAGGGAACTACAACGTATTCATTTTGACCTCCTTTTTTAAAATCTTGTGGACTATCCCAATATTGAAGGGAGCTAAAACGGAAGCAAGAATTCTTTCTTGTTGTGTGTGCTTGTGGATTATCCCAATATTGAAGGGAACTACAACTAATTTAAATTCCCCTGATAGTTGTTTTAACTTGTGAACTATCCCAATATCGAAGGGAACTAAAACAAGCAAAGGCGCGAGGCGTAACCCGCATTAGTTGCGGATTATGTTTAAAACAGAAGGGAATAATCGCGACTTGGAAGTCGCGAGACCCAATAAAATAGAGTAATTTCAGAGATCATGAAGTCACGAGATTAAATTATAAATCTAATTATTCCTCCTATGGATGAACTCGAAAAATTTGTAGACGAAGCAGGCAAAATGCTGGAGATGATAGAAATAGAAAAGGTACGAAAGGATAAATTTATTGATCTGCTTGTGCGGGAGTTGGAGCAGGTGGGCTATATAGTATTTTCCTAAAATAAGGACTCACGGGATTCAATCCGTGTAAAAGCCAAGGGTCTCGCGACTTCTAAGTCGCGAGACCCAGATTGAGAGTTGAAAGTGGTGAGAATAAATAATCAAGAAAGTTAAGGATTTCAGCCCAACTCGTTCAAATTTTCCATTTTCTTTTTTTCCAGAAACTCATAGATGCCACCCAGATGTTCACGAATCTTTTTATTACCTATTTCATATACCTTGGTAACCAGACCATCCAGAAACTCACGGTCGTGCGAAACAATGATGGTAGTTCCATCATAAGCCTTGATAGCTTCTTTCAACACTTCTTTGGAAGGAATATCCAGGTGATTGGTGGGTTCATCCAGTATCAGCAGACTGACAGGTTCCAGCAGCAAACGAATCATTGCCAAGCGGCTACGTTCTCCTCCCGAAAGCACTTTCACCTTTTTGTCCGAGGCATCGCCACCAAACATAAATGCACCTAAGATATCACGTAATCGAGTACGAACATCACCCACTGCCACATAATCAACTGTTTCAAAAACAGTCAGGTTCTCATCCAGCAACGACGGCTGATTCTGGGCAAAATAACCGATTTTTACATTATGTCCCAGTTTCAGTATGCCCGTGTAAGTTATTTCATCCAAAATACACTTGATAAGCGTACTTTTTCCTTCACCGTTTTTACCAACCAAAGCAATTTTTTCGCCCCTGTTAATCATCAATCCGATTTTATCAAGCACGATATGGTCATCATACGCTTTGGATAGATTTTCTATTTCCACAGGTATGGCTCCCGAACGGGGTGCCGGGGGAAATTTAAGGTGAAGCCGCGAAGTATCTTCCATATCCACTTGCAGTCGTTCAATTTTATTCAGCGCTTTTATGCGCGACTGAACCTGTACGGCTTTGGTGGCTTTACTACGGAATCGATCAATAAAATCTTCCGTATCCTGTATCATTTTTTGCTGATTTTCGAATGCACGAACCTGTTGATCATGCCTTTCCTGACGAAGTTGCAGGTATTTGGAATAATACACATCATAATCGTAAATATGACCAAGTGAAATTTCAATCGTGCGGTTTGTTACCCCATCCATAAAAGCCTTATCATGCGAAACCAATAGGATGGCACTGGTAGTAGTGGCCAGAAAACTTTCGAGCCACTGGATGGATTCTATATCCAAATGGTTGGTAGGTTCATCCAGCAGCAATATATCAGGAGTCTGCAGCAATATTTTCGCTAACTCAATACGCATACGCCATCCACCACTGAACTCGGAACATTGTCTGTCGAAATCACTCCGGAGAAATCCCAGTCCAAGCAGGGTCTTTTCTATTTCGGCATAAAAGTTTCCACTATTAATGATTTGCATATGCTCGTAAGAATTACTCAGCTTATCTATAATCTGGGCGTATTCTTCGCTTTCAAAATCCTCCCTTTCGGTAAGTTGCAGGGTTAACCGGTCAATTTCAGTTTGTAGTTTATTGATACGTTCAAATGCTTTCTCGGTCTCCTGTAGCACAGTAGTACCTTCATTGTGAATCATATGCTGAGGCAAATAGCCGATGGTCAAATCGGGAGAAGCAACAATACTCCCCCGAGTGGGTTGTTCTTTTCCGGCAATTAATTTTATAAGGGTGGACTTTCCGGCACCATTTCGGCCTACTAATGCAATCTTATCTTTTGGGTTGATAAGAAATCCTATATTGTCTAATAATCGTCTTCCGTCAAATTCTACTGTAAGTTGTTCTATTGAAATCATTTTTATTTTTGAGCAACATCATGCTCTTTATCTGGTATCTTATTTTCGTTGTTCCGGTATGGTTTCTTATCTACCTTCGTTAATCCTTCACAGGGTATGTTATCAATCGTAGCTATATTCAATCAGTCTGATAACGGATTATCTGTATGATTTTATAAAAAAAACTTCTGTTATCGAAAGATAACAGAAGTCCTTATTTATGTTTTCCGAAAAACTGAATTTAGTTCTTTGGAAGTGCTTCTTTAACAACCATTGGGCGACCATCAAATTCAGCTCCGTTTAATTCAGAAATGACTTTCTTAGCAGCTTCGTCATCTGACATTTCAACAAATGCAAACCCTTTTGATCTGCGAGTTTCGCGATCGATGATAAGTTTACATGAATCTACCTGACCGTACTCTGCAATTGCTTCTTGAAGGTCGTTTTCTCTAACATTGTAACTTAAGTTACCTACGTAAATGTTCATAAAAATAAAATAATTAATTGTGATAAAAAGAGAAGTAGAGTAACGAAAGTATCACAAATTCTAATCAAAGAGATAGGAGTTGGAAATAAACAAACGAAAAAATACATTTTCTTTTCTGGGACAAAGGTAGTCATTTTATCTGACACTAACAATTTTATCTGTTTGTTGAGTATTATTTGGAGTAGAAAGTACTCAAAAACAAGATCATTTTACATTTATGTGTCAACTTTCGGGGATAAACGACTGTTCAACCGGCAAAGAATGAGAGAACATTGCAGAATATGCAATAACGAATGGACTTCAGGTCCGGTAGTCATTATACTCAAATAAAAAAAACGTCCCGAAACTCTTTTCAGAACTTCGGGACGATTACCAACCTTACTAAACCTATTAATTTGAGAAACTTATTCGTTTTTTATTTTTTCAACTCATCAAGAGCCACATCGAGCGCAAAAGCTTTGTGTGTCTTTTCCACAATTTTATCGGCAGCAAGTGTAAAAGTTGCTGATTGTTTTATATTGAGCGAAGAAGTACCAACCAATACTTTGTACGTTCCGGCATCGGCAACCCATGCGGAAGCTTTTTCATCAAACGATGCTAAGTCTTTTGCTTTGAGAGTGAGCGTGAGTTTTTGAGTTTCGCCCGGTTGTAATTGTTTGGTTTTAGCAAAAGCTTTCAACTCTGACTCCGGTTTCTGAAGGGTCTTTTCGGGAGCTGATAAATACAATTCAACAATTTCTTTTCCGGCTGTTTTGCCTGTATTCTTCACATCAATCGTTACTGTCATATTACCATCAAAGGTTTTCCTACTCAACTGAAGATTAGTCACATCAAAATTGGTATAAGAAAGTCCGTAACCAAATTCATACGATGGTTTTACCTTAAACGTATTGTAGTACCGGTAACCCACAAAGATACCTTCGGCATAAGTTGTTTGTTGTAATTTTGGATCAGTGGTACCTAGCCAACCTACATGAGTATCAATCACCCAGTTTTTAGCTGAAGGGACATCGCTGTATTGCACAGGAAAAGTCATAGTCAGTTTACCCGATGGATTGGCTTTGCCCGAAAGCAGATCGGCTACAGCATTTCCACCCTCCTGCCCTACTTGCCAGGCCAGCAAGATAGCATCTACCTTGTCTTTCCATCCAGCCGTTTCAATAACTCCTCCAATATTCAGTATTACAACTACCTTTTTACCCTGAGCGTGAAATGCATCAGAAACATTATTTATCATGTCTGTTTCATCTTGCGCCAGATTGAAATCTCCTTCAAGACCACGATCGACACCTTCACC
>Ga0224521_1000213_pt1 | contig 18754 bp, 15 predicted proteins | sample CFST0metaG_FD_182731 | JGI IMG/M metagenome (GOLD analysis project Ga0224521, IMG submission 182731) | Peat soil microbial communities from Stordalen Mire, Sweden - C.F.S.T0 | ecosystem: Environmental > Terrestrial > Soil > Wetlands > Peat | place: Sweden: Norrbotten County, Stordalen Mire... | reverse complement strand
TATAACCACAGCATAATAACGGCTGAATTTCATAATTGAGATTCAGCCGTTTTCTCTTATACTTTTTCTACTTTTCTCAAACTCACATAACACACAAAACCGCTCGTCTCATAACCCATTTCAGCTATCAGGTTCATATATTGCTTTACCTGTTTCAGGTAAGTTCTGCTTTCTTTATCGCCGAATTTATAATCCACAATCGTGGCTTCTTTACCGCGAATCACCACACGATCCGGACGATATTGCTCGCCATTTGGAATCAGAATAGTTGTTTCATTGAGTACCCGTGCATCACTGCCAAACCAACTGTCAACTTCGGGTAAATTCCAGAAATATTCCATTTCTACTTCTACTTTTTTGCTCTCTTCTTCGCTAATCCGCCCACTGCGCACGAGGTCTAAAATAGCCTTTGATTGATCGGACTTATGGGTTATCTGACGAAGAACATCGTGCATTATGATGCCGTAGTTCAGTTTACTATCCGTCATTTGTTGGTTCTCCAGCAAATAATCCAGACTTTGATGACGGATACGCAAACGACCTGAACTACTCACTGTAGGGTACCCGGTAACTTTCTCATTTAGATCCTCACCCGATTTGTCAGTGTAAACAGCCTTAGTTGGGTCGCCCAGTTGGAACACCTTCGTTTCGCCGTTGAACGAGTTGGACAGCGAAACAATTTCGATATCCAATCCCGGTGTTTCTACCGTAAAACAAGCTGTGAGCAGAGCCGATAATGAGTTGATTTTATCCAGACTTTCTACCTCTTTTTTCGGAGCCGGAGCCATACAAATCAATTCATTTTTAGCACGGGTAAAAGCCACATAAGCCACATTCAAACTATCGATAAACAAATGCATTTGTTCGTCGAAATAGTTTTCGGCAAAGATAGACTGCCCCAGTTTTGATCCATACTCAATGGGCAGCAACGGGAGTTCATTAAAAGGTGTAATTGTTGGTTCGCACCACAAGATGTTCCGCATGCGACTATCCAGATCCCACTCGCAAAAAGGCATGATCACCACCTTAAAGTCCAGCCCTTTCGATTTGTGAACAGTCATAATACGCATGGCACTCTGGTTGTCGGGCGTAGAAATGCATTGTTTCACTCCACTTTTCTTCCACCAGGTAAGAAAACTATTTAAGTCTGCTGTTTTGCCGGTGGTGTAACGAAAAACCACATCCTGAAATGCCTGTACAAACACTGCCTCGTTGTGCCACAACCCCACGCCAAACAGCGAAATAATTTGCTCCACCATATCAAAAAGCGAGCTGTGTTGCACTTCGCTCAGCAACGCATTTTCTTCATTGGTAAACAGCGGTGAGAAAATATTTTCAGGCTGCTCCGTCATTGAGAAACAAGCATTCAATGCCTCATTTTCCGATTTATGTTGGCGTCCGCGGGCGTATTCGTAATTTACTATAGTATGCTGAATACTGTCGGCAGGATTGACAAAAAGCTGCAAGATGCCCAACACAAAACGCACCGAAGCCGCAGCGCCTATCAGCAAGCCTTCGTTACCCATAATGTCGTAACAAATATCCGGTTTGGCTTCCACAGTGGTTTTGTAGTTCAACAGTTTATGTATCACCTGTTGCTCTTCCTCGTTTTTACGCACCAGAATGCAAATGTCAGCCGGTCGATAACCGCGCACCTGCAACTCCTCCAGCATAGCCGGTAGCCGGTTCAGACTTTCGGCTTTCCATCCGTCTTCGTTCTCGTCTGCAGCAATAAAACTTAGCTCTACCCTACCCATTCCGGCTTTGGGCGAAGTTTTTTGATGGATATTGGCATAAGCATGCTCAATTTTATGTGTCAAAGCTTCCAGTGCAGGATAAACAGGCAAAACTGCCTGCAGGTTGTCGTTCAGCTTGGATTGCAACAGGCGTGCTGCCCGGAGGAAAAACGAATTATTGAAATCGATAATGTTTTTATCGCTTCGCCAGTTGGTGTCCAGGTTTTCTTCATGAATTTGTTCCGGTCGGAAATCGGTCAAAATTTGTTCGTCCAGCAGCTTCCAGTCGGAGTTACGCCAGCGGTAAATACTCTGTTTTACATCGCCCACTACCAGATTGAATTTGCCGGCTGACAGACTATTGTCCAGCAAAGGTTGAAAGTTTTTCCATTGCAGTGTGGAAGTATCCTGAAATTCATCTATCATGTAATTGTCGATGTGGATACCTGTTTTTTCGTACACAAAAGGCGTATCACTATTATCGATAATTTTATTGAGCAACATATTGGAGTCCGAAATCAGCATGGTGTTCTGCTCATCGGTCAGCTTCTTTATTTGCACCGCCAGATCGGACAAAATACCGAGCGTGTTGATGTGCTTGAGCACCATTACCGCCGAATTGTAAGTCACAATATCGACGCTCAACAGCTCCACAATTTGCTGAAAGCATTTTCCCAAGCCTGTATTGTAAGCTGATTCAATAGCCGATTTTACATCCTGCGGTTTGGATTTGGTGTAACAATTGGTCACATCGTCGGCAAAACCTATAAAACGGGCACTGATTTCGAGCTTGCCTTTCACCAGTTTTTCAAGCGTAGCAGTGGTTTTGTACGCAAAATCTTCGTGCGTCAAACCGTTACGTGCCATCACATTCAATCCTTCAGTAGCGGTTTGTTTTACTTTGGCTTCGAAAGTTGTTTTTATCTCACGCAGACTTTTGCGGTAGTTGGTCAGGAACTCACGCTCGTGCAATTTTTTGTTGGTATCTTCGGCTTTATGCTGGTAGCTTTCTTTGAAAATTTCTTTTCCCAACTCCATAATGTTGCCCCGCATATTCCAGTTTTCCGACTGCTCAATGCGCTCTTCGGCATAAGCGGTAAGCCATTGCAGGAGTTGTTTGTTTTCATCTTTCGATAAATCCATAAAAAGATTATCCACTGACTGCTCCAGTGTCGACGAATTATCCAACTCCAGGTTATACCCGCCATGTACCCCAATGTCGCGCGCAAACGAGCGAATGACCTGTTGGAAAAAGCGGTCGATAGTGCTGATTGAAAACGAAGAATAATCATGAAGAATGGTGGTAAGAATATGTTTTGCCCTCACATTAACGGCATCTTCGTCCATCCCGAATTTAGCCATCAGCCCCGCGCGATAATCTGATTTTTCGGCCTGCGATAAAGCGTGTAACTCTTTCAGGATGCGCGTTTTCATTTCGTCGGTAGCTTTGTTGGTAAATGTCACCGCCAGAATGCGACGATGTGCCCGCTCCTTTTTGGGGTCGAACAGCAAGTGAATATAGTCTTGCGTAAGCCGGTATGTTTTGCCCGAACCGGCGGAGGCACGATAGATATTGAGCATGGGAAATTAAATGCAATTATTAATCATTTTGAAAACCAGTATTGTCATTCATTATCTTTTCAAAAAAATCAGGGTCTAGATTTGCATCATCTTTATTCGGAATCAATATCATTAGATATATTGATTTTTGAATTTTATAAAAGGAAATTATAAAAGGATACATTTTTCTAATGCCTAAAAAGCCTTCTTTTCCTCCAAAGAAAATATCTGTTACTTTATCTTTACCATACTTTAATGAAACAGTTGTTGCAGGTAAATAGTAACTTATGAAGTTTTCATTTTGAATTTTCTTTTGTAATTTCTTATTTTCACCCTTAAAACTTAAAATTAAACTATCAACCTTGTTGTTTTTTTCAGATAAAATCAAAAATTCATTTGATTTTGATGCCATTACATGATATGGATGCATTGTCGTTGAGCTTGTGGATTCATTTCTAAACTTTATAAGTTTAATTAATGGCTCATCTTTAATTAAATCAATTTTAGTGTAAGTTATAATATTGTTATTCCTATCATTAAAACTTTTAATATCATAGCGATAATTACTTTCAATAACTTGGGTTATTTTTATATTCTTCAATTCTTTAATCTTAAAAAGCAAGGAATCTTCTTTGTCAAATTTACCTTTATATAAATATATACTATCAAAAGAATGTTGATATGATGAAATTGCTTTAATACATCTTTTAATCAAAAAAGAAAATCCAACAACTAATAATAATCCAACAATAATTCTTCGTTTTGTAATGCTTTTCATACTATCATTTATTATTTGAAACCTCTTTTTTCTTCCCCGCCACCAGTTTATGCGTCGTTTTACGGAGCTCATTCATTTGGTTGAAGAGGCTATGCAATTCGTCGTTCGGCGTATAGCGGGCAGCTTGTTCGATGGCAGTGCAAAATTGCATATAACTATCGTTAGCCGCCGGACGTAAATGGGTACCCGAAACTGGACGCGAGCCCACCTCGGTGTTGCGGTCCAGATAAATCTTTTCAAGCTTTAAGTTCGTTGTTTCAAGTTCCGTCATAAGCTTGTTCACCCCTATTACTTCACCGGCAGCAACCAATTCTGGGTCGACACGATATTTATCCATAAGGTTTATGGTTATCTCTATCTGAGTTGGTAGAACATTTTTCTGCATATTCCAGTTCGGTCTGAGAAATAATTTCAAATCTTTCCCCGCCATATTTAAATTTTCATTACTCGACTTAACACAATACGATATCGTGCGTTTTATTTCCGCAAATAAATCGTTGCAGTTTTTGCGGAGAGCTTTCACATCATCTGTTAGAACACTCTTCCGTTGCCTGAACAATTGCGCAAAGCAAGCATCTGTGTCGGCCACTAATTCAGTCAAAATAGCATCGGCCGTAGCACCAATATGGCTTCGCACAGGAATAGCAATTTCGTAAGTCGATCGAAACAAGCTCATGGCAGAGTCATGACTCAGGTGTGCCACATGAAGCGACTTGAAAACATGGTTCTCTTTCTTCATTTTTCATTCATTTGAAAGTGAATAGCCTAAACGTATAATTTTATTTGTCCATTCAATATGCATTCTTATTGTCGCAATTCGCAATATTATAAAAATATATTCAACTAATAAATTTTATTTTGCGAAGATGCAAATATAATTATTTCCATTTGAAATAAATATGCATCAATAGAATATTTTTAATTATACTATTACTGCGAATTACATTAATATAAATATTATATATAAATTAGAATTGCATCTTGCATCTAAATAAAATAGATTTAAATCAAGCTTCTCTTCCTTTGAAATTGATCAAAAGTAGTTGTTTTCATTCATTCGAAAGTATATTTTTCCTTCACTCACCCACAGTTGAACCTTACTGCGGATGTTTTTTCCGGTATGCATCAAAGATTCATCCATCCGGCAAACACATTTTAATTCAAGCGGGAGAAAAATGAGACGTATTCATAAATATAGTATGGTGCAAAACCTATTAGCAAGACGTTATGATGTAAAAAACCACCATCTAACAGATATAGCTGGTGGTTTAAAAGCAAAATTCGTAATTTTCCCTTTTAACCAAGACAAGAGTTATTGAAGGATTCAATAACCCTTATCAAGGCATTGAGGTACTTTTGTAAAACAGATTAACATGTAAGGTCCGATACGTTCTTAACACTATATTAAAGCGAAATAAATGAAAAAAGCATTATTTAGTCGGTGGAACTGGAACTGTTGGGTCGTCCTTAGGATCTGTTTCAGATAAATTCACTTTTCCATTTAAAGTAGAACAAACTTTTGCTCCTGCTCCAATAATAAAATTTATTGCATTCATATTTTATTTTGTTTTAATTACATTGCAAAGTAAAGCAAAATACAAGTCAAAAATTCCAAAAACTCAATATTTATTTTATATACATCAGAGTTTTTTAGGTATGTTTAATTTATTTATTATCAGATATATAATCGGTGTGACAAAAACGTCTATATATACATCACGTTTTTATCTTAATAATTAACACGAAAAAGAGTCAAAAATCACGAAGGAAGTGAAGGAGATTTTCATGGTTTTGCAATTTTAGCTTCTTGCGCAAACGACCTCTATGTATGTTAATAGATTCCGATTGAACGTCAAGAATAGTTGCAATCATACCTGTATCGAAATTGGCCAGAAGTAAACAGCAAATTAAAACATCTCGTTTTGTCAGGGTCGGATAGGTTTCTACTAAACGGGTTGAAATATTCCGATGGGTTGCATCGATATGATTCATAAGTTCTTCATAAAACACACTCATTTGAGAGCCTTTTGAGCCCACTGATTTATCTACATCCCCCGATGACGAACTTTTAATAGCCTTGGTTCTGTATTGTTCAACACTTTTCAGTAACAGATGTTGCATCTTCATTTGCTGTTGAAGCAACGAGTTATTTTCTTTCTCCTTTTCCATCAAAGATCTTCCTTGATCCAACATCTTCTTTTGTACAATTAATTTCCGTCGGTTTGTCTTTATTCTCCAAAACAAAAAAACAATGCATATAAGACTTAATAAAAGAAGAGCAAACAAAAGTATAATTCCATTCTGTTTATTCTCAATGATAAGATTCTTGTTTTCCAAAGTAAGGTGTTCAAACCGGTATTTTTTCTCCATACCAGCAAAACTGGTATTCAAAGTATGCTCACTAACCGAGTCTTTGATATTAATTACCCGCTTTGCAAAATTAAGAGATTCAGCTATTCGACCTTTTTTTTCAGATAAATCTTGCCTGAGCTGATAATAATCAACGACCATTTGTCTGGGGTCCTTGACTTTATCCAGATAGATTTCTGCAGAATCAAGTTGATCTGACATGACAAAAACCCAACCTAACAGATACCACTTATTATAATCATATACAGTATTTGTAATTGGGACTCTTCTAAAATACTGCAAAGCTTGTTTAAAATTTTTCTGCCTGTATGCCACAACACCTAATTGCCTGTAAATTGTCGATGTAATCAAACTCTCATGAAGATGAGTTGACATTTTTTCAGCTCGAAGAAAATAATAGGTTGCACTATCATAGTCGGTTTTGAGTCTATAACCACATCCTATCCCTATAACTGCAAGCACAGAGTTTCTTATATCATTTATTTTATGAAAGGTGTTAAGGGCTAACCTATGATACACTATCATACTATCTAATTCACTTTGAGTTTGATACATACAAGCCTTATCAGCGTATATCAAACCTTGCAATTTGTAGTTTTCGCATTTAGAAGCATACTCCTGAGCTTTAAATAAGGCGAGTGCCTGTTCGCGTCTATTTCCCTGATTATCTTCACAGCGAGCCAGATAAAAATAAGCATAAGCCGCCCGAACAGGTTCATTCTCGTTGTAATAGTCGGTCGCAATCTTGATTAATGAATCAGACTCTACTTTTATATCATTTTTATCCAGAGCCTGACTCATCAAAAGAGCATATAAAGCATGGTTTTGTTTTCGGTTGTACTTTTCGGGTTTTATCCTTTTTAGCACCTGTAAAGCTGAATCGGGAGCAGTTTCCATAAGTTTATCAGCATGTATCAATTCCTTATCGGTGGATGAACATGACGCAAACAATAAACCTATGCTGAAAAATGCTACACGAAATATTTTCATAAAAACATGTCGAGATTGACGAGAATTGCTCTTTTGAGTGAGAGCGTCGCAAAATTATTGAAAAAAGTCCGAAGTGCAATCCATTATAATTCAAAAGTTTCACAAAGATGTAATATAAAGCACTTTATTTGAGCAAAATCTCATTATCGAATTCTATTTACAACTTAATTCCGACTTTTATACACTATATTTGTTCAAAACCGTTGATTAATGAATAAGTCGTAATTATATGGCATCTAAAATTTTAATTGATTGCACATTACAACTCCTTCAAAAATAAGTTAAATAATTTAAAACATTCGGTTGAGCTAATATGTTATAACTTATACATGTTTACATTTTTTCAAAATAGCATTTTCTATGATTAAGAAGGCAAAAAAAAATTATACCGTAAATCGCGATGTCAGTTGGATGTACTTCAATCGTAGAATACTTGACGAAGCCGCTAATCAAACCAATCCTTTACTGGAGCGACTCAGTTTTTTAGGAATTTACTCCAATAATCTGGATGAATTCTTTCGGGTACGTGTAGCCACTTTGCGTCGTATGGTTGAAATTGAGGAAAATATCAACCATGTTAATATCGACTCACATAAAGTTCTCAAAAAGGTTCTTAAACTAAACGAAATATACAATAAAGATTTTGAAGCCACTTTTCTTGAACTTTACAAAGAACTGCAAAACGAAAATATATTTCTGGTAAATGAAGCGCAATTGTCGCCCGAACAAGAAGATTTTGTGGAAACATTTTACCGTGAAGAACTGATGAATTCTCTTTTTCCCATTCTGGTTTCGCACATGGTGGTACAACCCGAACTGAATGACAAAAGCATTTATCTGGCTGTAAAAATTTCCAATTCGGTGAAACTGGAGAAAAACAACAAAAAAGAATATGCCTTAATAGAAATCCCGACCGGAGAATTTTCGCGTTTCATGGTTTTGCCGAAAGACGGTGATAAAAACTGCATTATGTTTCTGGATGATGTAATTCGGTTTTGTTTACCACGTATTTTTGCACAATTTAATCACGACAAATACGAAGCCTACACAATAAAGATTACCCGCGATGCAGAAATGGAACTAGATAATATAGCTTATCAAAGTGTATTAGATAAAGTATCGAAAGCTGTGAAAAGCAGAAAGAGCGGACTTCCCGTCCGGTTTGTTTATGATCGCGAAATTCCGGCAGATTTGCTTCGCTTTACACAAAAGTTGCTCAAAATAAATAAAAACGATGTTCATGTTTGTAGCGGTAGGTATCATAATCTGAAAGATTTAATTTCCTTCCCAACATTAAAGCGAAAAGAACTAAAATATATAAGCCAACCACCTATACCTATTCTGACTTTCGAAGAATCAATCAGTTTGATTTCGCTTATTCGCAAAAAAGACCAGTATTTACATTTCCCATATCATAGCTTCGATAATTTTATACGTCTTCTGCGCGAATCTGCCATTAATCCGGAAGTGAAAGAGATTAAAATAAGCATTTACCGGTTAGCAAAAAATTCTAAAGTAATAAAAGCACTTATTTGCGCAGCTATGAATGGGAAAAAGGTTACCGCCATGGTTGAATTATTGGCCCGGTTTGACGAATCGTCAAATATAAATTGGGCAAAAAAAATGCAAGATGCCGGTATCAAGGTAATTTTAGGTGTTGAAGGTCTTAAAGTACATTCTAAGCTGGCTCACATTACCGCTCGTAAAGGGAATATTGCTTGCATTGGTACCGGAAATTTTCATGAAGGAACCGCAACAGTTTATACCGATTTTACCTTGATGACAGCGCATAAAGCTATCGTTGATGAAGTAGAGAGTGTATTTGAATTTTTGGAACAACCTTATCTGAATCCGACCTTTAAGCAATTGATTGTTGCACCGCAATATATGCGTAAGAAAATTATCAGTCTGATTAAAACCGAAATTGATAATGCAAAAAAAGGGCTACCTGCTTATATTTTTTGCAAAATCAACCACATTGTTGATGAAAAAATAGTCGAAAAGCTTTACGAAGCATCTAATGCCGGCGTAAAAATCAAACTATTGGTTCGGGGTAATTGTGCTCTTACCACAGGAGTTCGGAGAGTTAGCGAAAATATTCAGGCATTGGGAATTATCGACCGCCATCTGGAACATTCGAGAGTTTTAATTTTTGCTAATGGTGGTGAAGAGCGTTATTTTATAGGCTCAGCCGACTGGATGTCCCGCAATCTTGACAATCGGGTAGAGGTTTATACACCGGTTTATGATTCTGAATTTCAAAAGCAATTAAAAACAGTTATTGAATTCGGACTGAAAGATAACGTTAAAGCCAGAATTGTAGATGGCTCAGGAAAAAATGAGTTGAATACTACGTCGAACGAAACACCATTCAGGTCACAAAAAGAGTTATATCAATTTTACAAAAACAATTACGAAACAAGCTTGCTCGAAAAAGACCAGGCAATCCTATAATTATTAAATTTCAAATAACAATAAGTAACATGAACAGTATCCAATTTGCAGCCATAGACATAGGGTCCAACGCCGTTCGTCTTTTAATCAAAAGTGTAGTTCCAAGTGACTCAGCGGAAGCGTTTACCAAAGTATTGATGGTACGTGTTCCATTACGCTTGGGTCAGGAGTCTTTCGTATCAGGAAAAATCAGCGATGAGAAAGCCAAGCAATTACTCAGACTGATGAAAGCTTTCAAACAGTTGATAAAAATTTACGATATAACTGACTATCGGGCTTGTGCCACTGCCGCTATGCGTGATGCAAAAAATGCAAAAGAGCTGGTCAAGGAAATCAGGAAAGAAACGGATATAAAAATTGAAGTTATTGCCGGACAGGAAGAAGCCTCAATTATTTACGAAAGTCATTTTGCCGATAGTTTAAACAAAGATTTAAATTATATTTATGTGGACGTTGGTGGAGGTAGTACGGAAATTAGCGTGATTACAAAAGGTGAATTGCTGGAGTCAAAATCGTACGATATAGGGACGGTCAGATTGCTTAACAATAAAGTACAAACCGAAGAGTATGACAAATTAACCGCTGATTTATCCGAGTTGAAAGTGCTTTATAAATTCAATGACATCATTGGTTCCGGAGGTAATATCATTAAACTAAACTCGTTGGCTAAAGTGCGCAAAAACAACAAACTGTCTGTGGTAAAACTAGATGAATTAAATACTCAGCTAAAAGCGCTTACTGTAGATGAACGCATAACCAACTACAAGTTAAAACCCGACCGGGCTGATGTAATAACACTGGCTGCAGATATTTACACTGAGGTGGCAAAGGGTGTTGGAGCCGCTCATATTATAGTTCCAACTATCGGATTGGCTGACGGAATTATACAAATGCTTTATGTGAAATGGAAAGACAAAAATAAAATTGAGTTGGATGAAAGACCGGCGTAAATTGACAATTTGATTTTCTATGCACTTTTAAACAAAACAGGCAGATCATTTTGATCTGCCTGTTTTGTTTAAATTAATTTTGCGCTCTTTTCAAAAGGATGACATCTTTACAATCTTCGATAAATAAACTTATATCGTTTTCGAAACATTCAATTAAAGTATTTTGATCTATTTCAAATACTTCAGTGTTTGCTTCTTCACCTGGGTCCTTTTTCCTACAAAATTTTTTTATTCCACGTATTAAGACCTCATAATCTTGTATTTCACCCAGTTTATCCTGATGCATTTTCAGCTTTTCAAGTTTAGCTTCATCAATTTCATCTATATACGACAGAACTTCAACAATATAGCGAAATTTTTTAAACTCAATCCTAATGTTATGAATATCTTCCGCATCATCAATGCTTTCTATTAACAGACTATCTATGAGTTTATAAAAAGATTTATCAAATTTCTTATAGATCCTCTCCTTCTCAACTTTTCCCTTTTTTATTGTTGGGAAAATGAGCTTTTTCTTCTTACAAAATTTGCTTACTCTCTCTTTTAGCTTTAACTCACGTTCTTTGAGGTAAGCGAGATATTCAACTATATCCGGAGTATGTTCAATACTCTCCAGTTTTAATAGCTGAACCTGAATATCACGCAGTTTTCCAAATAATTCAAAGGCTTCTTCGCCATTTTTTACTTTGGATGGTTTAATCTTACACGCAGCAAGAATTGGAAAAATCCGCCTGAGAATTACTCGTTTATCATGAATCTGATTCTCTGTCAAATCTTCTTCAATTTTCTGATATTTTTTGACAAGTAAGTTGTAATTTTGAATAATTGAGTTCATTGTCTGGTTCTAACGAAATTATATATTGACATGTGTATTTTCAATTCTCACTTACCTGATTCTCTCTGGACATATTGGTTTTCAGCAGCTTTGCTTTTATACCAAAATTCTTAAATACCTTCTTTAATCTTTTCTTGTGTTTAATTTCCACTGTCATATTATAAAGTGAATTCTGAAAAAGGTCCGCATCTTTGATTAATTCACTGTATTTATCATGTTTCGTTTTCTTGTCGCTATGATGACTAATGGCATTTTTTACCGTTTCTATTTCCTCATCGGTAAACGCCTCTAAATCCCTTAACAAGATTTCGGCTTCAATTGCACCTAAAAGAGCATGCTCTTTCACATAGCCAAATTTATAGGTATGAATGTCATGCAACAGTCCAATTATGGTACATAACTCTACATTCAGCCCTCTCTTCATTGCCAGAATACTGCAATTTTGAGCTACGCCATACAGGTGAATATAGGCTTCAGGTCGGACTTCTATATTTTCCTGGTTCAATAGAATAGTATCAATCTCAGCTCTTACCAGTTCTAATCTATTCATAGTTTCTCAATCTTTTATTCAGACAATACACATAGTTTTATTAACGACTAAAAAAGTTTAGATCTCCATTTTTCAGAAAGAGTAAACCCTCCGGATTAATAAAACAAATATAACAACAATAATCCTTATTTTTTAGGATTTTAGGAGAGCAGATTTAATTATAGGCAGTTTAAAAGGTATTAAATGACAAATTAAGTTCCGGTTTGTAACTGTTTTATAACATCGTTGTTAATTCAATCACAAACCGGAACTTATAGTTTGGGCAAGTCAGTTGATTCTCTGAAAAACAGACAGGGCGAACTAACTAACCGCCGACAATTACTTTTTAGTTAACGCAAAATCCACCCAGCTCTTTCCCCATGTTGGAGTGAGCACTGCTGAGTTTTCTGCTGCAAAAAGAGTAGAAGCATTGTCTATATCTTTTTGGAAATTTCCGTAAGTTTGATGCATAAATTTAGCCATATCGTTTTTAAACAAGGCTGATAAAATAATCGCTCTTGGGTTGTTCGGGTTTATTCCAAGTGCCGTTTCATAATCACTAATGATTTCTCCCGAATATTTCGGGCCGTTGGTTTGTGGATCGGAAGCAATGAGCGCATAAAGTCTGAGTCCTTTCAATGTGTAGATTTCCGATTTATCTGTTTCTTTCAATTCTGAAAGTTTATTCAAATAAGTCTCAGCTTCAGCAAGATATCGCAATTTATCATCGTTAGCTGATACTTTGAAAGATAGTTGAACATCTACATAAGCCAGATAATAACCGGCCAACCACTGCTGAGGCTGTGCCACAATGAATCTCTCCAATTGGCTTCGAACCTGAATTAACCCGGAAACATCATTTGCTTTATTTACACTTTGTACTACCGGAGCCAAATCTTGAGCCGAAACAATGAACGGTAACACGAAAAAGAATACACACAAAAAGTTTTTAATTGTTTTCATTTTGATTGATTTTTAGAATATAAATAATTAAAAATTAGAAACATCGTAAGCCGTTTTTCCACTAAGTGTGATAAAGATTCCGAGGTAAAAGAAATGATTACTGGAATCAATAACAGGTGTTTTTCTATAACCCCCAGGACCGGTGGCATCGGCAGTATAGTTGTAGTTATACACGTTTTGTCGCCCCAGCAAATTGGAGGCGGAAGCATAAATAATCACTTTCTTACTTGCAAGGTAAGTGAGACTCATATCGACACTGTTATAGACCCCTGTCGTTGAATTCATTATTCCGTCTTTCGTTGGGTCGTGATACGGCCTGCCGCTGGCAAATCGATTGGTAATTCCTAGTATACTTTTTACTATCGGAATGTTATATTTAACTGAAACTGTTGCATTATGAGTAGTCGCATATTGAGGTGTCGATAGCTCGGTGTAGTCCTGATATTTCCTTTTGGAAAGGCAGAAAGAATAAGCAAGCATATATTCGAAGTTTCTAAACAAATTTCGGTCGTTAAAGAACACATCCACTCCTTTGCTATATCCATATCCATTGGAGTTTAACGTTGTCGGTTCCTGAAGAGCGAGATCGTTATATTTTTTATAATATGTTTCTATCCGATACACTTTATCCTTCTTTTCATAATACATTCCACCAACGTACTGGGTGCACTCCTCTGCAAGCAGATTTTTGTTGAGCAAAAGATATTTATTTTCGGGTAGTTGCGTATATTTACCTATAATCCCTGAAAAATGCACTCCGCTTAAATTGTAAGTCAGAGCCACCCGGGGATTGGAATTCCACATATTATTAATGCTCGTGTATTCCATTCTATCCGAAAGTTCTCCATAGAGATTCGAATTGATATTTAAAACAGCCGTTGCAAACAACGCACCGATAGAATGATTTATAGAGTCCGGGCTTATTGTGGAGGAATATGCATAAGACGTTTCGTCGTGACGAAAGAAATTTTCTAAACCCACATTTAATCTTAAGAAATCAGTGAAGCGTTTGGAAACTTTTGTTTTTAAATGAACTTCCCACTCTTTATCACGATAAGAGTCTTTCGAAATTATCGCATCTTCAACATGTTGATTTTTGAAAGAAAATGCTGCCCCTGCAAAAAATTTATAGCCCGATTCAGTGGTTTTTTGGAAAGTTGAGTTCAGGTACAGATTATCATCCGTCATACCCTGATTACGTGTGGTCTGATTATCCGGCGATGTCAAATGTTGAATAAAGGTAGTTCTGTTATATCCGATAAAAGTTTTTAAAACAGTACTCTGATTGGGATTAAATCTGATCTGGCTACTCCCCGAAATGAGTTGATAAGGTTTAATCCAATTTATTCTGTCGGGAATAAGTTTATGATACGGATCTAAATTCTGATATTCGAGGCTTAGAGAAACCGAACCCTTGTCGAAAGCCTGAGTTCCACCACCGCTCGCACCCACCGAAGAAGCATTTACTCCTATTTTCGTAATCGGGCTAACATCTTTGGTGTTCAATGCCAGAACACTTGAGAGCCCCTGAGCATATTCCGACGAGCACGCACCTGTTGAGAAATTTATCCCTTCGAACATAAAAGGAGAATATCGCCCGCGAACCGGGATATTATCTCCGGTAGTGGTATAGGGAGAGAGCACATGCATTTCGTCGATGTAAGTCTGGGACTCGTTGCTATCTCCTCCACGGATAAATAGCTTTCCACTTTCGCCCACCATTTGTGCGCCTGGCAGCGTTCTTAACGAATGATATAAATCACCGGTAGATCCAGCAGTGGTAACAATATCTACCGCAGACATTTTTCCAAACTGGCCATTTCCTTTCAATCGGAAATTACCTGCCGAAACCACTACATTATCCAATGTAATGTTATCGGGTCGCATTTTCAGCACTAAGGTTGTTGATTTTTTCTCTGAAACTTGTACGATAAATTCGGCATAACCAAGCATCCGTGCACACAAAGTTATTTCACCCTTTTGGCTGGTAGTAAAACTAAAATTCCCGAGCGAATCACTGGTTGCACCATCAATAGTTCCTTTTATAAATACATTAGCGTTGGTCATTGGTTTAGATTGTTCATTCAGAACTTTTCCGGACACAGAGCGCAGTTGCGCAAAACCATTCATTACTCCTGTAAAAAGGAGTAAAATAAGTAAAGATCTTCCTTTCATTTGTTGCAGCTTTAAAATTTTCATGCTGCAAACGTATATGAAAAAAATTACACCTGAGAAGAACTGGGATGTATGGCTGAACTATGTGACAGAGCAACTATCAGCTGGGATGAATGGTAAAATACAGGGACGAATGGCTAAGCTTTGATGGGTTCATAATGCTGTTTGCCGGGGAGAATTCACATATCAGTTTTTGGGGGGTGGTAATGCTGCATTCCGGATAGCATCTTTTTAATATATCTTCCGGGGGCTAAGAAACCGACAAATGGAGTAAGAATTTTTTCATTCAAAAAAAAGGAGACTCCCTCAATTTGAGTTCAGTCTCCATTCCGTTTCTGCAATTATCTATATGCAGGCATTGCTCAAATATCCGGTAGCTTTGCTTGTTCGTAATTGCTGATATTTCTTTATTCTAGATATTATACTTTTTGAATATCGCCATTCTGGTTGGGCATTTGCAAATAACCGATTTTCCAAAAGTCATTCTGTAATCGCAAGATTCATCTTTACAGTCTATAAAAAGAGTTTCTCCGGATACAAATCTGTCAATTTTCACATTCAGGCACGAATGCTTTTCATTATTCAAACAACAGAAACCCTTACTACATTCAGTTCTCTGTATAATACCTTCATCAACAACTTTTTTCATTTGAGTAAAGTATTTGTCAAAATTCAATAATCAAAGAATTATTGCTACAAATATATGTATTAGTTTATAATTTGATACATAATATTTGTCATTTTTATTACTATAGAGTGTATATCTATTCAAATGACCTTTTGCATCTTAATTAAGGACGTTTTTGAAGATATTTTTCTCTTTTAATTCATCCTACGTACTTTATTTTTTGCAAAAGCTATAAAAAATGCAATACTCACAAAAGCAGTAAGCACCATGAAACTCAGATGCAAAGACTTAAATTCAGCTACGAAACCCAGCAGCACGGGACCTACAAGAAAACCGATATTAGAAGTAGCAGCAATAAACGAAACACCATCAGATGTTTTTATTCCTTCCACTTTTGAAGCCAGCCTGTACACTTCGGGAACAACTACCGAAAAACCCAACCCCACAACAAAGAAACCAAGAATAGAAATAACAGGATTGAGAATCAGAACCAGTAAAAAACCTACAATTCCGGTTAAGCATGAATAGGTAATTAATTGCCATGAACCCAGATTTTTACTCAGAGAGTCGCCGGTAAAGCGTCCAATCATCATAGCTGAAGAGAATGCCGCATAACCAAACCCAATATATTTCATATCCAGCAGAATTATCTTTTTTAAATAAAGAGCACTCCAATCGGCTATGGCACCTTCTGAAACCATCATTACAAGACCGACTACAGCAATCACGTAAAGTGGTTTTAAATTTTTCTTGTTATTCTTTTCTTTAATCAGAACTTCGCCTATCCGGTGGTAATAGTGAAACTTTATTCTGAATTGGATAAGCAAAATAATTGCCACCAAAATGGATATATGCAATATGGGGTTATGCAACAGAACGGCAATAAAACTACCGGTGGCAGCACCAATCATCCCTCCGATACTCCAAAAAGCATGACTTCGCGACATGATATAGATTTCATCTTGCTTTTCGATAGTTGCTGTTAATGAGTTTAATGAAATGGCAAACGACGAACTAGCCATCCCGAAAAAAAACAGACTAAGACACAAAGTGTTGTAGCTATAAGCCAGAAAAGGACCATAGAAAAAAATGCAGTAAACGATTAATGCAAAGAAAGTATACTTGCCTACTCCAACCCGGTCAACGATATGGCGGCAAATACGAATCATGACAAATGCACCAAGCGCGGAGAAAAATATTGCTTTACCTATCTTGCCTTCTGTAATTAGAAGCTTATCTGCAATTTGTGGGATGTAGGTTACCCAGGTGCTAAAAATAAGACTAAAACAAAAAAACAGAAAGGCCGAAGCAAAATACTTCTTGTTCTGATAGAAAAATTTAATTGAATTCATCAAAAGGTGTGCATTAAAAAACAGGCAAAATTAGCCCATTCCACCCAAATACACAAACTTTAAGCGTATTTGATACACTATTTAGTCCGATTAACCTAATTTGGAGATAAGAACCTCATTTAAAACCTAATTTAGGAATAAAATAAGCATAAAAAAAACCGTCTCCGGCAGAAGAAGACAGTTTTTACAATTAAAGAAAAGGTTAGGTTACGCAAATGAAGACTATATTAAAGTGTTGCAAATATATTAGATTCTTCGTATTCAAGTCGGGTGAGTTCGAATAAGAAAAACGATTCTGCTTTTTGAGTCCAAAACCTGAATTCCTGAGTTCGCTTATATTGCGACATAAAACCGAGCAATAAGTCAAGATTAAATTCATTAGCCGCCACACCTGCTCCAGAATTGATAGCATCTATCACGTTGCACTCTTGTTCTATATGAGTCGGAACCATCAAAACCGGCTTTTGCATATACATGGCTTCGCACACGGATTCGAAACCACCCGTAGTAGCGTATGCTTTGCAACCAGCCATTTTTTCCAGAAAAAGTTTGTCACTAAGTTGGTGCATTGTAAGCATGGGTGTGAGATTTTCGGTTTTTTGTACGTTCTTTTTGTCCCAAAAGAAATGAAGCGGCTGCTTTGGATTCTTTCTGCTCCATGCAGTCAATTCTTTAGCATACCCACTATTAAGCATGTATCCGTGAATGTAATCACCATTTGTTATTTCCTTGCTAATCACTTCCTGACGGAGAAGAGGTGGCACAATGGCAATGTTGTGATAATATAGGTTCTCGTCCTTACGGAATGACAATGCCAATATTTTATATGCATTCAGAGCCGTAAGCCGTGAGTAGAAGTTCAGTAAACGAAACTGCTTGCTATTATCTCCTGTATAACGGAAATCGGGCGTAAGAAAATAGTATTGATGAGCCACATTAATCATGGGTGGCTTTGGATTAAAAATGCCATACGTCACCCCACACATTAACTCGTAAAAATTGATTACCACATCGGGTTGCGTACTTTTTATAGCACGACGTATGGTCAGCAAACTCCCTAAATAAACCGGTAACAACAGTAAATTATAAAGAATACTTATAAGCAATGGTGAGTGCTTCCCTTTGGGAGTAGGGAGGAAATTAGGACTCTGAAACTGTATGATTTCACTTTTAATCCTCTTGGTAAAGAAGCCTGGTAATGTACGCTTAGCGCTACACCCAACCAGTACTGCCACCACTTCATGACCGTTCTTTTCAAGCATGGATTTTAAACTCAGAGCTTGCGTAAAATGTCCTCTCCCCTCGCCTTGCACTACAAATAAGTATTTCATATTCTAGAAAAAAGAATTAAAGAAATTATTAGAAAACGCAACTTTGAACGGATTCTTTGATCCGCCGGGGAACTCTATAACCTCCATAGCTTGTTTTGGGTGC